>Ga0207933_1002631_pt1 | contig 11352 bp, 8 predicted proteins | sample NGESurdeep092012_4_FD_184488 | JGI IMG/M metagenome (GOLD analysis project Ga0207933, IMG submission 184488) | Arctic peat soil microbial communities from Barrow, Alaska - NGEE Surface sample F53-3 deep-092012 (SPAdes) | ecosystem: Environmental > Terrestrial > Soil > Wetlands > Peat ... | reverse complement strand
TCACCAGCCGAACCGCCTCCTGCTTGTACTCCAACGTAAAACGACGACGTATCAACTTCTCCATCACAGTCTCCTCTTCACGATTACAACAGCTCGCTAAGAGAGACGTTTTCCGGGGGCAAGATCATACCTCATGGCAATGGGGAGGTTTCACAACTACAGCTTCGGGAACATCTTGGAGATCGCAAGGCAGAAGCCGAGCGCAACCCGCGTTGCCGGAATGTATGCGTGGAACCAGCTTGGCCGCAGGGTAAACAAGGGAGAGAAGGGCATCCGCATCTTGGCTCCCATGACAGGCGTTCGTCGCAAGAAGGACGACGAAGCCGCGAAGGATGTTCGTACTCAGAACCAGTCTGTCTTAGTTGGCTTTCGTTCCGTGTATGTCTTCGATGTTTCGCAGACCGATGGTGCAGAGCTTCCAGAGCTTTCCAGCCGCGTCACTGGCGATGTAGGAGAGCGGCGGGAGCGTCTGCTCGACTTCATCGCAGGTCAGGGCATCTTGCTTGAGTTCAAGGAGAGCATCGCCCCGGCGTTGGGTATGAGCTACGGAGGCAAGATCGTTGTGCTTCCCGGCCAGACCCCAGCCGAGGAGTTCAGCACCCTTGTCCACGAAGTCGCTCATGAGATGTTGCACAAGGCAGAACGGCGCACCGCTACCACCAAGGTAGTGCGTGAGACGGAAGCCGAGGCCGTCGCCTTTGTTGTCGGCAGAACCATCGGCCTCGATACAGGCAGGGCATCGGCGGATTACATCCACCTGTACCACGGCAACGCGGCACTCCTCACCGAGAGCCTAGAGGTGATTCAGAAAGCCTCAGCCGTCATCCTCTCCGCATTGCAGCCGCCCATCAAGGACGATGCAGCGGAGCCCACGGAGTCGGAAGCGGTGGCGTAATGAAGGCCATCCTTCAACTCCTCGAAAAGGCGGGAGGCTATCGGCGTGAACTGTATCTGCGCGTCGAGAACCCTCCCTATCAATCGCTTGTCATTGAAGCGATACCGGAACCCGGCCCACTCGGTCTTCGTTGCCTGTCTGTCGCGCACTATGGCGACCTGATGCGCGACCCGGAGATGTGCTTCGAGTTGAGCAATCCGCTTCGGTTGGGTCTCAGCCTCGTTCCGTACTACTGGCGCAACGATTACGTCGGCGTCGAGCAATACTCCCGCTCGATACAAGGCGACAACTATGTGTTCGATACCGACCTGTACGACCAGCACGAGAAGTTTGCTGCTCAGTGGGACAGGAACCTCCGCAGTCAGGGCTTTATAGAAGCCTTCGACCGCAGACGTACCCAACACTAACTCCTCTCTATGGGCGGACGGCCTCACGCCGTTCGCTCAAATGCCCCCGAACGCTCAACCGCACAAGGAGAACCACCATGAACCCCAACATCGCAACCGAGTACCGCAACCTTCCCCTTAACGTCCTTACCGAGTCCACCACCAACCCCCGCCGCATCTTCGAGGATGTGGCACTCAAGGAGCTTGCCGAGTCCATTCGAGTCCAGGGCGTTCTTTCACCCTTGCTCGTTCGCCCTCTCACCGGGCAGAGCTTTGAGATCGTCGCCGGAGCCAGACGCTATCGCGCCGCTCAGATCGCCGAGGCCGCAACCGTTCCCGTCCGCATCGTCAACCTTACGGATGCCGAGGCGATGGAGGCGGCTTTGATTGAGAACCTGCAACGCCGCGACGTTCACCCGCTGGAGGAGGCGCAGGGTTTCCATGCACTCTTGAGTCTGGAGGAGCCGAAGTACACCATCGAACAGATCGGGGCGAAGGTCGGCAAGGCACCCGCCTACGTCGCCACTCGCGCCCGATTGACGGAGCTTATCCCGGCAGCGGTCGAGGCATTCTATGCCGAGGAGATCGGCGTCGGACACGCATTGCTACTGGCGAAGCTCCAGCCAGCCCAGCAGGAAGCCGCCCTCGCTAGCTGCTTTCGTGAGGATTGGGGAGGAGCAGCAGGGAAGGCCAAGCGCATCGTCCTTCCCGTCCGGCATCTCCAGTATTGGATAGAACACAACGTCCTCTTGCTGCTCAAACAGGCACCGTTCAACAAGCGCGATGCCCAACTCCTACCCGCCGCCGGAAGCTGTGTCGATTGCCCCAAGCGGACAGGACACAACAAGCTGCTCTTCGCAGACGTGAGTGGGAACGCGGATGCTTGTACCGATCCAACCTGCTACGCGGCAAAGCTGGAGGCGCACGTCCAGAACCAGATTGCAGCCAAGCCGGAGATAGTGCAGATCAGCACGGCCTACGGCAAGACGCAGGATGGCAGCAAGATCATCACCCGCAGCAAGTACGTTGAGATCAAGTCGGAGAAGCCCGACACACCGGAGAAGGCGAAATGGCCGGAGTTCAAGACGTGCAGGTACACCACTGAGGCCATCGTCTCCGAGGGCATCGACAAGGGAGAACTGCGGAAGGTGTGCGCCGAAGCGGATTGCCCCATCCATCACCCCAAGAAGCAGACAACCAAGGCCGATGCCAGCTTCAAAGCGGAGCAGGACAAGAGCCGCAGAGAACAAGCACTGGCGAACGCCACCGGGATGCGCGTCCTGCAAACCATCGTCGCCGCCGTCCCTGTCCGTTTGATGAAGCGGGATTTTCTCTTCATCGCCGAACAGATGCTCTCAGTCATGGACGACAAGCGGCTGGAGATCGTCGCTCGGAACCAAGGCATCAGAGCGAAGGACGGCGAATCCGCAGGGAAGCTGCTAACCGCCTTTCTCCGCAAGGCCGAGGAGAGCGTTATCGGCAAGCTGATCGTCGAAACCGTCATCGTGCTTGCGGCCAGCAAGCAAGCGGACGGAGGGAAGGTTCTCCGCGCCGCAGCCCAGACCTACAAGGTGGACACCGATGCGATTGCCCTCAAGGTCAAGCACGAGTTCGCAGCCAAGGAGAAGGCGAGGTCCGCTGCAAAGATTGAGCCGAAGCCAGCAGCAAAAGCATTGAAGAAGATTGCTTAGAAACCACAACGCTCGAATGAGCCTGTCCTTCGGGACAGGCTCAACTTTTTTCCGGCCCGTCTTTCCCGCCCTGAAGGTCGCTCTCTGAAGTACGAGAGCGTCATGTTCTGCCCACCCGACGGGCTTGCGTACCATCAGAAGTCGAAAGGGCACCTCGCATTCTTGCATCGAACAATTCCGTCTCAGAGCCGAGGCGGCGGCACGAAGCGCCCATTGTTCATCAGTATTGCGTAGATTGATTCGTCATAGTTGCGGTGCCAAATGGTGAATGACTTTACGCCGAGTTCTGCCATTCCGAATGCTGGCTGCAAGACTTGATCGAGTTCCGGATTGTTTGCGTTGGTAAAGCAGTATCGACTTGCGAACGCCGCCTGTGCCGCATTTATCTCTGCTACGGATGCAGGTACGACATTTCGAGTGCGCTCCACGTTCGGCAAGATATGCAGACATACCAAGGGCGAGATTGGCAAGAAAACTTCTACGTTCGGACGGTGAAAGCCAAGGCCGTATGAGAGCGTCCCGTCAACAAGACGCTCCCATGTAACGACTGGCGCGTCGGAGATCACGAACGGACTTTCCGGCACCGTCCTTAAGTAGTTCCACTGTCCCGTCAACAGCCGCTCGTCAACTTCCTGCATGGCGTTTTCCAACGTGCGGACGTAGCTTCGCCGGATCTCTTCTGCGAGAGTCATGTCCGCCTGTACCGAGCGCGTCGTCCTGATTACATCGTTGGGAGTGACCAGCCCGCTACGCAGTCTGCCGCTTAAGAGGAGGTCGATGCTCCAATTGGCGGCAACAGTCTGAAGTTGCCTCTTGTTCTTCAGGAATTTTTCGACTGCCATTCTGCTGACTTCCAGATTGTGCCCAGACGCCTTACGGCGGCCCTCCGACCTCAAGAATAGGAGAGTGACGTAGAGCGTGAGCTGCCTACGATGGAGGCCCGTCTCGACGTATCCGGGCTGTGCTATTTCAAAGAGGAACCGATTGACGGGGTTCTCAAACTCATCATTGAGCCGTGTCTCCAGCTCCGTCTCTTTGGTTGGGTTGTCAGGATGCCAGAAATGTCCGTCAATCCGCGTGGCCGTCTTCGGGGAGGCTTTGGCGTATGGCGTCCGCCCTTTTTTGTACCGCCACAACCGCAGAGATTTCGTGAAGCGGTCGTAATAAGCGAACTGTTCGAGCAACTTTTTGGGGACGGTATGGGACTGCATATCGACGATCTCTGCCTTGAGGATACGCCGCCCTCCGGGCAATTCAGGGGACAGGAGGAGGGTTTAGGGGAGACCTAAGCGGCTCCTTAGCATTGCATTCTCCCACAGGTGATAATGGATGAACATGTCGAGTCTTCTTGAGCAGCTCCCTAAAATTGTGGCCGATGGCAAGCGCGAGGCCGAGCGTATCATGGAACGTCTGGAAAGCAGCTACCGGATCGGGCTGCAAACCCGCGAGTTGGTAATCCCGTCGCGCGACAGCAACTGGCAGGATATGTTTGCGAAGGCTGAAAAGGCCAGCCAAGACCTGAATCCAGCCACGATGAATCGCCTAATATACGGCGACAATCTGCTTGCTATGGCCGCGCTTCTCGCCGGCAATGAGCAGATGCCGTCCATGCGCGGCAAGGTGGACCTAATTTACATTGATCCGCCATTCGACAGTAAGGCGGACTACCGCACGAAGATTAGTATCCCAGGCGGTGATGTTGAACAAAAACCGGCGGTCATAGAGCAATTTGCTTACTCAGATACATGGAAAGACGGGCGCGCGAGTTATCTCCAAATGTTGGTACCGCGTCTCGCCTTACTGAAAGAGCTTCTCTCCGATAATGGTTCGATTTACGTCCACATCGGCTGGCAGGTCGCCGCGCACGTGAGGGTCGTGCTGGATGAGCTATTCGGATTAGGAGATTCCTCAGGCGGTGGATTTCGCAATGAGATTTCTTGGCGATGCACTACAGCTCACAGCGACAGCAAGCGATACGGCATCAATCATCAAACCATTCTTTTTTATACAAAGACTGCCCGCGCCCTGTGGAACGACCCAAAAGGGCCGTATGACGCTGAATATATCGAAAAGTATTTTAGGTACTTTGAGGGTGAGCGCAGATTTAAGTCTGGCGATCTGAGCGCGTATGGTCTATCGGGCGGTGGGTATGAATATGAATGGAACGGACACGTAAAGCTCTGGCGCTGCCCGCCCTCAACAATGCAGCGCTATCATGACGAGAATCGCATTTACTACACGAAGAATGGTGTGGCTAGGTATAAGCAATTTCTCGATGATGCAGAAGGATATCCTGAACAAACTCTTTGGGAGGACAGCGTTTGGAGGGATAAGGAAACGCAATTTATCGTTTCGTGGAGCGATGAAGGGGTGGACTACAACACCCAAAAGCCTGAAGGCCTCTTGGAAAGAATCATCAAGGCTTCCTCAAAAGAAGGATCAATCGTGGCAGATTTCTTCTCAGGTTCTGGCACTACCGCGTCTGTTGCCGAACGGCTTGGCAGGCGATGGATAGCAGCCGACCTCGGTAAACCGGCTTGCATGATTGCACGTAAGCGGCTCATCGACCAAGATGCAAGGCCATTCCTCTACCAACACGTCGGAGATTATCAGGTTGAAATGGCGCGCAGTACGATGGGCCGCAAGTTCCGCACGGGCGATTTAGCCGAGATTGTGCTGGGTCTCTATGGTGCGCTTCCGTTGCCCATGGAAGAAAATCCAAACCGCAATATGGGCCGCGTTTCGCACACCAAGACGCTCGTACTCGCCGATAGCCCAAACAAGCTGACGGGACTTGCAACTTTGAGACGCGCTATTGAGATACGTGACAACTTGATGGGCGGGTGGGACAAAGTGGTGGTGCTGGGGTGGAACTTTGACTCCGGCATCGGCCATGACATTCATGGATTGAATCAAGGGGACCGGCTTGAGGTTCTCGTCATTCCACCTGACCTATTGGACCGTTTGAAGAAAAAGGGCGACAAGCTGAAGGCGGATGAAGTGCGATTTTCTTCGTTGCAGTACGTCAAGCTGAAGCCGGTGCTGCGAGAGAAGCAAGAAGATGGAGAATCGCTGACGGTGGAGATCGACAACTATGTACTGCTGTCTCCCGATGCGCTCAACCTGGACGAGGCAAACCGCCAGAAGCTGCAAAAGGTCGTCAACAAAGACCCTATGGCGCTGATCGAATACTGGAGCGTTGACCCAGATTACGACGGGCAACTATTCCGCTCTGTCTGGCAGGACTATCGCGGCAATACTGAAAATGACGATGACCGCTATCGGGTGGTGACGATAGCTCGCCTGACTGGCTTGCCGGCGAAGGCTGGCTTGCGTCGCGTCTGTGTGCGCGTGGTAGACGTATTTGGATTCGAGGCGGAAGCCGTTATCGAGGTGGCCTAATGGCGAGCATCAACGATCTAACCCTTGCCGCCAAGCTCACAGAGCGCGTGTCAGAGGCTTGCATCGGTCTTGAGAATGGCGACGCGCCTATTCTTAGCGAAGTGAGCGAGACGACTGCCGAGTTGCTGAAGTTCTGGTTTCAACAGGACTACATCGACAATCGCGGTTACAACTTCCATGATGGGCAGCACAAGGCCATCCTGAATGTGATTTATGCCCATGAGGTGCTGGGCATGACGACTTTGAAGGGGCTGTATGCCGAGGTCGCGCCGGAGGTGCTGCTATCGAGCGGGCAAGCGGCTGAGATTATCAGCGCGGCCAAGAATGACTATCCAAAGTATTGCCTGAAGATGGCAACCGGAACCGGCAAGACGTGGGTGCTGGAAGCTCTGATGGTGTGGCAGGTGCTCAATGCCAACCGCGCCGCTGACAATCCCCGCTATACGAAAAACTTTCTGGTCGTCGCGCCTGGGCTGATCGTTTACGACCGGCTGCGCGATGCCTTTGAGGGAAAAGAGCGCGAAGGAAAACGCGACTTCGCCACGTCTGATCTCGCCGTCTATCAGGAGCTATTCATCCCGGACTCCTATCGAGATGAGATCTTCGCCTTTGTACAAGGGACGGTCTGCGCCAAGGAAGAGATTGGGCGCAAGGTGACAGCCGGTGGTCTGATCGCCATTGCCAATTGGCACATCTTGAGTGATGAGGCAGAGAACGAGCTAGAGGAAGACACCTTCGCTCCGGGAGAGAAGCTGGACGCCTCGGTGGTGGTGAGCAGCTTGCTACCACTAACGCCGGGAACGTCGCAGGGAAACGACCTGAATGTACTGAATCGCCGGTATGAGCGGGGGAGCATCCTTACGTATTTGAGCGCATTGACGAGCCTGATGGTCTTCAATGACGAAGCACACCATATCCACGATTTCAAGAAGGAAGGCGAAGTCTCTGAGGTGGAGTGGCAGAAGAGCCTAAACCTGATCGCAGAGCCGAAGGCGCGCCGTTTTGTTCAGGTGGACTTCTCAGCAACTCCCTATAACGAAGTGGGAACGGGCAAGAAGGCCAAAAAGACATACTTCCCGCATATCGTGGTGGACTTCGATCTAAAGACCGCCATGCGACAAGGGCTGGTGAAGTCGCTGGTGCTGGATAAGCGCAGCGAGTTGGGTGCCCTCTCTAACGAGGAACTGGAATTCAAGGCGTACCGGGATGAGGAAGGCAACCCGCAGCTCTCTGAAGGGCAGCGCATCATGCTCCGCGCCGGGCTAACAAAACTTAGTAAATTGGATAAGGATTTTTCGGGACTTGCACCGGACCGGCATCCTAAGATGCTGGTCGTTTGCGAGGACACGTCCGTTACTCCACTGGTGGAGGACTTCCTGAAAACCTCCGAAGGACTGACAGAGCAAGAGATTCTTCGCGTGGATTCCAACCGCAAGGGGGAACTGAAGGCCGATGAATGGAAGGGACTGCGAGAGCGTTTGTTCGACGTAGATCGCCACGCATCGCCGCGCGTGATTATTAGCGTCCTGATGCTGCGCGAGGGTTTTGACGTGAATAACATTTGCGTCATTGTGCCATTGCGCGCGTCCAGCGCCGGAATCCTGCTGGAGCAGACCATCGGACGCGGCCTCCGGCTCATGTGGCGCGGCGAGGACTACGACGATATAAAGCGCGAAAATCGCGCACTCATCAAGCAAGGAAAGACACCGGGCAGCATGATTGACATTCTTTCCATTGTGGAACATCCGAAGTTTCTGGAATTCTACGAGGAACTGATAAAGGAAGGTCTCGTCGGAGAGACGGAAGACGAGGATGAAAAGAGTGGCTCATCGAATGGCGATTTGATCGCTATTGGATTGCGACCAGGCTATAAGGAGTTCGATTTCGCCATCCCATTCATTCTGCGCGAGAAGGAAGAAGAGATCGAAACGCGCGAGATAGCCGTAGACGGGTTGGCGCGATTCCAGGGCTTCGAGTTGGAGCAGGCGAAGGGAATGATCGGCAGCGGCGAGAGGTTCCATTCGCTTGACGTGCAAGACCGAACGAAATTCGGGGATTACCGCGTCAACGGCGGCGTTATGACGGCGACGGGCTATAACGACTATCTGGGTCGCATCGTGCGTCGGATCACGGAGGCACTGAGTCAGCCGCTGACGGACAGTTCTACAAAATTCAAACAGGTAACGGAATTCCCGCACGTCCAGATAAACCGCGCACAATTGGCCGAAGGCATTGATCGCTACATTCGCACCGTAATGTTTGGGCAAGTGATAGACCCGCTGGCAGACGAGACTTGGCGCGTGCTGCTGTTGGACCCAGTGACTAGCCACATTATCAAAGTTTGGGCGCGACAACTGATGGACTCCGAGGAAACAACCGTCGCATCTGAGGCCGAGGTTTCACATCGCCGATTGTCTGAGGCTCCTAAACTGACGATGCGTGAGAGCAGTTCGCTTGCCGTCAGCAAGAGTATCTATCTGCGCTTGCCATTTCCATCACGTAACGGCGGGCTGGAGCGTGCCTTTATCGAATCCGCAGATCGGGACGCATCTGTTGACGCCTTCTGCAAGTTGGATGAGCAAAAGCACAGCTTTACCCGGCTGCGTTATGTAAAGGAAGACGGCTTGCCGGCCTTCTACCATCCCGATTTTCTCGTTCGTTGCGAGGGACATATTTATTTGGTGGAAACCAAGGCGCAAGGACAGGTAACAACGCCCAATGTGGTGAGGAAGAAACGCGCCGCCGTCTCGTGGTGCGACCGGATAAACACGCTACTACCAGAGCAACGCGGCAATGCTGAGTGGCATTACGTCTTGTTGGGGGAGGGAGTCTTCTACGGCTGGCGAGACAAGGGTGCCTCCATTCGGGAGACGCTGGATTATGCGAAGCTGCGGCCAGTTGATGAGCGCGTACAGGCCAAGTTTGCTTTCTGATTGTCTCTGATAACGGAATGGTATGCTTTTGCTTCTGTTGGGCACTCAGCCTAGAGTATGCCGTTAGAACGCATTGCGAAACTGATTTAATGGGCGAACCGCTTGTCTTCGATGGGCTTTCGGCTTATCGTTCCGCTATCGGCACCGGGAGGGTTTTGTGCGTATCGAGAGCGTAAAGGTCACAAACCTTCGTTGCATCAAAGATAGCTTAGCTGCTTTGCTTTCGCTTTTTATTCTTTACGGACTTCCTAAGCCGCTAGACTGTTAGGGGGCCAGATCGCTTGAAGAAGATCACATCGACGGTTGGGACCTGCGCTCTTTGCCAGCAAACTCGGCAGCTTGAGATTTCCCATATCATCCCCAAGGGCTGCTACAGCCGCCTCAGGAATGGGGCATCCTTCACAGTTAACGTCGTCAAAAGAAATGCTTTCGGAAGCCAAAAGCAGATGCAAGTCAGACTGCTTTGCAGGGATTGTGAAAGTCTCTTCGACAAAAACGGCGAACGGTACTTCTTCCAGAACTGCCTACAGAACGATGGCTCATTCTCCACCTTCCAAAGAGGCGTAAATCATGTTGCCGAGGTTGTTCCCATTGGCGACCAGTCTTCCGGCTACTGGCCCGCAGCCGCAATCGAGACCTCGCACGAGAAAGTGGCCTATTTTGCCGCCTCGCTGTTTTGGCGAACATGGGCCGCGAAGGACAAGATTCCGCAGGACAGGATCAGCTTAGATCTCTCACCAGAACTGGTGGAGGGCCTCAGAGATTTTCTCCTCGGCAAGACCGAGACGGTTGCCCACGGAGCGCTAACGGTGCATCTTGTTGGTAGGCTGCCTGCCGAGATGATGGATTTACGTTATACCTTCAGCCTGCCCCAGGAGATCACCCGGCATGCGATGGGTGAAGGCGTGCGATTCTACAATTCCGAATGCCTCGGCTTTGTCTTCATTCTGCTGTCTGCTCCAGAACCGATGCTGACGTATGCGCGAACCAATTGCATTCTTTCTAACGAGAGTCACCCAATCTTCGTAGGCCCTTCCATCCAGCAGGGCAGCATCGCCCGGCAGCAGGAATGGGTGAGGAAGAGCACTCCAAACGAAAAGCTGCAATCGCTCTATTCCTAGAATCTGAGGCGCCAGCTTTACCGGAGCAGGAGCCAGCGACGACGTAAGAACCCGAGCGTGCCTCCTGCCGGGGCAAACGGCGGATAGATGGCAGCAAAAGCCGTATACGCAGCCTCAAATGAAGATTGAGGCAGAACGTCGGTGTGAGTTCCCAAATAAAGCATCGCGATCGCGGGCGACCTGGAATGCCCTTGGTTGCAATGAACGAACACTCGCTGCCCTCGCGCGAGTGCTTCGTGGATCTCCGCGATGGCGGCATCCATGATTTCATCTGGAATGTATGCCGGATTGTCGGCATCGACAAGGTTCAGGATGAGCCGGTTGTCACGGCGAGCAATTAGATATTCCGGGTGATCTTTCGCCGCCGCCCGCCCGGTATAGCCAAGGGCTTGGCGATGGTATGGCTCCTTGCAGGCATGAATCACAAGCCATGAGACGAAGTCGCTGCGGAGCATCTCGTAGTCATCCTGCGAGCCCACGAACAGATTGGGATGAACTTGAATCATGCAGGTGCGACCTTTCTTCAATACTTGGTGGAGCTATGTTAAGGGGACGCCAGCGGTTGCCAATACTCCGTAGTCTCCAGGGAGAATATCAGTCCCGATAACGGGCTATTCGGAAGTTATACCGATGAATTCTCGTTAGCGCCCTTGCGTTGACCGTCTTCATCTTGCAACTTCAACTGGATTCTGAAATCAGTAGAGCGTGAGGTCGGCAGTTTTGCACGATCTCCATTTTGCACGTTCACTCAGCCACCGCTTCGGTGCAGGAGCTGCGCCCTTCGGCTCTGCGTTTAGAACTCGCGTACCGCGCCCTTCGGGTTTTGGACTCCTCCCCCCTCGCAGGCTCCGGGTCCCTTTCCAAAAACTTCTTCTCTTGGCAACGCGGCCATGCCGCGACTTGGGAGCAGCGCACCTTTGCGCC
>Ga0207933_1002630_pt1 | contig 11363 bp, 12 predicted proteins | sample NGESurdeep092012_4_FD_184488 | JGI IMG/M metagenome (GOLD analysis project Ga0207933, IMG submission 184488) | Arctic peat soil microbial communities from Barrow, Alaska - NGEE Surface sample F53-3 deep-092012 (SPAdes) | ecosystem: Environmental > Terrestrial > Soil > Wetlands > Peat ... | reverse complement strand
GTCGCGCGTTCCCTCGTCGCCGGTGCGCTCCACGATCACTCGCATCGCGGTCAGATCGTAGATCTCGTTGAACTCGCGACCCTTCTTCGCCATCTTGTCGTAGATCGAATAGAAGTGCTTCGCGCGCCCCGAGATCTCGGCCGGGATGTCGACCTTGTCGAGCTCCTTCTGCAGCACCATCGCCGCTTCGCGCACATGCTCCTCGCGATCGGTGCGGCGCTCCGACACCATTTGCTTGATCTCTTCGTACTTGCGCGGATGCAGCGTCTGGAACGACAGATCCTCGAGCTCCCACTTGAGCGCATGGATACCGAGGCGATGCGCGAGCGGCGCGTACACCTCGAGTGTCTCGCGCGCCTTCTGCAGCTGCTTCTGCTTGCCGAGGTACTCGATCGTGCGCAGGTTGTGCAGACGATCGGCGAGCTTGATCAGGATCACGCGCAGGTCTTCGGCCATCGCGACGATCAACTTGCGGTAGTTCTCGGCCTCGGCGTGCTCGCGGCTGCGGAACTGCACGCGGGTCAGCTTGGTCACGCCCTCGACGAGCTGGGCGATCTCGTCCCCGAACTCGGCCCGCAGCTCGTCGATGTCGACGCCGGTGTCTTCGACGACGTCGTGCATCAGCGCCGCAGCAAGCGTCGGCTCGTCGAGCTGCAGGCCCGCGAGGATCTTGGCAACCCCCCACGGGTGGTAGATGAACTCCTGGCCGGACTGGCGCAACTGGCCGGCATGCGCGGTGGCCGCGTAATCGAACGCGCGGGTTAGAAGCTCCCGGTCGACATCGGGCTTGTACGCCTCGACCTCTCCGATCAGCTCATCGACGAGATCCTGATGCCGCTCGAGCACCGTCATGAGCCCAGTGTACCGCCGGGGTTTACGGATCCCACCCGCCGCTCAGGAGGAAATGGAGCCCAGCCGATGAACGAAGGGAGCCGATGTTCGCGCGCCGCCGAGAAGCCCGCAAGCTGATCCAGATCGCCCGCATGCTGCGCGAGCTGGATGCGGCGTCGAGGCCCGCTGCTACGCCGCCGCGGCGAGCTCGGGCTTCTCTTCGAGCAGCATCCTGAACGTCGCCGACTCGAGCAGGCTGCGCTTCGCCCCGTCTGCCAGCTCGAGCTCCGCGAACACCTCCTGCGCGGCCGGCGTCCACGCCGCCTCGCCCGCCTTCCACTGCCCTGCGAGCCACTCCCGCAGCTCCGTGTAGCTCTCGGCCGCATCGAAGATCCGCCGTACGACGAGCTGCGGCGCGACCGTGCCGTTCCAGCGGTTCTCGGCCAGGCGAAACGCGACGTCATACGCGCCGGGCCGCTGGAAGCTGTCGAGCTGCGCCCCCATCCCGAATGCGATCGCCTGACCGGCGTCGCGACCGTGCTGACGGACGCGGAAGCGGAGATGCTTGCCGTCGCCGACCGTGTTCAGGTCGACGAGCTCACACCCGTCGGCGAGCAGGGTGACACCGGGATTGCCGATCCCGAACGGCGCCAGCCGGCCGAGCTCGGCGCAGAGGTCGAGCCCGAGCTTGGCCCCGGGAACGATCGCGTCGATCTTTGTGTGCGGCCGCAAGTCGTCGTCGGTGAGCACCTCGTCGCAGTGCGCGGCGAACGCCGCAGCGAACGTCTCGATCCGCGCGCCCTCGATCGTCAGCCCCGCCGCGGCACGGTGGCCTCCGAAGCGTTCGAGGTGCCCGGAGCACGCAGCCAGCCCGGCATGCAGATCGAACGCCGAGACCGAGCGCCCGGAGCCCTTCCAACCATCCTCGGCACCGGCAAGGATCACAACCGGCCGGTTGTAGCGCTCAACGAGCCGCGACGCGACGATCCCGATCACTCCCTCGTGCCAGCCTTCGCCTGCGACCACGTACCCGCGATGGTCGCGGCGCGCTGCGGGCCACGCCTCGATCTGGTCGATCGCCTCGCGTGAGATGCGCTCCTCGACCCCTTGCCGCTCGCGGTTCAGGGTCTCGAGCTCCTCGGCGAGCGTCTTCGCCTCGCCGGCGTCCTCGGTCAGGAGCAGCGCCAGCGCGGCTTCGGGACGACAGAGCCGGCCGGAGGCGTTGATGCGCGGCGCAAGCCTGAAGCCGATCGACGACTCGTCGAGCGCCGCCGGATCGACACCCGCGACCTTCATCAAGGCCCGCAGGCCCGGCTTCTGCGTCTGCGCGAGCCGACGCAGGCCGAGCAACGCAAGCGCACGGCTCTCGTCGACGAGCGGAACCACGTCGGCGACGGTCGCCAGCGCAACGATGTCGAGATGCCGGTCGCAGAAGGGATGGTCGACGCCCAGCAGCGCCTGGGCGAGCTTCCAGACCACGGCCGTGCCGCACAGCCCGGTGAATGGATAGTCGTCTTTGAGCGGGGCGACGACCGGGCAGGCGGGAAACTCCTCGGCGGGCCGGTGATGATCGGTGACAACAACCTCCAGGCCGAGCGACGCGGCGTGCTCCACCTCGGCAACGGCTGTGATGCCGCAGTCGACGGTCACCACCAGCTCGAATCCCTCCTCGGCAAGCCGGGTCAGTGTCTGCCCGTTCAGGCCGTACCCCTCCTCGAACCGTGAGGGCAGATGCCAAGAAACGTTCGCGCTGCTCTGTCTTTCAGAGCTGAGCTCGCGGAGGAGCAGCACCGCGAGCGCCGTGGCACAGATGCCGTCGGCGTCGTAGTCGCCGTGCACGCAGATCCGGGCACCCGCATCGACCGCGGCCGTGATCGTCTCGACCGCCTCGCGCATGTCGCCGAGCAGGAACGGATCGTGCCCGGGCAGCGCGCCCTCCAGGAACCGCCGTGCCACAGCCGCGTCACCCAGCCCGCGCCGCACGAGCACAGCTGCGGTCACCTCGTCGATTTCGAGTTCCTCCGCGAGGGCGCGCACTTGAGCGAACGAGCAGGCTGCGAGATCCCAGGTTGGGGTTGCCATCGGGTTGCCGAGAGTACGGCTCCCGTCGGACGGAGAAAGCGCCTACTCGCGCGGCAGACTGACCCCGAGCCACGTCAGCACGATCACCACGCCGACGAGCGTGACGAAGCCGCCGAGGATCCATCTGGGATGGCCGGATTCGCGCACCGTGGCCGCAAATGCGCGCCCGAGCAGGATCAGGACGCCGAGGATGAGGCCGCTGCCGATCACGAGCGCGGGCAGCCAGACGACGAGGCGCACCCAAGGAGAGTTCGAGGCGAGGAGGTCCACTACGATGAGATCGTGCCTGAACCGCTGCCGGCGCCGGACGCCAACTACTCATCGGGGAACGACTACGTGGTCGAATTCCTCGGCTACCGCTTCTCGTTCGGGGCTGTGGACTTCGAGGGTCGTGTGGTCGCGGCAGCCGTCAAGCTCGGCGTCGTCGAGACGCCTGCGCTCGATGAGGAGGAGGTCGGCGACCTCGTCTCGCTGGCCGCACAGGGCCGCGTCGAAACGCCGTCCTCACGTCTCGGCCGCTATCTGGTGCGCAACTGGGAACGCGTCTCGCTCGTCGAGGGCGAGTCGCTCGTCTACTGGCTGCGCAAGCTGATCTTCCGCGGCGCGTGGCTCGACCACCAGGTGAAGCGTGGAGCGCTCGAGGTCGTGTGGGACGAGTCGGACGACGAGTTCGCGTACCAGCATCCCGACGGCGGCGGCAGGCCGCTACTCGAGCTCGCCCCGGTCCCGTCGTGGCACGAGCTGCAGTACCGCCACTAGAGGCTTTCGCCGGCGCCGCGTACCTGGCGGCGCTGCTCGCAGTCGACCGGCACGCGACCTATCCGGAGCAGCTCGGGCTCGGAGTGCTCACGTGGCTCGTGCTGGCGCTCGCGCTCACACGCGTCTCGCCGGAGCGGCGCGTGCAGGCTCTGGCTGTCGTCGTGTTCGCCACGGTCGGCGAGGTGACCGGGTCGCTCATCTGGGGTGTCTACCACTACCGGCTGCACAACCTGCCGCTCTTCATTCCCCCTGCGCATGGCCTCGTCTACCTGACCGGGTTGTCGCTCGCGGTCGCGCTCAAACGGCACGCGCGAGCGCTCGTGCTGACGGCGGCGCTCGCCGCCACCGCCTGGGGGCTCGCGGGGCTGACCGTGCTGCCGCGGCGCGACGTGGCCGGTGCAGTCGGCGTGCCGCTGCTGCTCGCGTTTCTGTGGCGCGGTCGCAACCGCGCCGTCTACGCGGGCGTGTTCCTCGTCGTCGGGTCGCTCGAGCTCTACGGCACGGCGATCGGCACCTGGCGCTGGGCGCGAGAGCTTCCGGGCCTCGGCATCCCCGACGGGAATCCGCCGAGCGGTGTCGCCTCGGGCTACGTGTGGTTCGACGTGATGGCGATGCTCGTCACGCCGTACGTCTTCACCCTGACGCGACGATTCGTCCGATTACGTACTCCTGACGCGGCGAGCGATGATTTCCACCCCGCCGCCGAGTCTCTCCGAGCGACACGCACGTTCCTCATTCATCGGAAGGCGCCATGAAGCTGCTGCTCACATCCGCAGGCATCAAGAACGCGGGCATCCACGACGCGCTGCTCGGCCTCCTCGGTAAGCCGATTGCCGAATGCAACGCCCTCTGCATTCCCACTGCGTCGTACGGGCATGCCCCGGGCGGCATTCGTGGAGCGTGGAGGTTCATCACCGGGCAGGCCACCACACCCATGTGCGAGCTGGGTTGGAAGTCCCTGGGAGTACTGGAACTCACCGCGCTGCCCAGTCTCGATGAAGCGGCTTGGGTACCCGTCGTCGAGGAGGCCGACGTCCTGCTGGTCAACGGCGGCGACGCGTTGTATCTGGCCCACCACATGCGGCAGTCGGGGCTAGCCGAGCTCTTGCCGTCGCTCGAGACCGTCTGGGTGGGACTGAGCGCCGGGAGCTTGGTGATGACGCCACGGATCGGCGAGGACTTCGTCACCTGGAGGCCGCCCACTGGCGGCGACGCCACGCTGGGGGTCGTCGATTTCTCGATCTTCCCCCACGTCGATCACCCCGCTCTGCCGGAGAACACCATGGCCGCGGCAGAACGGTGGGCGGCCGAGCTCGGGATCCCGGCGTATGCGATCGACGACGACACCGCCATCAAAGTCGTCGACGGCACCGTCGATGTCATCTCCGAGGGACACTGGAAGCTGTTCGCCGCGTAGTGCTCGCGTTCGTCAGGCGTCGAGCTGGGCGAACGCCGTCTGGAGGCGCTCGGCCTCTGCCGAACACCACTCCCGGGTGAGCGCAACGCCCAGCTGCGCCGAGGCAACCTCACCGAGCCTGAGGCCGAGCCGCCGGCAGAGCAACGTGAAGCCGCGCGGAGCGGCATCGGTGTGCGCGATGAAGAGCACGCCGCGCGCAACGCCGTGGAGCTCGAGCAGGTAGTACGAGCGGATGCCAGACTCGCGGTCGAGCGGTGCCGGCAGCGGCAGCACAGCCGCATCCTGCACGCAATAGGGGAAGCGCTTGGCCTCGAGCACCGAGCTCAACGCCGCGCCGACTTCTCGGTCCGAAGCCTCGAACTTCCAGCCGGCGTCGACCGTCACGATCCGGTCGCCGTCGGCGAGATAGACCGCAGCCAGTTCACAGGAGAGAGCACCCGCCGAGATCTCGCCGATCTGCCGCATTGCCGCCGCTACGTCGTCGGTCTGGACGCCGGCCGCAGCTCGCACGCCCTCCAGCTCCTCGAGCTCGTCGGCGAGCCGCTTCGCCGGCGTGACGGACTCGACCGCCTCGGCGGCGAGCGTCGCCGCGGACTGCAGGCTCTCGTCGGACGCCTGCTCGAGATTCGCGCTTTCGCCGCCGAAGACGACGACCACATCGTTCGTGACGGGAACGAAGACCGCGGCGGTGGCGTAGTAGGGGCCGAACACAAGCTCCATGCCACCGTGGGCGATCCGGACGGGTTCCCGCGCCCGGAGCGCTGTCGCGAGCGTCACCTCGTCGTCGGAGACGACCTCGATCAGACCAGCCCAGCCGGCGCCGCGACCACTGCCTCCGAAATGCACGAACCGGTCCTCGCCCACCCGGCGCAGCACGAAGAGGTCCGCTGCTCCGACGGAGGCAGCGGCGGCGTCTGCGCGAGGTGCGGTGGTCGACACGCCTTGAAGTATCGGCTAAATCGCCGGTTAGAAAAGACTCGAACTGTCGGCAGGCGCCCCGAGATGCTCCCGCCCGCGCGCCGTGATCGTGCGCCCGCGCGGCGTGCGCTGCAGCAACCCGAGTTGCAACAGATACGGCTCGTACACGTCTTCGATCGTCTCGGGCTCTTCGCCGAGCGAGACGGCAAGCGTCGACAGGCCCACGGGGCCGCCCTCGAATTTCTCGACGATGCAGCGAAGCAGCTCGCGGTCGAAGCGCTCGAGCCCGGCGCCGTCGACCTCGAGGAGCGCGAGCGCCTCGTCGGCGATCGCCGTCGTGATCGCGCCCTGGTGGCGAACCTCGGCGACGTCGCGGACGCGCCGGAGGATGCGGTTCGCGACCCGCGGGGTCCCACGCGAACGGCGCGCGATCAGCTCGGCGGCGTCGATCCCGATCTCGACTCCGAGGATCCCGGCCGAGCGCAGCACGATCGAGGCGAGCTCTACCGGCGCGTAGTGGTCGAGCCGGAACGTCAGCCCGAACCGGTCGCGAAGCGGCGTGGTGAGCAGGCCGGTGCGCGTGGTCGCGCCGATCAACGTGAACGGCGGCAGGTCGAGCGTCAGCGTGCGCGCGGCCGGCCCTTGACCGACGATGATGTCGAGGCGGAAGTCTTCGAGCGCCGGGTAGAGGATCTCCTCGGCGGCGCGGTTGAGCCGGTGGATCTCGTCGACGAAGAGCACGTCGCGCGGCTCGAGCGTGGTCAGGATCGCCGCGATGTCGCCCTTGCGCTCGAGCGCAGGGCCTGCGACCTGGCGGATGCCGACGCCCAGCTCGTTCCGGACGATCTGCGCGAGCGACGTCTTGCCCAGCCCGGGCGGCCCGGCCAGCAGCACATGGTCGAGCGCCTCACCGCGCGCCTTGGCCGCCTCGAGCGCGATCGAGAGCTGCTCCTTGACCCGCTCCTGGCCGACGAAGTCGCTGAGCGATCGCGGGCGGAGCGACCGTTCGACCTCTTCTTCCTGTTCGCCGAGCACCGGCGCAAGGAACTGGCTCATGCGGCGGCCCTCAGCGCCTGGCGCACCTGCTCTTCGATCGGCAGCTCCTGGTCGACGTCGGCCAGCGCCCGTTCTGCGTCGAGCAGCGACCAGCCGAGCTCGACGAGGGCGTCGCGCGCGGTGAGCTCGCCGCTCTGCCGAGCCCGCTCGTCGTCGGTAAAGGTCATCTTCTCCTTCAGCTCGAGCACGACGCGCTGCGCCGTCTTGAGGCCGACGCCTGGGATCGCCTGGAAGCGCTTGACGTCGTCGCGCGCGATCGCGCGACCGAGCTCGGCGGGCGTGGAGCCCGAGACGATCGCGAGCGCCACCTTCGGGCCGACACCCGACACCCCGAGCAGCAGCTCGAACACCTCGCGCTCTTCCGCCGTCGCAAAGCCGTAGAGCTGCAACGCGTCCTCGCGGACGACCGTGTGGATCTCGATCGTGATCTCGCCGTCACCGAGCCGCTGCACCGAGGGGGTGGCGCTGACGAGGTAGCCAACGCCGTTCACGTCGACGATCAGCCCCGCTCCGGCCCGGCCCGCGACGCGGCCGCGCAGGCGGGCGATCATCGGCTCGGCCTCTGCGCAGTCATCCGCTACAGAGTAGGCGCACGAACGGATGTTCTACGACGCGATCCTCAGCAGCGGCGGCGCGAGCGCATGGCAGATCGCAACCGCCAGCGCGTCGGCGGCGTGGTTCGGCGTCGGAACCTCGTCGAGCCCGAGGATCGCCTTCACCATCCTCCCCACCTGCTCCTTGTCGGCCCGGCCGTAGCCGCAGACGGCCTGCTTGACGCGGGCGGGCGCGTACTCAGTGCACGCGACGCCGGCGGACGACGCGGCGACGAGCACGGCTCCCCGCGCCTGCCCGACGGAGAGTGCGATGCGGGCGTCTGCGCCGACGTACGACTCCTCGATGGCGACGGCATCCGGCGCGTGCTCCGCGATCAGCTCCTGGACGCCCGTGAAGATCGTGAGCAGCCGAGCCTCCAGCCGTTCGCGCGGGGACGTTCGCCACCACCCGTGACACGTGGCCCTGAGGCGCCCGTCGCTTTCGTGGACGATCCCGAACCCGCATGCAGCCGTCCCTGGGTCGATGCCGAGAACCTTCACGAAGACACGTTAGGGGCAGCTCCGGACGTTCCTTCCGCACGTCCAAACTGGTTCTCGCGCAGGCCGCGAAACCAGGTTGGCGCCTTCGGATCCGTCCAGCCTCATTCGTAGACTCGGACGATGAGCTTGCGGGAGACGATCGAGCGCATCCAACGCATGCGCGACGAGGAGGCGCTTGCCGAAGGCGACGATCTGACGCTCCCCGAGCCCGAGTTCGAGCGCCGCTGGGTGCAACAGGAGACGTTCGCTTGCCTCGACGTACTCCAGCTTCAGGCGTACAGGATCGAGCCCGCCCAAGGCGCACCGCCCGCCTGAGTTGGCCTACCCGAACGGCTTGTAGTCGATCTCACCGGCGGTGATCGCCCGGTTCAGCTCACGGGTTGCCGCGTAGGGGCTCGAACCAGGTTGCCGCGCAGCGGAACCTGGTTGCGTGCGTTTTTCAGCCTGCGACCAGCTCCAGCACCTGCTCGGGGATGTCGAAGTTGGCATAGACGTCCTGGACGTCGTCGTTGTCCTCCAACGCATCGACGAGACGCATCACCTGGCGCGCCTTCGCCTCGTCGTCGATCGCGACCGTCGTCTTCGGGATCAGCGTCAGCTCGGCCGACTCGATCGTCATTCCGGCCGCCTCGAGCGCCTGGCGGACCGCCGCCAACTCCTCCGGCGCAGCCGTCACGTGGAATGAGTCTCCATCCTGCTCGACGTCCTCGGCCCCGCCGTCGGCGGCAACGAGCATCAGCTCCTCTTCGTCGACACCCTCCGCCGGTACGACGACGACGCCGCGCCGCTCGAACTGCCACGCGACTGCGCCGGTCGCGCCGAGGTTGCCACCGTGCTTCGCGAAGAGATGGCGCACGTCGGCGGCGGTGCGATTCTTGTTGTCCGTCAGCGCCTCGACGATCACGGCGACGCCCTCGGGCCCGTACCCCTCGTAGACGATCGTCTCGAACGCGTCGGCGTCCGCGTCGGCGCCCGAGCCCTTCGCGATTGCGCGGTCGATGTTGTCCTTCGGCATCGAGTACGACTTCGCCTTCTCGATCGCGTTCTGCAGCGAGATGTTGTTCGCCGGGTCGCCCCCGCCCTCTTTCGCCGCGACGATGATCGACCGCGAGAGCTTCGAGAAGAGCTTGCCGCGCTTCGCATCGGCCGCGCCCTTCTTGTGCTTGATCGACGACCACTTGCTATGCCCGGACAAGCGCATCCTCCCTGACGAGATCCAAGAACCGTTGATGAAGCCGCGTGTCGTCGGTCAGCTCGGGATGGAACGCCGCGACCAGGAACCGCCCCTCGCGCGCGAGCACCGGACGCCCCTCCACCTCGGCGAGCACCTCGACGTTCGACCCGATCTCCTCGATCCACGGGGCGCGGATGAACACCGCATGCACGGGCTCGTCCTCGCCCGCCACGTCGAGGTCGGTTTCGAATGACGCCACCTGACGCCCGAACGCGTTCCGCCGCACCTCCACATCAACGAGCCCGAGGTGGTTGCGGTCGAGCACGATCATCCCCGCACACGTGCCAAAGACCGGCCGCTCGAAGGCCTTGATCGCGCTATCCAGGCCGTACAGGCGCATCAAGCGCATGAACGTCGTCGACTCGCCGCCCGGGATGACCAGCCCGTCGAGCCCTTCGAGCTGCTCCGGCTTGCGCACCTCGACCGGCTCCGCCCCAAGACGGCGCAGCATCTGCACGTGCTCGCGGAAGTTCCCCTGCACAGCGAGCACACCGATCCGAAGCGGCTCCATACACCGCCATGGTATCCGCGTGCTCAGGCCGCCAGCACGTAGCCGCCGCCGGCGCGCGCCGCGCGGCCCTCGTGGACGAGCCGCTCCAGATGGGCAAGCGACTCGGCCGTGGCGAATCGCCGCAGCACCGGCGACAGCGTCCGCTCGAACAGCTCGAGCGAGACGGCGTAGGCCGACGACGGCTGCTCGCCCAGCGCCGCCTGCGTCCGGTCGAGCCGCTCACGGTGATGCTCGCGGATCTCCCGCGCCCGCCCCGCCGGGTCGGTGATCCGCTGGCGATGACCGGCATAGGCGATGCGCGGCGCGAGCTCCTCGATCCGCGCGAGCGTGATCAGGTAGTCGCCGAGCGGGTCGGGGCGCGAATTCGGATAGATACCGATCGCCGGCGTGATCCCTGCGAGCAGCGTGTCGCCCGCGATCATCACGTCGTCGCGTAGCAGCACAATGTGGCCGTCGGAATGGCCGCGCAGCACCTCGACCCGCCAGCCGTCGATCTCGTCGCCGGGATCGACGAGCTCCGGCCCCTCGAACCAATGCACCACCTCGGCCAGCAGCGCAGACTCGCGCACGACGTCGTCGACCTCGTCGCGCGGCATCCCGTTCGACACCCAGTGGTCGACGAACACCGACGGGCTCCGCTGCCCCCACGCCTGCGCGCACTGCGCGTAGTCGTCGCGCCCCTGCATGACGGGCGCGCCGGTCAGCTCGGCGAGATCGCGCGCGCCACCGACATGGTCGGGATGCATGTGCGTGACCACGATCCGCTCGACCGGCGCATCGAGCTCGTCGAGCACCGGACGCCAGCGAGCTTCCGGATCGCGCGACCCGAGCGCGGTGTCGACGAGGATCCAGCCCCCGCTCGACGAGCGCAGGAAATAACAGTGGACGTGGTCGATCCCCAGCGGCAGCCGAAAGGTGGCACGCCGGATGCCGGGCTCGAGGTCGTCCACGCGAGACAACAGTACGGGCGACGGAGCAGATGCCCCGCCGCCCGCAACCGGTGCTGCTACTTCGCGTTCGCGAACAGGTGCCCGAACGGCTGCCAGGCACTGCCCTTGTACTGCTGCAGGATCTGCTGCTCGATCAGGAAATGATCGGTCTTCGTCGTGTTCATCTTGACGCCCGGATAGAGGAACGGGTTGACGACGTTCTTCATGTTCTCGAGCGCGTTCATCAGGCCCTGGCGCGTCAGGTTCGGGCCTGCAGCCTTCAACGCATTCACGAACGTCCAGGCGTTTGCGACGCCGTAGATGTTCAGCGAGTCGTTGGGGTCCGCTCCGGCGTCGTACTTCGCGAGGATGCTCTTGTAGAGCTTCGCCGTCGCCGTGTTCGGATTGTTGATCGTGTCGTACACGTACGTCGCGGTGATGTCACCCTGCACGTTCGCGCCACTCTTCTGCGCAAGCGACATGAACAGCGGGGAGGCCGAGACGTTGTTGATGAACGTGGTCGGCTTCCCAC
>Ga0207933_1002628_pt1 | contig 11371 bp, 8 predicted proteins | sample NGESurdeep092012_4_FD_184488 | JGI IMG/M metagenome (GOLD analysis project Ga0207933, IMG submission 184488) | Arctic peat soil microbial communities from Barrow, Alaska - NGEE Surface sample F53-3 deep-092012 (SPAdes) | ecosystem: Environmental > Terrestrial > Soil > Wetlands > Peat ... | reverse complement strand
ATTCACGGTAAAATATCTGTAAAGGCACACTATATTATATGGCTTATTCGCCAGCCAATCGAGAAGGCAAATACGATAATAGCTTAATTTAGTAGTTACCCTATGATCTTTTATTATCACTAAATTTTTAGAAACCCTAATACACTCATCTAATAGCTGATTCCAATTTTGTTCATGATGAAGCACATCAAGTAACATTACACAGTTAAAATAGTTGTCAGCAAAAGGAATTTTGCCTTCTACCATTTGTTTGACTTCTATTAAAGTACCAGGCCTTATAAATTTTTCGACACCAATAATACTAACTCCTTTTGGAGTTTTCTCATTTCTGATGATAAAATCAGCAAATTCACCAAATCCACACCCTACATCAAGAACTCTGTCATTTTCCGATAGATGAGGTATAATAGCTTGCCCAAGGCTAACCATCCTGCTTTTATATACAGGCCTATGGAGCTTTGTCATCAATTTCTTGATCATAATGTTATTGATTTTTATTTTGTATACTTTTAGTAAGTATTCTTTTGATACAAAGTCCAAAATAAATCTTCTGATGGATAAGGTAAAATTGAATTTCCGGGAATTAATGCGGTAGTTCCCGCCATCCATTTTAATCCTTTCGATTCAAGCATCTTATGTCTTATCAATGATTTAGCATGCTTAGAATGAATACTTTTTCTGGGAGTCCCTTGTGCCACCATAGAAAAATTATGTTGAAGCATTAATCGGTTTAAAGTCTTTTTGCTAAAGTAATTTAATGTTCCCGGCGGACTGTATTCATGCCAATTTTTCCCAAATATTCTCGCTGTTAAACTGTCTTTATCCCATGTTTCAATTAATACCTGTCCGTCTGGGTTTAAAAATTTATAGATCCGAGATATTGAATTGTGCAAGTCATAGATATGTGCCGCTACCTGAATCATTATTACTAAATCGAAAGTATCTTTTAGTTCTACTGTTTCGATAGTGCCATTTTTAATATTTACTCCCAACTCATTTTTCCCATATTCAGCCATGGAATGATTCGGTTCTACCCCGATTCCCTGCCAGCCCTTATTCTCGAATCCCTTTAGTATAAATCCTGCTGCCGCTCCTATATCCAGCACTTTGCCATGATCTGTAAACTTGTTTATCTTGTCAGCGTAGTATTCTCCTCTTTTAATAAGCATATCTCTTTCTAAAGTGTAATCATCGTATCCTGCGCCTCCTTTAAAAAAATAATCGTCCGCATAAATTTGATTTATTTCTTTTGGTGTGGGCGTAAAATTGGTAAAGCGATGGCTGCAGTCGGCACAATGAAGAATTTCATAACCATTCTTTAAAAATTTAAATTCTGTATTACTACTATCGCATATAGTACAATTCATGCGAGGCTGATTTTTTGCAATAAAACAAGGTTATTTAAAAATATAAAATTATGATATTTGTTTGTTTACTGTTACGATTGGCGATAATTATGTCAATTTCTTCAATTCCATGGTATTATTTTCTTCCATGAAATCCCAATGCGCTGTCATATTCACTACTTTAAAGTGCTTTTGTAATAATCCAATCACCTTTCTAAATACTTCTACCTTCTTACTACTATCCACATTCATCCCCGGGAAAAAAGCCAATTGTGTGATCTGATCGCCTCCGATAAGATCAAGAGGATGTAATAAAAAACTGATAGGAGTATTGGTGATTTTGCACATCCTTATGGATGTGTTCAGATAGAACTTCATCAAAGGCATGGAAATATTCCCAAGATAAATCAAATAACTTAAATGAAATGGCAGTTTAAAAACCGGCATCGTAGTCACGGGAATTTCAGTTATACTTTTCCCTTCTCCCAAATCCCATTTGTAAGGCTTCAGTTTTCTAAATCCTTCGCTGAATTTTCCAAAGAGTTCTTTACGTGCTTTTTTTTCTTCTTTTGATAAGTCAGATTTTTTGAAATAGTACATTCTTGCCAGTGGTCCTAAATACGTAGGTAATGTTGAAGCATCAAATTTATATCCTCGACTTTCCAGCACTTTAAGCAAATCTTTGCTCCAGCTAAATCCGGGGCCTCTGAAACCTGTGGTGCGCTGGCCGGTGACTCGTTCAATAGCTTCTTCGGCTTCTCTTATTTCTTTTTCTATTTTTTCATAACTATAAGTTTGCAACCATGACTCATGGTGATAGGAGTGACTCGCCACTTCATGCCCTCTTTCAGTTATCATTCTCAGGTACTTCGTGTTTTCTTCGAATTCGGTATCTTTTCCTACAATAAAAAAAGTGATTTTTAAATTAAGATCATCCAATACATCAAGAACATGTGGAACAAAAATGTTGAAATAAGATGGGTATTTATCCCAACCTTCGTCACCATGAATTTTCATGTATGTCCATTGATTATCGAGATCAAGTGAGATACTTGCTAATGGTTTCTTCTTACTCATTTTCCTTTAAAATTTCTTCTAATTTACTTTCCGCCACCTGTATGGTTTCATTTACGTTTAACGTACCGTTAATGATTTGTGCAGAATTGATAATGTAATAATTTCCTAATGATGTGGTAATTCCAGGGACTTTTTTTGAATAATTAATCGTAGGCAATGCGAATACGACGCGAGCTTTTGAAACGCCCCAAAAAATTAGGTCATCGTCAGAAAGTTCCGGATACATTTTGTACAATGAGCCTAAAAATAGATCTTTCACTTCTTTTTCTTCTTTGTCAAACAATTCATCATCAGGATCTACATACTTGGGAAGATAGACAAGGTGATTTCCTTTAGTTTCTTCTTTATCTATCAATGCAGTCATTTCAATAATGCCTGTAAAGGGCGGCCAGCTATCGGTGATGTTCGTAACGTAATAAGATGAAATAGGTTTTTTCAATAAAATAGATGGACAAATAACCCCAAGATATTTTATATCATTATGTTTTTGTGTCTCCGCAGTTGTAAGTCCTTCCACTATTCTTACCGATTCTTTTGAGCCAAGAGTTGAGATTACTTTATCAAAAACTTGTGTGGAGTTTTCAGTTATTACTTCAATCTTCCCGGGAAAATTTTTCTTTATTTTATTTACTTTAGAATTGTACTGAATGCTAATTCCGCTTTCCGATAGATATTCTGCAAATCGGTTATTAATTTTGTTATAACCTCCGGTAACATATCCAAACATTTCTTTTTTCAGGCCGCTTTTTCGCGCTGCATACATCCGTTGTATAGTGGACCAGATAAAAGCAGCTGAAGTATTTTTATAATTATCTCCCAATTTTGCTTTTAGTAATGGAAGCCATATTTTTTCAAACACTCTTTTACCAGACCACTTTGTGAGCCAATCAGCAACTGGAATATTTTCCAGGCGTTGCCAGTCTGTTATTTTTGAAGCCGCAAAAATGGTAAGCCCTAATCGAAATTTATCAATCAGGTTGATCGGAGGGAATTTAAAAAATTCAACCAGGTTAGACATGGAATATAATTTTCCGTCAGAATAGAACCCCGTCTTGGTTTCTACCCATCTTAAATCATTTTCTAATCCTATTTCTTTTAAAATTTTTCTGGTATTAAGATCAGACATCAGGATCACATGATAGAATCTGTCCCAAACGACACCCTGCATTTGCCAGGAACTCGTCAGTCCGCCCACTTTTTCAGCAGACTCATAAATAGTTACCTTATGCCCTTTTTGTGAAAGCCTCAATGCCAACGTCATTCCTAATATGCCGCCTCCAACAATTCCCCAAGATTTTTGTTCAGTCATTCTTTATTAGATGTGATTAATTATTTTTATCATCTTCTCTGTGACATTTTTTCCAAATACTTCGTTTTGTTTTTCCGGTGGCTCAAAAGAATTTATTTTGCCCGCGAAATGTTTCTCTGAAGGATTTATAAGGAGGTTCCATTTTTCTTCAACTGTTTCGATCCATTCAGTCTCTGTACGCAAAGTGATACATGGCTTTTTTAGAATGTAGGCCTCCTTTTGTATCCCCCCGGAATCGGTAATAATTTTTTTTGAAAAATTTTCGAGCACTATGAAATCTAAGTAACCCTGCGGGTCAATCATCGTTATGTTTGATGGTACCTGGTAATTATCTGCCAACATTTTTTGTGTACGCGGATGCACAGGGAAAATTATTTTCTCATTCAAATGTCCTAATTCGTTTAAAATATGCTCCAGGATTTTTGTGTCGTCTACATTATAATTTCGATGGAGCGTAAGTAAGTTGTACGGTGTATTTTCTAATTTGAAATCCTTAATAATTGTTGATTTACTGAGGGCGATTTCAAGATTGTTTTTCATCGTGTCCACCATGATATCACCGGTAAAAAAACTATTTCTTCCCAAGCCCTCTTTTTGCAGAATAGTGACTGCAGTTTCGGTGGGGGCGAAAAGATATTTAGAAACATGATCAGTAGTGATACGGTTAATTTCTTCCGGCATACTTCTGTTGTAGCTCCGCAAACCGGCTTCAATATGCAGGATAGGGATGTTTAGTTTTGCTCCCGCCATAGCGCCCGCAAATGTGGAGTTTGTATCGCCGAATACAACTACCAGATTCGGTTTGAATTTTACCATCGCGGAATCCAGCATCATCATCATCTGAGTAATTTGAGACATGGAGCTCCCTGCATTTATTTCGAGATGAATATCAGGTTCGCGAATGTCCAAATCGATAAAGATTTTTTCAGACATGGCATAGTCGTAATGCTGCCCGGTATGTACGATTATTTCTTCGTGAATACCCTCAAGCCCCTTTGATAGAGGAGCCAGCTTAATGAATTGCGGACGTGCGCCAACGATGGAAAAAATCTTCAAACTATTTATTTTGTGGCTTCATAAAGGTGCATAACATTAGTAGCACTTTATTTTTTACCATTTAAAAATCCCTTCTCAGAAAGAATGCTTGAGAAGCCATTGTACATCGGAATCCTTTCGATCGGATCGGGATTAGCAATTTCGCACCCTGTGGAGCAGGTTTTTGCTAATCGTTGTACATCTTCAAACTTCACTTTATTGTATTCGTCAAAAGCATAATTTTCATTATAGAAATTAATAAGTCCAAGTAGTTCATGTCCCAATCCCTTTTCCATTGCACGGAAACTTTCATAGGAAAATTGAATAAAATCTTCAGTAGGATTTTCTATGCCTTTGCCAATGCCGGCATATCGATCAGGAGTTTCTAAGAATTGTTTCCTATTATAAATATTGGAAGCATCCATGATGCCTTTAATATTTTTATACGAATAGATGATTTCAAAATGATCAATGTATTCTTTATGTGCCGAACAAATGAATACAAAGTCAGCGTATTTAAGTGCTTTATTCAAATCATGTGTTAAATGGTCTTGCTGATTAAATCTCAAAAGATTTTGATCATCTTCTTTCACGTATGGGTCGTGCAAGATATAGTCCACGTTATTGTCCCTTAAATAATTAGCCAGCGCAAGAGTAGGAGAGTTGCGTGTGTCTTCGGAATTAAAGCGATAAGCGACACCTAAGAGCGCAATTTTTTTATCGTGCAAATTTCCAAACGCTCTTTCCGCTTGTTTAAAAGTATGAACCGGAGATACATCGTTTATCAATCTTGATTCAAGTATGAGGCTTTTACTGGTGTCACTTCCTTTTTGAAAATTTCTCCACCAGAGCAGAATTCCATCTTTTGGTAAACAATGTCCGCCAACACCCAGCATCGGAATGAGCAAGCCTCCGCTTGGTACTGCATTGGGGTCGCTGGTCGCTTCATCAGTTTGCGAAAGCATCGAATTTACTTTGTCTCTTACTTTATAAAAATCAATATTGTTTTCGTCGCAATACCTTACAATCTCCGTGGAAAAGGCGATTCTCACATCCCGGTACGCATTTTCGAGCGTTTTTACGATCTCCGCAGTGAGGCTGTTTGTTTCATAAACTTCACCATTGGTTACGATGTGATTGTAAAGTTTTGAAATTAATTTGGGCGTTTCAGGATGAAGCCCACCAGCAAGTTTATCTGCATCACGTATTCTTTCTACAAGTCTTCCTGGCATCACGCGATTAGGGCTATTTCCTAACAGAATATCCTTTCCCTCTATCAAGCCGTATTTTTTAAAATGCTCGCGAAACAATGTATCCATAGTAGTAGGAGCAAGGGTTGATTCAAAAATTACTAACGGAATTTTATCGGCAGGTTTTTTCTGTAAAGCTTCTGCTAATTTTTCAAGTCCGCCAAACATAGGCTCGTAGTCCGGTTCAAAGCCGCTTTCATTTTTGTCTGTTTGAATAGATACTAATATTACATCTGCATCTGAGAGAATCGAAAAATCAGCGCTCGCAGAAAGAGTTCCAGCTTTTACCGCCTCGCGCGTTATGTCGTCTAATTCGGGTTCGATTCCACCGATAACAGATTTTCCGCTATTGATAGTGTCTACTTTCCAACCTGAGTTTTTTGAATTCCTCTGAACTACTATTACTTTGGCCGGTTCTTCGGTACCTATTTTTATTTTTGCATTTGCAAGCATTGCAGCCATCGGCATACCTACTATACCGGGACCAATCACCCCGATTTTTTTAATTTTCCAGTTTTCTACCGTGAGAGGTGCTGAATTTAATTCCATTTTTATTTTTTTTAATTAGAATTGGGTGTTAAAATAAAGTACTATTCGCAGCTGGAACTTTAGCTATTGAATAATTCAAAATGGTTTATTTGGAAAGGGATTATAAAGCAGATTCTCAGAGGATGCAATATTATATATTAAAGACGGATAAAACAAGTCCTTTGTCATTTGGAGAGGTTTAAAGACAATCGAAATCTTTCGGTTAAATATTCAACAGTGAACAAACAAATAAGCGGGTTTTAGTTCAGCGGTAAAAGCTATTGTTTCCGATTTCTTAGGGTTTGGAACACGAAAGCTAATTTTCAAATCATCCGAATAGAGATATAAACAATAAGTGTAGACAAGCGAACAAACACTTTATATTCTTATTTTCTAACGTCATTGTGCTCGAGACCCATTGAAATGTGTTACCTGAATTTTTAACTGGAAGTTATAGTAAACGAAGAAATGATTAGGTTTTTATTTTCTTAGAAAGTTCTTTTGGCGGCTAAATAGGGCTTATTGGTCAATGAACTGTCCATACCATAATTCCATTGACAAAAGCCCCCACAATCCCCGACTGAATGGCTGTTCAGCATTAATTAGATTTTCCAAATATTTCGTATTGATCATGTTTCTTTCTTTTGCTTTTTTTGATAGTAAAGTATCCATGATAAATGATTTCGCTTTATTCTTAGACCAGATATGAAGCGGCACAGGAAAGCCCATTTTATCTTTGCGTTTCATTATTTCAGGAGGCATAATATCTTTTATTGTTTTTTTCAGAAGATACTTCATCTCACCACCTTTAAATTTCATTCCTGCAGGCATAGTGGAAATAAGATCAACAATTCTTTTGTCAAGTAAAGGAACTCTTGATTCGATGGATACAGACATGCTTACACGATCTTCGACCTGCAATAAACCTGGTAGACTGGCCACCATGTCAAAATGCGTCATTTTATTAAAATAACTTTTGGTTTCGGGATTATTGAAATGATCCGAAAATTTTTTAAAAATCTTTTCGTGATTACATTCTTGTACAAAATCCGGTTGAAAAAATTCATTAGTTGATCCCATTCTGTTGATCAGATGAAAATATCGATGCTCCATTCCTTCGAATGTTCCTTCTTGCCAAAAGTTTTTCATCATTGGAATGTATTGTTTCAGCGATGGAAGGTTGGGTAGTATCGATTCCAAAGAGACGATATGTTCGGCTTCTTCATTTGTTTCGAAGATGGCTCCTTTTAACGCTTGCTCGAGATAAGCTACAATATAACGTGCATAACCGCCAAAAATCTCGTCGCCACCTTGGCCGCCCAATATTACTTTTACGTGTTTTGAAGCAAGCCTTGAAACTATATATTGAGGAAAGAGACCGGGGCCTGCAACTGGCTCATCAAGGTGATAGATAAGTTTTGGCATTAAGTCTATAAATTCCTGTTCCGTAGGAAAAATTTCAAAAAGTTCGGCGTTAGCAGTTTTAGCCGCAATCCTGGCGTATTCCAGTTCGTTAAATTCCGGGCCTTCTTTAAAAGCGCCGCTAAATGATTTTATAGATTTATTGAGTAATTTAGATGCCATAATTGTTACCAACGATGAATCTATACCTCCGCTTAAATAAGTGCCAAGTGGCACATCACTTCTTAGTTGTTGATTAACTGTCTCTTCTAAAATGCCCTGAAGTTTTGTGATAAAATATTCCTCCTTATGAAAAGAATCTACTTTAAAATTTGGTTGCCAGTATTTTAAAGTTTTAATATCCCAATTCTTCAAGTTTATTGTCATGGAATGGCCGGGAAGAATTTTATAAATATTTTTGAACATGGTTCCCTGGCCCATGATAAATTGGAAAGTGAGGTATTCATATAGATGATCTGTGTCGGCTTCAGCTCGTATTTCCGGATGGGCAAGCAACGCTTTGATTTCGCTGCCAAACGCGATCATATTATTATCTTGATACCAATATAATGGTTTGATACCAAAATGATCCCTGGCGATAAAAACTTGATTTTTAGTTTTATTATAAATGATAAAAGCAAACATGCCGTTCAGCAGATTCACAAATTCATCACCATATTCCGCATATAGATGAAGAATTACTTCTGTATCAGAAGTAGTTTGAAAAGTATGGCCTTTCTTCTTTAGACTTTCACGAAGTTCTATATAATTATAAATCTCGCCGTTAAAGACAATAATATTTTTGTCAAAGGTCATTGGTTGCTGACCTGATAGAAGATCTATAATTGAAAGCCTTTTATGGAAAAAGCCTATTGATCCGTCTATCATTACACCATCTTCATCGGGTCCCCGATGATGAATCGTTTCGGCCATTTTTTTAAGAAGATGGTAATTAACTTCATGACCTGTTTTATTTATAATTCCTACTATGCCGCACATGTTTTATTTGATTCTGAAAGTTGCAAATATATAATCCAAATGATCCAATTGGATTTATAACGGTTTACTCAATATTTAGATTGTGGATTCATTAATTATTTTAAAGTTGCTTAAGTTTTCCATGTTTGGAATTATTGGATTTTTTATGAACAACATGTAAAGCAATTGCGTTGAAAGTATACCAGCAAGTGCCATTTGATCAACTTCGGAGTTATTCTCTTGTTGAGTCATTTTGTTGATGAGATGCGCTACTTTATTTGGATTAAATAGGCCATAGGATTGGATGCGTGAGCTCGAAAGCATTTCAGAAATGTAGGCAGGTTGTTTGGCGCTGATAAAGGAGGTGGATATTGGCGCACGATATGGTTGTTTTGATCTATTCGTAATTGAAGAAGGTATTTTTCCGATACTCATTTTTTTCAACAGGAATTTTTCCTGAAGGCAGTTTAATTTAAAATTATCCGGAAGTTGATTGGAGAATTCAATAACTCTATAATCAAGAAATGGGTAGCGACCTTCTACGGAATTTGCCATTGCAACTCTGTCACCTTGCGAAGAAAGGAGATAACCGGACATGAAGATAGATGATTCAAGAAATTGGGATCTGGCGAGCTCACTCCAGCTCATAAAATTTTCCGGTAAATGCGGATAACATGTCTTACTTAAATTTTGAGTATTAATGCTATTACTAATCTCGTCCGAAAAGAAATTTTTTATTCTTGACGTATTGTGCCAGCGAAGCAAATGCGAATAAAAAGGATTATTCGTGTCGCCAAGTTTGTATCCAAAGAACATTTTGGATGCCATACTATTAGAATCTTTTAGCATTGGCAAATAAGGATACAAACGGGATAGTAACTTGTACCTAATTTTAGAATCTGGTTCTTTAGCCCAAAAATTTCTGATTTTAGATTCTTTAAAAATATTGTAGCCCGCAAAAAATTCATCGGCCCCTTCTCCTGTAACAACTACTTTGATATTTCTTTCACGAACCTTTTTTGAAAGCATTAGCATGGGAGTAGGTGATGTTCTTAAAACAGGAAATTCAGTATGCCAGATAGTATTTAAGAACTGTTCTGCTATTTCATCTGACGTACATTCAAAAGCTGTATGATTCGTATTGAAATATTTCGCCGCTTCCTGCTGATAAGATGTTTCATCAAATTCTTTTTCTTTAAAACCAATTGAAAAAGTATTAAGAATTTCCGGATTGATCTCTTTAATTAGAGAAGTAGTTAGGCTGGAATCGAGCCCACCACTAAGATAAGCTGCAACCGGAACATCGGACCTGAGCCTTATTCTTACTGCGTCTTTTAATAGATCGTCGAACTCCTCTATAGAATCTGATAAACTGTAGGAATATTTATTTTGTTTAACAGGGAAATCAAGGCTCCAGTATTTCTTAATTTCGGTTTTTTCTTCGTTTACTGTCATGTAATGCCCCGGTGGCAATTCATTTACATTTTCAAATGGCGTGTTTGGCGAAATCGTAGTCCAGTAAGTAAACACTTGTGCGAGGCTTTCTGTAGAAATCTTTTTGTCAATTTTATCCAATGTAAACAATCCTTTTATCTCCGAACAAAACGCGAAAGAATTATTTTGGTTCCAATAAAATAGGGGGCGAATTCCTACCCGGTCGCGCGCAAGAAAAAGTTCGTTATTTTTTTTATCCCAAATACAAAATGCAAATTGCCCGTTAAACTGATGCAGGCACCTGGCTCCATACATAGCATACATTTGAACTACTACTTCCGTGTCACATTGGGTTTTAAGGTGGATGCCCTTTTTTTCAATGTCTTTTCTTAATTCTTTGTAATTAAATATTTCGCCGTTGTAAACAATCCAGTAATTTCCTGATTCGTCCGAAAGTGGTTGCTGACCTGATTTCAAATCGATGATGCTCAGCCGTACATTGCCTAATCCAACGTTTTTTCCAATGTACATACCACTCTCATCAGGACCTCTGTGTCTGATTACAGAAAGCATTTTTCTGATACTCAGGTCCATCGAAGGTTCCGTAGGAGAATGATAGTTAAAAATTCCGGCAATGCCGCACATCTCTTGGTTAGTTTAATTTGATTTCCACAAAATTGGCCATCGCATTTATAGATTCAAAATTATCTTCCAGCAATTCTGAATCTTTTGCTTTTATTCCAAAAGTGTCTTCAATAAAATTGATAAGCATTATAAATCCCATTGAATCCAAAAGGCCCTCGCCAAAGATTAGTGATTCATCTTTTACCTGTTCAGGATTAGAATAGCTGGCTTCTATAATGTATTGCCTGATTTTATTCTTGATACCAGTTGTAGTTTCCATTAATTAAATTATTTGTAACTATTCAGTCTCCAATTTAGCTATAAGTGATAAAGCATTCAAAACATTTTGTCCGGATTTAATGGTCGTGTCGATAATTGATCTCAAAACG
>Ga0207933_1002627_pt1 | contig 11378 bp, 10 predicted proteins | sample NGESurdeep092012_4_FD_184488 | JGI IMG/M metagenome (GOLD analysis project Ga0207933, IMG submission 184488) | Arctic peat soil microbial communities from Barrow, Alaska - NGEE Surface sample F53-3 deep-092012 (SPAdes) | ecosystem: Environmental > Terrestrial > Soil > Wetlands > Peat ... | reverse complement strand
TGGCGTCTTCGTAGTTGTACCCTTCCCACGGCATGTACGCCACGAGCAGGTTCTTACCGAGGGCCAACTCACCGTTGCTGGTGCTGGTGCCGTCGGCCAAGAGGTCGCCGGCCTTCACGTTTTCGCCACCGAACACGAGGGGCTTCTGGTTGATCGAGGTGTCCTGGTTGGAACGACGGAACTTGTTGAGGTTGTACTGCTTGCGGCCGAAGGCCTTGCCGTACCGGTCGGTGACGTCCTTCTCGTACTCGACGACGATGCGGTCGCCCGAGACGGACTTGACGACACCGTTGCCCTCGGCGATCAGCACGTCACCCGAGTCCAGTGCGGCGCGCGCTTCCATGCCGGTGCCCACGAAGGGCGCTTCGGGCATGATGAGCGGCACAGCCTGCTTTTGCATGTTGGCGCCCATGAGCGCGCGTTGCGCGTCGTCGTGCTCGACGAAGGGAATCAGCGAGGTCGCGACCGAGATGATCTGCTTGGTGGAGACGTCCATCAACTCGACCTCGTCGGGCTTGACGAAGTCGATCTCGGACGTCGTCGAGGACGACTTGTTGGACGAACCCACGCGAAGGCCGGTCCCGACGGGACCGCGACGAACGAGGACGCGGTCGGCCTTGATGGTGCCGTGCTCGTCGACTTCGGTGTTGGCCTGGGCGATGACGAAACGCTCTTCCTCGTCGGCCGTGAAGTACCGGATCTCACCGGTGACCTTGCCGGCACTGACGACGCGGTACGGCGTCTCGATGAAGCCGTACCCGTTGATGCGCGCGTACGTCGCGAGATAGCCAATGAGTCCGACGTTCGGACCTTCCGGCGTCTCGATCGGACACATGCGCCCGTAGTGCGAGGAGTGGACGTCACGGACTTCGAGACCGGCCCGCTCACGTGACAGACCGCCTGGGCCGAGCGCGGAGAGACGACGCTTGTGGGTGAGTCCCGACAGCGGGTTGTTCTGGTCCATGAACTGACTGAGCTGGGACGTCGCGAAGAACTCCTTGATCGCCGACATCACGGGACGGATGTTGATCAGGGTCTGGGGCGCGATGGCTTCGACGTCTTGGGTGTTCATGCGCTCACGAACGACGCGCTCCATGCGAGAGAGTCCCGTGCGCAACGCGTTCTGGATCAGCTCGCCGACGCTGCGGATGCGGCGGTTGGCGAAGTGGTCCTGGTCGTCGATGTGGTACGTGGTCTCTTTCGCGGTGCGGTCGCGCGCCAGGTTGAGCAGGTACGTCGCCGTGGCCAGCACTTCGGCCTTCGACAACACGTGCAGGTCGGCGTTGGGTAGTTCCAACAAGTTGCCGAAGAGCTCGACGTTCTTCGCGACTTCGTCACCGAGCTTGCGGTCGAGCTTGTAGCGACCGACGCGACTCAGGTCGTAGCGCTTCTCGGAGAAGAAGGCGCCCTCGAAGTACTGACGCGCCGCTTCGACGGTCTGGACTTCGCCGGGGCGCGCGCGACGGTAGATCTCGAGCCACGCGGTCTCTTGACTCGCGCGCACGAAGTTGTCGGGCGTGTCTTCGATGTTGAACTTCTCCATGTGCTTGGAGATCTCAAGGTGGGCTTTCTTCCAGTCCACGTGGAACTGGTCTTCGAGGAAGTCGAAGTGCGCGACGAACTTTTCGAAGAACGCCTCGTCCATCGAGACGTCGAGGGCGCGCAGCAACGTGAAGATGGAGATGCGACGTTTGCGCGCGATGCGAGCACCGGCGTTGGCGGACTTGTTCTTCTTCTCTTCGAGGTCGACCTGGAGCCACTCGCCGCGACTCGGGTGGATCGTTCCTTCGAAGGCGACTTTCTCGTCCTTACCTGGCTGGAACAACACGCCGGGCGAACGAACGAGCTGCGAGACGACGACGCGCTCGGTGCCGTTGATGATGAACGTTCCCTGCTCGGTCATGATCGGGAAGTCACCCATGAAGACGGTCTGCTCTTTGATCTCACCGGTCTCGGAGTTCAAGAAGCGTGCGCGCACAAAGATGGGCTGGGAGTACGTGGTGGCGCGCTGGCGGCACTCTTCCACGGTGAACTTCGGCGGACTCTTCAGGTCCACGTCGTCGGGATCGAACTCGAGTTCGAGCGAGAGTCGACCCGTGAAGTCGGTGATGGGCGAGATCGCCTCGAAGGCTTCGCGCAGACCTTGCTTCATGAATAAGTCGAAGCTGTCGCGTTGGATTTCGAGGAGGTTAGGCAAGGGGTGGGCTTCACCCAATGCCGAGAAGTTAAAGCGCTCCGGGCTAGTGGACCGAGACGTCAACGGTCATCCTCCGTGTAAGTGGGTGAGTGGCTACAGATACGTGCCGGGTCAAAGCACAAAACGGCGTCAAGGGTTGACGAAGCTGAGAGCAGGAACACGGTCATTCAACTCTAGTGGTTCTGCCGGAGAATGCGCAACTGGCGCTCCTCGTTGGAGAAACGCGGCCGTTCAAATCGGTTGCGCTCACCCTAGGCAGGTTCAACGCCCAGGTCAAGTCTTTCAACGAGAAGAAAAATGGCCCGGTTGCACCACGACGCCGTGGCCCGCCAAAACCCTTGCGTTGCTTGGGGCGGCGCGTCGCTACCCGGGGCGGCGGCGCGTTCTCACGCCGGCGCCCGCTCGTCAACCGTCGCCGGTTCCTGGGAGACTCGAGACGAACGAGAGAAGAGTCCCGTGGCACGTGTCGAGCCCCCCGCATCCAACGAGTCGACGCTCGATCGTCGCCACTTCCTCGGTGGTGGTCTCGCGCTCGGCGCCGGGCTGCTGACGGCCGGCAGCCCGTTGTCGACGATCGCGCGCGCGCAACGTACCGCGCCCGCGGGCTCGGACCTCGGGGCCATCGAGCACGTGGTCTTCGTCATGCAGGAGAACCGGTCCTTCGACCACTACTTCGGCGCCTACGAGGGGGTCCTCGGCTTCGACGACCACCCCGGCGACTCCCTCGGCGCCTTCGCTCAGCCCTACCCCGCGAACACGACCCGCCAACCGCTGGGCGTCCAGCTTCCCTTCCACCTGGACACGACGACGGGCCTCGGCGAGTGCACCCGCGACCTCAACCACAGCTGGCGGCCCCAGCACCTGTGCTGGAACAACGGCGCCATGGACGCCTTCGTCAAGACCCACACGTCACCCCATCTCGACGGCGCGGGTCCGGGAGTGGAGACGATGGGCTACTACACCCGTGCCGACCTGCCCTTTCACTACGCACTGGCCGACGCGTTCACCCTGTGCGACCGCTACCACTGCTCGATCATGGGTCCGACGCACCCGAACCGACTGATGTCGGTGTCGGGAACCATCGACCCGAGCGGTCGACACGGCGGACCGATACTCACGACCGAGACCGCGGCCAAGGCGCTGTTCAGCGTCAACTGGGTCACGGTGCCCGAACTGTTGCAAGACGCCGGCGTGTCGTGGAAGACCTACACGGCACCGGGCGAGGGTTTCGTCCCGAGCAACCCCGACGGCGGGCTGGGCAACGCCATCCTCCCCTACTTCGCGCAGTACCGCCGGCCCAGTTCCGCGCTCTACCAAAAGGCCTTTCTCCCGACCTACCCGGGCACCTTCAGCCACGACGTGAAGACGGGCCAACTCCCCCAGGTCTCGTGGATCGTGTCGCCCAACGGCTACGACGAACACCCGCCGGGCGCCCCCGCGTACGGGGCGTGGTTCCTCGCCAACATGCTCAAGACCTTGACGTCCAACGAGAAGGTCTGGGCGAAGACCGTGCTCTTCATCATGTACGACGAGAACGACGGCTACTTCGATCACGTGCCACCGCCCGTCGCCCCGCCCGGCACGCCCGGGGAGTACTTGAGCGTGAGCCCGTTGCCGTCGAGCGCCCAGGGTCTCTCGGGACCCCTAGGGCTCGGCTTTCGCGTGCCGATGCTGGTGGTGTCGCCCTTCAGCCGTGGGGGCTACGTCACCTCGGACGTCTTCGATCACACGTCCCAGATTCGTTTTCTCGAAGAGCGCTTCGGCATCCGGGCGAACAACATCTCCGCGTGGCGACGCGCGAGTGTCGGGGATCTCACGACCACGCTGCACATGAAGAGCTCCTTGGTCCAGGCGCCATCACTTCCCGCCACCTCGCGCTTTCGTACGTCGGCGCTCGGCGCCGAGGGTTGCACGCCCAACGACGTCAACGAGACCAGCGCGAGCCAGGGTTCGTACCCACTGCCGGCGACCCAGACCATGCCCACCCAGGCACCGGGCGCGGCCCGGCGTCTTCCCGCGAGGTCGTGAGGCAAAGAAAAAACCCCGGCCAGTTGCCCGGCCGGGGTTTCTCACGACGCGAAAAACTACTTCACTTCCACCGTCGCGCCAGCGGCCTCGAGGGCAGCCTTGGCTTTCTCGGCGTCGGCCTTGGAGACCTTTTCGAGCACGGGCTTGGGAGCACCGTCCACGAGGTCCTTGGCTTCCTTCAGACCCAGGCTGGTCAGTGAACGCACTTCCTTGATGACCTGGATCTTCTTGTCGCCTCCGCTCGTCAAAATGACGTCGAAGTCGCTCTTCTCTTCGGCGGCGTCATCGTCGCCGGCGCCACCGGCGGCGGGCGCCGCGGCAGCGGCCACGGGGGCCGCGGCCGTCACGCCGAACTTCTCCTCGAACTCCTTGAGCAGTTCGCTCAGTTCGATGACGGAAAGCTCCGCGATGCCGTCAAGAATCTGCTCCTTGGTCAGGGTTGCAGCCATGGTGATTCCTTTCTCTACTTACTTCGTTGTCGGTTATTCGGCCGGTTCGCTCGCGGCGTCGCTCGACGCCTCGGAGGTGTCGGGTTCGGACTCGGCCACGGGGGCGTCGTCCGCGACCTCCGCGACCGGAGTCGCGGCGTCGTCGCTCGCTGCCGGAGCAGCTTCCTCGACCCCGGCCGGAGTCTCGGCGACCACGTCGGGCTCGACGACCAAAGGTGTGACGACAGCGCCACCCTTCGAGTCGATCAAGGCCGAGAGGCCGTAGGCGAAGTTTTGCGGGATGGCCTTCAAGAGACCAGCCAGCGTCGAGAGCGGCGAGGCCAAGAGGCCCGCGAAGCGCGCGAGCAACACGTCGCGCGTGGGCAGGTCCGCCAGCGCCGCGAGATCCTTCTTGGAGAGGGGTTTGCCGTCGAGGACGCCGCCCTTGACGACGAGGGTGGGCGTGGCCTTGGCGAAGTCGCGCAGCGCCTTAGCGACGGCCGAGACGTCGCCGTTCACGAAGGCGATCGCCGTCGGGCCTTCGAGGAACTCGTCGAGGGGCGCGACGGAGGTCCCGACGATGGCGCGGCGAACGAGCGTGTTCTTGAAGACCTTGTAGTCGGCGTCGAGGGTGCGAAGCTGACGGCGAAGGGTCGAGATCTCGGCGACGGTCATGCCGCGGTACTCGGTGACGACGGCCGTGGAGGTGGCGTCGACCTTGGCCTTCAGTTCGTCGACGGTGGCGACCTTGGCGGTGCGGACCTTGTTCATAGTGACTCCTTCACCGGATGCCGCCCGGTAACGGGCCTCGGACATCCAAGCGAACGAGTTTCCACTGAAACTCGAACTCCTCGTCAGGCGGACCTTGGTCCATTACGCACTCTCGTGCACCGGATGTCTCTGGCGTTCTGTGTACAACTGTGGCACTGACTTCGTGCGAGGGTACAAGCGTAGTGACGCGGCGACCGCTTCGTCAAAACGACGGTTACGCGGGGGCCAACACCTCGTCGGCGTCGTGGACGCGCGCGGGGTCGATCTTCACGCCGGGTCCCATGGTCGACGAGACGGTGATGCTCATGACGTAGCGGCCCTTGGCGCTGGCGGGCTTCACGCGCACCAACTCGTCGATGACGGCCTGGACGTTGCGCACGAGGTCGTCGCGCGAGAAACTCACCTTGCCGGCGCGGAGTTGCACGTTACCGATCTTGTCGGTGCGGTACTCGACGCGTCCGCCCTTGAACTCGGTGACCGCCTTCGCGACGTCCATCGTGACGGTACCGGTCTTCGGGTTGGGCATGAGTCCACGAGGTCCGAGCACGCGACCGAGTCCACCGACCTGACCCATGAGGTCGGGCGTGGCGATGGCGACGTCGAAGTCGAGGAAACCGCCGGCGACCTTGGCCACGAGGTCCTCCGCGCCCACTTCGTCGGCGCCCGCGTCACGAGCGGCCTGGGCCGCTTCGCCCGAGGCGAAGACCGCGACGCGGTTCGTCTTGCCGGTGCCCGCGGGCAACGAGATCGTGCCGCGCACGATCTGCTCGGCCTTGCGAGGGTCGACGCCGAGGCGAACGGCGAGCTCGACGGTCTCGTCGAACTTCGCGCTCGAGAGCTTCTTCACCTTGTCGAGCGCTTCGGTGACGCTCAGGAGTTCTTCCCGGTCGACCTGCGCGAGGGCGTTCTTGTAGTTCTTACCGTGCTTCATACTTTTCTCCTAGCCCGCGACCGTGATGCCCATCGAGCGCGCCGTGCCGGCCACTTGGAGCTTGGCCATTTCGACGTCGTCGGTGTTGAGGTCCTTCAGTTTGGTCTTGGCGATCTCTTCGACCTGGTCCATCGTCACCGTGGCGACGACCTCACGGCCGGCGAGCTTCGCGCCCTTGGGAATGCCCGCGGCCTGGCGCAGCAGCACCGGTGTCGGCGGGGTCTTCAGGACGAACGTGAAGGTGCGGTCCTCGTAGATCGAGATCTCGACGGGGATGACCGTGCCGCGCATCGACTCCGTGGCGGCGTTGTACTGCTTACAGAACTCCATGGTCTGCACGCCGTGGGGCCCGAGCGCGGTGCCCACCGGCGGCGCGGGCGTGGCGCCACCCGCTTCGAGCTGGATCTTTACAAGTGCGACGACGTTCTTGGCCATGGCCGTTTCTCCTTAGCGATCTCTAGAGCTTCGTGACCTGCGTGAAGTCGAGCTCCACGGGGGTCTCTCGTCCGAAGATGTCCACCAACACCTTGACTTTGAGCTGGTCTTCGTTGATCTCGGCGACGTGACCCGAGAAGGTCGCGAACGGTCCGGTCTTGATCTGCACCGTGTCGTTCACCTCGAACTCGTGCGTGGGCATACGGCGCTTCGCGACCGGCTGTTCGACGCCCTCGACGTGGGGGCGGATGATGTTGTCGACCTCGCGGCGCGTCAACGCCGTGGGCCTGGTCTTCTCCGCGCCCACGAATCCCGTCACGCCCGGCGTCGAGCCGATGACGTAAAAAATCTCGGGGTCCGGCTCGCAACGGATCAAGAGGTAGCTCGGGAACATCCGCTTGGAGACGGTGACCTTCTTACCGGACTTAAACTCGGTGACGTCCTCTTCGGGCAGGTAGATCTCGTAGATCGACTCGCTCAACTCGCGACTCTTGACGATGTTGTTCAGCGCGCCGATGACTTTTTGTTCGTGGCCAGCGAAGGTGTGCACGATGTACCAACGACCGGGACGGTCGTAGGCACTCTCGACGACGGGCTCGTCGTCCTCGATAATCGTGACGTCGAGAATCTCTTCGTCGGCCGCGACGTCGGTGGCGTTGTCCAGGGGGGTTTCGAGATCACTCATGTGGGCCTACTTGACGAAGAGGAACGTGACGAATTTGGAGAATCCAAATCCGAGTCCGAAGATTAACGAGGTCATGAAGACCAGGACGAAGAAGACAATAGAGGTGTAGTTGATGACCTCGGGACGCGTCGGCCACGAGACTTGGCGCATCTCTTCACGAATCTGACGGAAGAACTCACGCGGCGTCGCGCGGTCGTTGCGACGGCGCTGCACCTCTTGCGTTGAGGCGCGACGTGACGAAGCGGCGCCGTCGGCGCCCACCTGTCCCTGTCGTTGCATCATGCGCTTTTGTTCGCGGTTCATCTCACGTCTCTCGTTCGTACTTCACTACATCGATCGAAAACCATCTTCGAGCAGGGCAGGAGGGACTCGAACCCCCAACCACCGGTTTTGGAGACCGGTGCTCTACCAATTGAGCCACTGCCCTATGGGGTCACGGACCACGAACGTGGGCGTGTCCCTAGGGACGTCAATCTTACCACCACCGCCTGGGAGTGCCCCTAGCGGGTAGTGGCCTAGTTTGAAATCAAGGGCCTAACCCTACACGCCGAGCGACGCACTTCAAATTGGATGAGCACAGGAATACAACATGTTGTTGTTATTGCGAAGCACAACCGATGTCGGCAACGCTTGTTGACGGACCCGTCGCATAGTGGCCGATTGCAGTTGACTCCTAATCTTCCACCGGCCTTACCAGCTGGTCGTGGGTTCGAATCCCACCGGGTCCGCTTTTAGAAATGCAAAAGGCGCCGCTCCTAACGGCGCCTTTCACTTACTATCGAATCTTCTGACTTACCAAGTTAGGACTTCCGACAGTCGTCACAACAGTTCTGGTGGTCAATTCCCCTTCCCAAGAACAGTTCAATTATACCTTGACTCTGAGTCAAGTCAACACTGCCTTGACAACCCTGATCAGTCGAGTAGTTCAGCGATCTCACGGGTATTCCACACGTGGTCCGTGATTCCTGCGGCCATCGCGGGCGTGCGCTTCGCGTACGTGCCATCAGCGTTCTTCACACGCAAACTCGTGTGAGGCCGCGCGAAGTTGTAGTACATGAAGTTGAGACTCACCGCGTGAGCGTGAAACTCGATCTTCCTTGAGAATCCATTAGTGAGCCGCGTGAAGCGGCGCATTCCCATTCGCATTGTCAAGTTCTGTCGCTCGACGTACGAAGTTGACACGCGTCCCATGTCGGGATTACCCGAGATAACGCGAATGTCGATGCCCGTGCACTCTGCGGGACTGTAGGTGCGCTCAGGTCCTTTGCCATCCTTGCCAGAGCCGTAGATCTTGTGGAGCATCGCAAAGTCGATATTGTCAGCCCACAGGCCGTCCACGACGCGTAGGTAGTGCCCGAGGCCGTCAGTAGTCAGTTGGATGCGCGAGTCGCGTAGGCGCGATTTGAGGTCCATGAGAAACACCGTGGCGTCGGGCATCGTTCGTTCGCCCACGAGCCACGTAGGAACCAACTTCGTGTCAGCGTCAATCGCCGTCCACGTCCACACGTCGCCGAATCCCAGTTCACCTTGCTTGTCGGCGGGCACGTTCTTTTGCTTCGAGTAGCAGAACGACCAAATCTCGTCGCACTCGATGACCTTGCAGGGAAGGTTCACGAACGCACGGGCTTGGTAATCCGAGGCGGCCTGACCGACGTTCTCCAGTAAGTCGCTGATCGTCTGGCGAGCAACACCAGTGGTCCGGCAGATGGCCCGCATGGACATGCCCTCACAGTGAAGCCCAATGACTTCGGCCCTTTTCGCCGTGGTGAGTTTGTTCATACTAGCCATTATGCTTAGCAAACTATAGTTTGTCAAGTATATTCATATATCTTTTTGCAAAACCCTGCTTTTATCCTTATATCACAGACTTGTAATTATGGACCAATGGCATTATACTAACAATCTGTGGATAACGATCTACTAAGCAAGAGCCCAATTGGGCAAATTGTCCCAGTTCAAGGCGACTACGGACTCCATGACAAGTTCGCATGCTGGGCGTTTCTTGCCGCACCTTTGCCCGAGGACATTGAGGGACTCACCTCTCAGACGTGGGCGCTAATCTCTGCCGCCTCCACGGCCCTTGGACGACTTGATCAAGAGACTAAGGGATTAGAGGACCCCCAGCTTCTTATCTATCCAACCCTGTTTCGTGAAGCACTCACGACCTCCGCGCTTGAGGGGACCTACGGTCAGTTGTCTGACCTACTTGAGACGAGGCTGTCAGGGAATCAAATCGAATCGCAAGAGATTCGCGAAATTTATGCATACCTGGAAGCTGCGCGCGGAGCATTCAAGTCTGTAGAGACTCGGCCTATTTCTGTCGCCATGTTGTGTGATGTCCAGCGCGAGATACTTGCGCAAACGAAGAAACCATTTCGCGATGTGGGCGAGGTTAGAAAACACCACGTTTGGATAGGTGATGAAGGCCAACCCATCGGCGAGGCCCGGTTCGTCCCAGCGCCAGGAGACGATCGACTCAAGGCAGGGCTTGAGGAGTTGGTGGACTGGATCGGGCGCGAAAGCGTACTTCCTCCCGTGCTTCGTGCAGCGATGGCGCATTACCAGTTCGAGACGTTGCACCCATTCGGAGACGGAAACGGACGCGTTGGGCGACTCATCGTCATTTTGCAGCTCCTACGCTCTAAGTCAATCGCCGAGCCTGTGATTACAGTTTCCCCTTGGTTCAACGAGCGCAAACAACAATACAAAGATCAGTTACTCGCATTAAGTTGCACTGGGGATTGGAATCCATGGGTCGCGTTCTTTTGCAACGCCATTATCGACCAGTCGCAAGCGCTCATTGAAGGCGCTGAGCACATCGATAACTGGCTGAAAGAGTCAACTAAGACGATTCACCAACGTCGCTGGACTGGCATCATCCATGACGTACTAAAGGACCTCGCTTCTTGGCCAAAATTGACCGTCACGTCCACGGCAGAGAAATATGAAATCACTCAGGTCTCGGCCACCAGTATCGTGAATCATCTGTGCGATATTGGAATACTCACTGAAACTACTGGGCGCTCGTATGGGCGTGTGTTCGTGGCTCAGGAGATAATGGACATCGTTGAAGCGATCTAGTTCTTCTTTTTCCATCGAGCGTTAGCCGCTCGACGTGCAATTTCTGAGCGTTCGGCTGGTGTAAGCCTTTTGGCCCGCGCTGTCCCCCCCAACGAGCCCGAAGAAACTGAGCTTGATCGCGTTGTCCGCAACGAAGGTTCTTCCCCGGTGGCCTCTTGAACGACCGCCCACGCCTTCTGTGCGGCGTCGCCCTTCTTTGGGGACTTCTTCACCGCTACGCGGCGATTTGGGCGATGGCTTTCGCCACTGGCGCGTCAAATTCGTGATGGGCATAGGCAACCGCCGCGCCACTAAGAAGCGAAACGAAGAGCCTCTCGCTAGGCGTCATCTTCACGTCGCTTAGTGCGGCGTGAACTATCGCCGTGGTCGCAACCCCCACAATGAGGTGTCCGGTCCACAGTTGGCCTGTAGTTGGGGTGGGCGCAGTCATGCGTCGATTTTACCCGCCCTGGCGGTCGAGAGTCCCGCACAAGTTTTTCAAACTAGGCCACTACCCCTAGCGGGTCTCCTTGTGCAGCGTGTGCTTGCGCTCCCACTGACAGAACTTCTTCATTTCAATGCGTTCACGATCGTTGATCTTGTTCTTGGTCGTGATGTAGTTGCGACGCTTGCAGTCCTCGCACGCCAGGGTCACCTGGATGCGCTTTTCGTTCTTAGCCATTCTTCTCTCCTTGTACGACGTGGGCCCTGCGTTGTGCCTGGTAGCGGCGGCGGGAGTCGAACCCGCGACACCACGATTATGAGCCGTGTGCTCTAACCACCTGAGCTACGCCGCCTGGCGAGCCCTCTGTCGGGATTGAACCGACGACCCCTTCCTTACCA
>Ga0207933_1002626_pt1 | contig 11380 bp, 7 predicted proteins | sample NGESurdeep092012_4_FD_184488 | JGI IMG/M metagenome (GOLD analysis project Ga0207933, IMG submission 184488) | Arctic peat soil microbial communities from Barrow, Alaska - NGEE Surface sample F53-3 deep-092012 (SPAdes) | ecosystem: Environmental > Terrestrial > Soil > Wetlands > Peat ... | reverse complement strand
CGGATGAAACACGGAGCCGAGGCCGAGGGGCCAGGAAACGCGAACCGTTCGGCGGATTTTCCCGCCATTGGGCAATTCCGTGCCGGCAATCAAACGCAAGGTAGTGGACTTGCCGGCGCCATTTACCCCCAATAAGGCATAAGACGACCCAGATTCGAAGACGGTCGAAACATGATCCAGTATTACCTTAAAATGACGTTCAGTCTTATAGAATTTAAAAACGTCAGTGAGTTGGATCATTAATGTCCGCTGTCCAAATTACAATCGCCGTCTAGGCTGGTTCGCCGACCTGAGGATTGTTACCGATTCAGGGCGCCACGCGTCCATGGGCTGAAAATCGCAGCCGAGTTTATGAAGCATCATAACGGCTCCGACAGTCGCGTTCAATCGTCATCGCCGGCAACCACGCCGCCGCCGCGCGACTTTGACAGAGTGTTCCAAATTATGGTTTATGTCGAGGCTTCAGGGTTGGGCAATTGTGCGGGCATAAAGAGAGAATGACGATACTTCGCGGCAAAACCCTCGCGCGTTACACGATCTTGTGGTCTGCCCTATTTGTCGGCGCGTGCAATTACGTTCCGACCAGCGGTCCCACGGTCGGTCAAATCGATGACGCGCTGTCGGATAACAATCCGTTGGGGCTTAAGATTGTTAAGTTAACCCCGGACGTGATCGAAAAGATTGATATGGCGCATGGAAAGACGGCGTCTGCCCATCTTGGGCCGCCGGAACCGGTCGGCCGGATCGGTGTCGGTGACGTGCTTTCCGTCTCCATCTTCGAGACGGCGCCGGCGCTATTCAGTCCCTCGGCCGGGGCGCCCAGTTCCGGCGCCCAGAATGGCGCGGGTTCTGCATCGGCGGCGCCTGAATCGAGCGGCGCGACGTTAACTAACGTGCCGCCGCTCGAAGTTGCTCGGGACGGCGCGGTTTCGCTGCCTTATGCCGGGCGTCTCCACGTCGCGGGATTGACGCCGGTCGAGGTCGGCCGCCGGATCGAGGCGCGCCTCAAAAACAAATCGATCGCGCCGCAAGTTATCGTTACCGTGACGAAAAATATCGAAAACACGGTGATCATTTCGGGGGATGTGAAGACCCCGGGACGCTATACGCTCGATCTTCAGGCGGAACATGTCCTCGACTTGGTGGCGCTGGCAGGCGGCCCGCTCAACGCGCCCTATGATGAAATGATAAAAGTGATCCGGGGGAATAGTTCGACCGAGGTGCCGCTAAGCGACCTTACAGCGCTAGGAAAAAGCAATGTCGTGCTGTCTCCAGGCGATCGCCTCGAGGTCTATTTCAAACCACGAACCTTTACCGCGTTCGGTGTCGCCGGCCGGATTTCCGAGATCGACTTCAAAAATCCTTCCGTAACGCTCGCCGATGCCTTGGCGCGATCCATGGCCGTCACAGGGTATGAATCGGACGCGACCGGAGTTTATTTGTTCCGTTTTGAGCGTCCAGCCGTGGCACACCAGCTGGGGGTGCCGACGACGGGCGATCAACCTGCTCCGGTGATTTACCAGGTGGATCTGATGGACCCGACGAGTTACGCCCTGCTATCCCGCTTTCGCATGCGAAATAAAGATCTAATCTACGTCGCAAGCGCCCGTTCGGTACGGCTTTCGCGCTTTCTTAGCCTCATTTTTACGCTGGCGACGCCATTGGCACCGGCTGAGGCGGGCATCCAGCTTGCCAAATAGTCGGGATGCGCACATCGCGGAATCGCGCAGCATTATACTGCAGCGCAAAATGCCATCTTGCTCAACCGGTTTCCGGCTTATATTGTCAATCAGTTCGCCGTCGGCAATTTCAATACTATCCTGAGAGAGGGCCCGTCGAGTAAAGAATTCAGCTGAGGTTGAGATGGGGAGTCGGTATTTTCAATGAGAATATTATTGACCGGTGGCTGTGGCTTCATCGGTTCCGCGGTGATTCGCCATCTGATTCGCACCACCGATCATCACATCGTCAATATTGACAAAATGAGTTACGCAGCGTCCGAGGCCTCGTTGGAGGAGACCCTCCATCATCCGCGGCACCGGCTGGTGCGGGCCGATATCGCTGATTCAGTTTCGATGGCGCAGGCCTTTGCTGACCATCGCCCAGAGGCGGTGATGCATCTTGCCGCCGAAACCCATGTCGACCGTGCCATCGACGCGCCCGACGAATTCATCCAAAGCAATATCGTCGGCACCTATACCCTGCTGGAGGCGGCGCGCCGCTATTGGAGCGACCTCGACGGGCAGATCAAGGCGCGCTTTCGATTCCACCACGTCTCGACCGACGAGGTATTCGGTACCCTCAGTGCCGACGCCCCGCCGTTCGATGAAAACACTCCCTACGATCCGCGCAGCCCCTATTCGGCCAGCAAGGCGGCATCCGATCATCTGGTGCGGGCGTGGCATCATACCTACAAGCTGCCGACGCTGATCAGCAACACGACCAACAATTATGGTCAATGGCAGTTTCCTGAAAAGCTGATCCCGCTCATTACGATTAACGCGCTCGAGGGCAAGCCGCTGCCAGTCTATGGCGATGGCGGCAATCAGCGCGACTGGCTGCATGTCGAGGATCATGCCGAGGCACTGGTGCGGGTGCTTGAGCGGGGAGAGCCTGGCCGGACCTACTGCATCGGCACCGGTCAGTCGAAACGCAATATCGATGTGGTGCGCGGCATCTGTGCCGTGCTGGACCGGCTGGCTCCGGATCCCGCCGGTTCCCGCGAGCGTCTCATCCATTTCGTCACGGACCGACCCGGACACGATTTCCGTTATGAGATCGACCCCACGGCGGCACGCACGGGGCTCGAATGGCGCGCACAGCATGATTTCGAGGGCGGCCTGACGAAGACGGTCGAATGGTACTTGGCGCACCGGCCGTGGTGGGAAGATATCCGCGCGCGCCGTTATGGGGGCCAACGCTTGGGCACGGGGGCCTAGACGATGAAGGGCATTATCCTCGCCGGCGGCGCCGGTACCCGGCTCCATCCCATCACGCTCGGCCTGTCGAAGCAGCTGCTTCCGGTCTACGACAAGCCAATGATCTACTATCCGCTGACCCTGTTGATGTTGGCGGGAATCCGCGATCTCCTCATCATTTCCACACCTGACGATCTGCCGCTGTACCGTCGCGTGCTCGGCACCGGCGAGCAATGGGGTGTGCGCTTCGCCTTTGCCGAACAGCCGAAGCCGGACGGCCTCGCGCAGGCGTTTCTGATCGGCGCCGAGTGGATTGATCACGCGCCGTGCGCCCTGGCGCTTGGCGACAATCTGATCTTCGGCGAGCATCTTTCGGCGCAATTGCGCGAGGCCGCGTCACGGTCTGAGGGCGCGACCGTCTTTGCCTATCAGGTGCGCGATCCGGAACGCTACGGCGTGGTCGAGTTCGATCAAACCGGCCGTGCCACGAGCATTGTCGAAAAGCCGACCGAACCACGCTCGCATTGGGCGGTGACCGGTCTCTATTTTTATGACTCGCGCATTACTGAATTCGCGCGTCGGGTACGGCCTTCGGAGCGCGGCGAGTTGGAAATTACCGATATCAATCGCATGTATCTCGAGGATGGCAGTCTCAACGTTGAGCGTCTGGGCCGCGGTTGCGCCTGGCTCGACGCGGGTTTACCCGAAAGCCTGCTTCAGGCCGGGAATTTCGTGCAAACCATCCAGGCGCGGCAAGGTATGCTGGTTGGCTGTCCCGAGGAGGTCGCTTTCCGCATGGGATTCATCGATGTCAACGCGTTGCGCGCGCGCGCGCGGGCACTGGCCAAGACCGAACTGGGCCGCATTCTGCTCGAGCTCGCGAACGACGCGGACGCGTCACATTGAACGGGCACCGCCATGAGGGTTGAACGTCTCTCCATTCCCGACGTGATCCTGGTTGTGCCACGCCGTTTCGAGGACCAGCGAGGCTATTTCGCCGAGACCTTCAATGCCAAGCGGCTGGCCGAAGTCGGTATCGACCTGCCGTTCATTCAGGACAATCAAAGCCTGTCACGGGCGAAGGGCACGCTGCGCGGCCTCCATTGCCAAGTGGGTCCCAACGCCCAGGGCAAGCTGGTGCGTGCGGTGCGCGGCGCCGTCTGGGACGTCGCCGTCGATATCCGCATCGGCTCGCCGAGCTATGGTCAATGGGCCGCGGCGACGCTCACCGCCAACGGCGGCGAACAACTTTGGGTTCCGTGCGGTTTCCTCCACGGTTTCATTACGATCGAGCCCGATACCGAGATCTTCTACAAGGTCACCGGGGATTACGACCGCGACGCCGAGCGCGGCGTGATGTGGAACGACCCTACGTTAAACCTCCCTTGGCCGATCGATGGCGAGCCTGTGCTGTCGGAGAAGGACAAGATTCTGTCGGCTTTCGCGGACGCGTTCGGCTGGTTTCCGGCATGAAGACGCTTCTCGTCACGGGCAACGGACAGCTAGCGCGATCGCTTATGGCGTTAGCGCCGCGCTTCGCCGAACTCGGTTACACGCCGCGCCAGGCCGCTCGCCCGGAATTCGATTTCGACCGGCCGGCGACGATCGATGCCGTTTTCGCCGCGACCTCGCCGTCGATTGTCGTCAATGCGGCGGCCTGGACCGCGGTCGATCTCGCCGAGACCGAGCGCGATGCCGCCGCCCGCGCCAACGATACCGGGCCAACGCGGCTCGGCAAATTATGCGCCGCCGCGGACATTCCGTTCCTTCACATTTCGACCGATTATGTATTCGACGGGGACAAGGGGGCGCCCTATGTCGAGGGCGATCAAACCAATCCGACTGGCGTCTACGGCGCGACCAAATTGGCGGGCGAAAAGGGCATTCTCGGCTTAGGCGGGAAGGTCGTCATTCTACGCACATCCTGGGTCTACGCCGCCGAAGGCAAGAATTTCGTTCGGACCATGCTTGCCGCGGCCCAGCGGATGAATAATTTGCGCGTCGTCGCGGATCAGCGAGGGTGCCCGACCAGCGCCATGGATCTCGCGCAGGCAATCGCGGAGATCGTCGCTCGGATCGACCAAGGTTGGCGACCCAGCGATGGCGGTATCTTCCATACCGCTGGCACGGGTGACACGAATTGGTACGATTTTGCGCTCGCGATTTTCGCCGCGGCAGCGCCGTTCGGGCGGCCACTGCCATATGTCGATCCGATCGCGACCGCGGACTGGCCGACCCCGGCGCGGCGCCCCGCCGACAGCCGGCTTGATTGTCACAAACTTGCCGCAATCTATGATGTGCGCCTGCCCGAATGGCGGCCGAGCCTGGAACGGGTGGTCGCCGACATCTGCCACGCGTGATCCGAGCTGCCGATCGATGCGGCCGCAGGCTTTCCCGGTGTCTTTTCCTTAAGGTATGTCGGGGCCAGTAGTAGACGAAAGCAGCGCGCCCATTTTTCGATTTTCCGGTGCTGGGTACGGAACGACGAAGGAGATGGTTGATGTTCGGCCGGACGATTAAGACATTGTCTAAAAACGATCCACGTAAGTCTAAATATTTTGATATTGCCTATTACTTGGACTCTAATCCGGACGTTGCCGCCTCCGGTGTCGATCCTTTCGCGCATTACATGACGACCGGGTGGAAAGAAGGCCGCAACCCTTCCGCGCTGTTCAATACACTATTTTATAAACACCTCAATTTGGCCGATGCCGAGCAGCCGGAAAATCCACTATTGCACTTTTTGAACCGCGGTGAGGACGCTTCGCTTCGGAAGGTGCCAGAATCCGAGAAGGAATTCACGGATATCCAGAAAGAAATCATCGCGCTTCATTTCGACGAATATTTTTATCGGACCAAGAACGCCGATGTGCCGGTCGGGATGTCAGCGCTCGACCATTATTTTGAAATCGGATCGAAAGAAGGACGCGATCCTTCGCCGAATTTCTCCGTAACTAACTACATTCAGGCGAATTCACATATCGCAGGGTCAAGCACCGATCCGTTTTTTCACTATCTCATGACGGCGATACGATCGAAGCTCCGCGCCGACGGCAACCGGCCAAGCTCCGTGGGGCTGGGCCCTATTGTGCGCCCGGGATTGATCGATGAAAAAGCCACATTCGACACGGTGGCACCGGAATTCGATGCGGAATTCTACCTTTCCGAGAATGAGGACGTACGCAAAGCCGGGGTGGATCCGCTGATCCATTATCTCGAATACGGTTGGCGTGAAGGCCGCAACCCTAACGCCGTTTTTTGGACAGCGTATTATCTGTCGACCAACGCCGACGTCCGAGCCGCGAACATCAATCCCTTTTATCACTATCTCTCGGTGGGCCGGACACAGCGTCGGAAACCCAATCCCGTCAGCTTCGATGTGTGGGAAAGCCCGCCCGCGCCGTCCGATGCGGAGTGGAGGGAAGCCGTCCCCGCGAAGGACGTCGTGAATGCGCAAATTACCGTCATCATCCCGGTTTACAAAGGGTACGAGGATTCTTTGGCGGCGATCCATGCTGTCCTCACCAACCCGCAACGCACCCGGTTCGAACTTCTTGTTGTCAACGATTCCAGTCCGGATCGGCTACTCGGCGCCAAGCTTCGAGAACTTCATGCCGCGGGATTGTTTCGCTATCTCGAAAACCCGAAGAACCTTGGCTTTGTCGGCACCATCAATCGCGCCCTCGACGAGCAGCCCGCGCGTGACGTGATTCTCCTCAACGCCGACACGGTCGTTCATGGCGACTGGATCGACCGGCTCTTGGCGCATGCCGCCCTGGACGCGAACATCGCAACGATTACGCCGTTCTCGAACAACGCGACCATCTGCAGCTACCCCGAACCGAACAGAAATAATGTTCTGGCGCTGGAAATATCGCCGGCCGAAATCGATGAATATGCCAGCATCGCCAATCGCGGTCGCAGTTCCTTGATTCCGACGGGCGTCGGCTTTTGTTTCTACATGCGCCGATCCGTCATCGACCAAATTGGCAAATTGGACCAACAGGCATTCGCGCGCGGCTACGGCGAGGAAAACGACTTTTGCATGCGTGCGTTAAAGGCGGGATATAAGAATGTCTTCGCGCAGGATGTCTTTGTCTATCACACCGGCCAGGTTTCATTCGCCGGCTTTGCCATGACTGAGTACGGTTCGGGGCAAAAGGCGCTGTTGTCGAAACATCCCGATTACCGGATGCGGGTGCAGCGTTATGTCTGGGCCGATCCCGCGCGCGAGGCCCGGTTACGTATCGATCTCTATCGGCTGGCAAAACAGATCGGCCCGGATGCGGCCGTGTTCGTCACGCATCCTTGGCAGGGCGGGGTGAAGACCCACACGCGCGATCTCGCCGCCCGATTGGCCGAGGAAAATATCCGCGTGGTGTTCCTCTATGCAGGCAAGGAAGGCGGCAGCACCGACATCTCCATCGCTTGTCCCCAGGATTTGTCGCTTTACACGCCAAATCTCACGGACATCAACGTCATGAAATACCCCGATCTTATTGGGGATTTCCTGACATGGCTGAAACCGAAGATTCTTCACGTCCATTCATTCGCCGGGCTGACTTGGCAGGCGGCCCTGAAGACCATGTCGCTCATTCAGGATTCGGGACTGCCGTATTTCTACACCGGTCACGATTTCTCATCGCTTTGCCATCGTAACCATCTCGTCGATAACGAGGGCGCCTTCTGCCATCAGCCGCCGGTCGATGTGTGCCGGAATTGCGTGAGGCTCGACCTCCATTACCGTGACGTCGTCGACCCCCAAGACCGCCGCGACGCCTATGCGCCGTTCTTGAAGAGTGCGCGCGGCGTGTTCGCGCCGTCGGCCGATGCGGCGGCGAGACTGAGCCGCGTCTTCACGGATCTCGCGCTCGAGATTCGGCCGCACGAAGAGTTTCTGCCGCGCACGAACTGGATCACGATGCCCAACCGGTTCGCACCGCCGTTGCGGGTCGTGGTGGTCGGCGCGCTCGGCCCCCACAAGGGGACCAGCGTGATTCACGATCTCGCGCTCGATGCGAGACAACGGTCGTTGCCGATCGAATTCACCATTATCGGCTATTCGCACATGACGGACCGGCTCAGCGAACTCGGCGTCAAGGAGACCGGCCCCTACACGAACGAAGCGGAGGCGATGCAGCTGATTCGCGACTACCAGCCGCATCTCGCAATGTTTCCATCTATCTGGCCGGAGACGTATTGCTACACGCTGTCTTTGGCTCTGGCGATGGGCGTGCCGCCGGTGGTGTTTGACCTCGGCGCCCAAGCAGAGCGTCTCCGGGCCGCACGCGTGGGTAGGATTTTGGATTACGATTTGATCTCAAACCCGTCAGCCCTGAATGACCTGCTGCTCACCTTGCCGCTGCGTGAGTTGTGGCAGCATCGTCGGCCACCATCCTTCGCGTTCTACCCGAATATGGTCGAAAATTATTACGGCTTTGAGGCCTTGGCGCCGGTGTCCGTATCGCCCTGACCCATCGGCCGCGTCGCCTGACCGCTATCTATCGGTAATCCGGAAGATCGGTGCGGAACCTGTAGATCGGGTTGGACCGGTCCCGCGTATACCAGGGGCTGAAGGCGCGGTCCTCGAACGTCATCGTGCCATGGCGCGCGCGTAGCCGTTCCTGTTCGCGGTGAAACCGGTCGATCGTGTCCGGGCGCTCGTCGCTCCCGCGGCTCGCCGATTCATGGTGGATTAACGTGGCGAACGGCGTCCACACGGTGCGATAGCCGCGCGCGCCTGCGCGCAGACAGAAATCGACATCGTTATAGGCAATCGCGAAGGCCTCTTCGTCGAACGGTCCGGTCTGGTCGAGGCAGGCTCGGGAAATCAGCATCGCGGCGGCGGTGACGGCGGTCAGGCTTTGGCGCACCGCGAGACGGCCCATCGGTCCCGGCAGGCTCTCGGGCTCGTGCACGAACCAATGGCCGGCCAACCCGCCTAGACCGACAATGACGCCGACATGCTGAATCCGGCGGTTGGGAAAGAGCAAACGGGCGCCGACGATGCCGGTATTGGGGTAGGCAAAGCACGAAACCATTTCCTTAAGCCATCCTGGCTCGATGATCTCGATGTCGTTGTTCAGCAACAGGACATAGGCGCCCGACGCCGTACCAATGCCGCGATTGACCGCACGCGAAAAATTGAACTCCTCCTGACGGATCAGCACTTGAAACGAGGCGAAGTGCGTCTTGTATCGCTCGTATAATGCAAGCACCCGAGCATCCGTGCTGCCATTATCGACAATGATAACCTCGATTGCCGGGTAATCGGTGCTTCCCGCGAGGCTCTCGAGCAATGTCGCAATCAGTTGGAACGCCTCGCGGTTCGGGATGATGACCGAGACGAGCGGCCACGCCGCGCCGCCGCGGCTGAACCGCACGCGATGAAGATCAGCGATGAGCGCGGGCTCGACCGTGACCTCGACAGCTTGCCGCTGATGGAACCGCGCGAGGGCGCGGCGCGCGCTGGCGACGGCGGCTGATTTCGATGTCAACGAGTGCGCGACATCGTGCCGCCGCCAGAGATAGGCTGGATAGGGGATGTGGACGATCTCGCGCGGACTTAGCCCGTCGAGATAGCGCAAAAGTAGGTCGTAATCCTGCGACCCCTGAAATCCAGAATCGAGCCCCTCGGCGCGCAACAGTCGATCGCGGCGAAAAAACGATAGATGATTGATGTAATTGACGCCCGATAGCAAAACCGGATCGAAGGCCGGCTTGACGAAATACTGGGTTGGCCGCAACTCGCTGTCGGTCACAACCTCATCGGTATAGAAGAACAGCGCATCTGGCCGCTGATGAACCGCATCGGCGAATAGCTTCAAGGCGTGTGGCGCGAGTGCGTCGTCATGATCGACCAGCGCCACCCAGCTACCGCGCGCAATCGCGAGGCCGGCATTGGTGGCTGCCGCGATGCCGCTATTGATCTGGCTTCGGATGATGGTGATATCCCGCTCGCTCGATTTGGAGTCAAGCCATCGACGCGAGTCCTCGTTCGCCGATCCATCATCGCTTAGGATCAGCTCGCACGCTGCGTCGTGTTGGCCACGAACCGATGCGACCAAGTCGTTAAGATGATGCGGATTGGCATTGAACGTCGGCACGATCAGCGATACCAGCGGCGCGGCCGCGTCGCCCCTTACCGGTGGCGCCGCCCGTTGCTCGGCGAGGGCGATCACATGCTGGAAGTGGCTTTGGAGCGACGACAATTTTACAGATGCCCCATCGGTGACATCGACCGCGCCGAACTCCTTGCCGTCGACAAGTTCGATGGAAAAGGCGGCGCGGTCTTCGCGGCCACGCGAAAGCACGTTAATCGTTCGCACGAACCTCCGCGCTTGCCAGAGCCGATGGAACCCTATTGCGGCGAAACGAAAGCGAAGGGGCTGCGTCGTCGGGTCGAAGCGGATACGATGAAGATCGGGAAACCGATTCAGCGCAATCACACAAGCGACTCTTCTAGCGGGTTGTAAGGGCCGGCTCTCACTCTCGCCGAACCCGGCGCCGAAATCGAAATAGATCATCGGATCGAGCGCATCACCGAGACCGTCTAGCAGCAGGAGCAGGAATTGTGGTTTCCGGCGCAGACGAAACAGGAATTGCGGGTCGCTGTTCGTCGCGCGCCAGGTTCGGATGCCGACGCGCTTCAGCCCTGAGAACGGTTTCGGGAATAGTCGGACGATCGGCAACAAAGGGGTACGGGTCATCCCGAAGCCTACACGGCGAATATCGGCGCGCCGACGGCATGGCGATGCCGACCCGCTTTCGGGCCTGCGCCCGATAAAAAAAACCAATTCATTTCCGACAACATTACAGCCAGAGCTCTATTGAATAGAACGCATGGATACCATGCCATTAAAGTGCATTATGCGTTAGTAGTGGTTGTGCCGCTGTGCGAGTCTAGATGTCCGAATTACACCGGTCGAGGAAAGATTGTGACCTGAGACCCGTTTTTTATCCGGTCATGCGCCACCACCAGCCGCTTCGCAGCTACCATCATGTGGTGCGTCCTGTTCTCTCCCGAGGCCGATCTTCCATCAGGCCAGAAGCGCGTCGCGCAAACTACTTGGTAATTTTCCTGCAAGAGCCAGCAACTGGACTTTCTGTATGGCGGCAACGGTCATCACGTCGGTAATTAGCCCGCGCTCGATCATGCGAACCACCCGCGGAAGCGGTTCGCGCCGCACCGCCAAATCTTCACATTCTTCGGGTCGCGCCTTGCCCTGCCGAAGATCCCATGCGAGGAACAGGTGCGCATGCTCGTCTGTAGCGCTATTGGATAGATCCAGCTGTAAGATCTCGCGCCATCGTCTGGCGCGGAGCCCGGTTTCCTCCGCAAGTTCGCGTTGGGCGGAGCGAATCGGCTCGATCGTGCCCCCGTGCGTGGTGTAGGATCGGGTATCCTGAGCAGCGTTGGCTGCTTGATCATGCTGCCACTGTTGGCAGGCTGACGAGAGGAT
>Ga0207933_1002624_pt1 | contig 11385 bp, 14 predicted proteins | sample NGESurdeep092012_4_FD_184488 | JGI IMG/M metagenome (GOLD analysis project Ga0207933, IMG submission 184488) | Arctic peat soil microbial communities from Barrow, Alaska - NGEE Surface sample F53-3 deep-092012 (SPAdes) | ecosystem: Environmental > Terrestrial > Soil > Wetlands > Peat ... | reverse complement strand
ATCCCTGGCCATCGTCTGGGGCGTCTGGCGCTCAGGGCGCGCATTCGACCCCACCCTCGGAGGGCCCAGAACTTGACAAGACCCTATGGGTTCTAGGCGAAGCGGTGTCGTCCCGAATCCCCGCTCCCCCCGGCGCCCGATCGGCTCCCCTAAGGCCCTGCAGACCGGCCGCGCAGACCCTGGGCGAGTCGCTGAGCCCCAGAGATGACCTCTGCAGCAGTTGGGCGGCGCCGCCACCCCAAGGCCCACCTTCTCGCCGGCGTCCGCGACTAAGGCCAAACCTGTTCGTAAGCTGCGCTGGAACGCTTGCTCTCGGGGAATCGCCGGTCGAAGTCGGCCTTCAAGTCCTTCATTTGCGCGGAATCCAACATTTCCCGAAGTGTTCGCTCATCTTGGAACTCATAGAGAGCTATGTATTGGTAGGTGTCCTCGCCCAGGATGGACCGAAAGCGATGGGCGCTGACCACCCCTGGATAGGCCAAGAATTGAGGGATGTGGTCCTCGTTGTACCACTTGTTATAGGCAGCCTCGTTCTGCTTGCTGATGGTCGATTTGACCGTGTATAGAACCGTTGGCATGCTTTTCTAACCCCCCGCTTCATCTCTGGCGCAAAAACCACTGGGCCAGCCGGTCATGGCCCGAGTCTCGCCGCTAGCATAGTCGCCGGCCATTGGCGCATGCTCGGTTCGATCCGCCACGACCGGACCAAGCTCCGCACCTGACAGCCCGCGAAGGAGCCCCCAAAAGTGTCAGACGTCGCGGGAAGTCGGGGCGGGTGGTGTGCCGGCCAAAGATCTAAATGGCGGCGGCCGAGGATGGCCTCGTGCAGGCTGCCTTGGCGTTCCGGTTACATCCCGGCATGTGCCGGTCGGGGCGATCGGCGGGCCCTCCAGCGTAGGCATTTTCGGCAAATTCCAAATCGACCCGTGCTTGACCCAGTCGCATCGCTGACCGACAATGCGGACGTGTCAAAGGGCGAGGTTGACACGTACCTGGCAGCAGTGGAGGAACCCGGGCGGAGCACCTTGATGGCACTCCGTCAGAGTATCGCCGCGATCAGCCCGGGAGCCGAGGAGTGCATCTCGTACGGTATGCCCGGCTTCAAGCTGCACGGCAAGATGATTGCCGGATTCGCGGCGTTCAAAAATCACCTCAGTTACTTCCCGCACAGCGGATCGGTTCTGGCAGAGTTGTCAGCTGAGTTGGCCGGTTACGACACCAATGCGGGGACGCTCCGGTTTCCCGTCGACGAACCACTTCCCAAGGAGCTCGTAAAAAAGCTCATCGCCGTGCGAATTGGTCAAGTTCTTAACGCCTAGCAGCCCGTCTGAGTAATCCCTGATTGTCCTCTCGCGCACGCGCGCGCGAGGCTGCAGGCTGGGACAATTGACGGGCGATGCAGAAGACCTACCTGCCCTACGACCAAGACCAGCTCCTGCTGTTGCCGCCGTCGGTCCGGGAGTGGGTGGAGCCGGGCGACCTGGCCCACCTCATCGATGACGTGGTCGAGTGCCTTGATTTGAGCGCCATCGAGGCTGTCTACGAGGCCGAACTTCGGGGCGCGCCGCCCTACCACCCGGTCATGATGACCAAGCTCTGGCTCTACGCCTACGCGGTCGGGGTGACGAGTTCCCGGCGCCTGGCCAAGCTGGTCCAGCGGGACGTGGGAGTGATGATGCTGGCGGCGGGCAACCGGCCCGACTTCCGAACCCTGAACACGTTCCGCCAGCGCCATCTGAAGGATCTGGCCGGGCTCTTCAAGCAGGTCTTGAAGCTATGCCGACGCAAGGGTCTGCTGGAGATGAAGCATGTGGCCATCGACGGCACCAAGCTGCGGGCCAACGCCAGCAAGCACACGGCCATGAGCTACGGCCGAATGAAGGACGAAGACGCCCGGATCAGCAGGGAGATCGAGGCCTGGTTCCGGGAGGCAGACAAGGTCGATGCCGCCGAGGATCGGGAGTACGGAGAGGAACCGGGCGAGGAGTTACCGCCCGAACTGCAGAACGCCGGCCGTCGACGCCAGGCGATCAAGGAAGCGATGGCGGAGTTGGAGAAGGAAGCCAGGGAGCAGGGCAAGGCGGAGCCCCTGACCAAGGCCCAGCGCAACTTCACCGACCCGGAGTCGAGGATCATGAGATCGGGCGAGGGAGCCTTTATCCAGGGCTACAACGGACAGGCGGCGGTGGACGCCAAGCACCAGATCATCGTTGCCGCCGACCTCAACAACCAGGCCGCCGACTCCGTGCAGCTGATTCCGATGGTGGATCTGGTCCGCCGCAACCTGGGGCGCAACCCAAAGCAGATCTCGGCCGATGCCGGCTACTGCTCAGAATCCAACCTGAAGGTTCTCGGCCAGCGCCCGATAGACCCCTACATCGCCACCGGCAAACGCTCGCGCGATCGGAATCTACCGCCAGCTCCGAAAGGTCGAATCCCGGCGTCTGTGACCATCCGTCAGCGCATGGAACGCAAGCTCTTGACCAAAGCTGGACGGGCCGCCTACCGGCTCAGACAGCAGGTGGTTGAGCCGGTAGGCGGTCAGATCAAGAACAAGGGTCTGATCCGGTTGCTGCTGCGAGGCGAGGAGAACTGCCGGGCCGAGTGGATCCTCCACTGCACCGGCCACAACCTCTGCAAGCTCCAGGCGGTCTGGGGATGACCAACAGCGATGAAATTGCCTCTGTGATCGGTCTCCAAGGCCCGAAAACTGCTACCGCGCCCACGCCAAAACGCCAATCCACAAAGGCGCACCGGTCCCATCCGCCACTCGTGCCGAGAATCGCGTTATCGCGAAGTCTTACTCGGACGGGCTGCTAGCTGATGGCCCCCTGAGCCAAACGGCCGACGCGCTGGCGTGGGGTTATTGGGTTGTGCTCCCTAACCGGAAGTTCGAGGGCCTGGGCGAGTTCAGCTGAGCTCAACTGAAGCGGCCGCGTTCTGACTACGGCTGAAAGGCGGCGATGAGGGCGAGCGCCTTGGCCTGGAGGGGGGTAGCCGTCGCCACCATCTCGAAGGCTGCGGCGTCGGGGTCACCCTTGGGCAGGACGCGGTTGCGGGTCAGGCTGCGAAGCGCGACCAGCAGAGTCCGCCAGCTGTGTACGGGACTGCCGTCGGCCAACTGCTGGGTGCTGGCCTTGCGAAGAGCACCGGCAGAGCGCCGGGCGGGGACCACTGGGTCGTCCGCCAGCGGTGGTTCTTCGTCTTTGAAGAGCAGCTCTGACCAGGCCTGCTCGAGGTGCCAGCGCACGTAATAGGCGAGCATGCAGAGGAGGATGTGGGCGCGCACCCGGTCGTCGCTGTAGTGATGCAGCGGACGCACCTGAAGATCGAGGGATTTGAAGCTGCGGAATGCTCGCTCGACTTTGACCAGCAGCTTATAGGAGCGAACCACACCGACAGAGTCCAGACGCTCAGCGGGGAGCGGTGTGCGGAGTACGTAGATGCCGTCGAGGGCCGCCTCGGTGGCAATCTGGGGGGGTTGCGGCGGACCACCAGTCGGTCGTCAGCGATGTCGACCTGGAAATGCTTGCCGACCTTGTGAAGGTCAATCACCTTGCCCACCCGGACCCCGATCTGGGCGGCGCCTTTGAGCCGGCCTTGGGCGACCGCTTCCATGATCGGAGCCAGCTTGAGCTCGGTCGCGGCAAGCAGGTCCTCGCGCTTGCGCCGGCGTTCTTCTGCCAGACGAACGTTCTTGCAGACCACCAGTCGCTCTCGCGGATAGGCCGCATCGGAGATCTCGGCCAGGTCCTGCTGGTCGAAGAGCGAAAGCTGCAGGTTGCCGCTCAGGACCAGGGCCTGAATCTGGGGGCTGCGCAAGCACGAGATCCAGGCCAGACCCTCGACCTGCCTCAGCGCCTCGATGCGGGCCGATGTCAACATGCCGCGGTCGCCCACCAGGACCAGCTGGCCGAGCTTGAAGTTCCGCTGGCTTTCCGAAGCAGTCATCGATCGGGCCTTCGTCTGGCTGGACGGGGGTCACCTGTTTGAGGGCTGGTGGGAGCGACGACCAGGAGGGGGTCAGGCAGCCTGAACCGGGATCCCGGCCGGCGCCGAAGGGGTCAGAGTTTGACCCCCAGCCGAAGCAATGGCAGTGAGCAGCCGTGACAGCGCCCTGGGCGAGCGCATCCAGCTCAAGCCCGCGACGATCGCGCCATGCTCAGGTGAGGAGTGGTAGCGGGCGATTGACTTGCTCGCGGAGATTGTCGTCCCTGAGTTCACCGGTCGGAAGTCCGATGAGCAGAGGGCTGCATAGGTGCCGAAGGGAGCTAGGTTGGTTTGCTACAATTTATCGGCAACAGGATGAGCAACCTAGCTAGCCTGCCTGCCCGAGGTCGGCCATCCCGACAAGCCGTCCACCAGAAGCTCGCCTTCGCGGTCGAGGAGCTCCGCACCCGCCTGGGTGGACTCCCCAGCCCCGAGGAAGCCGAGGGGATCTGGACTGAGATCTGGCACAACGAGGCCCACAACTCCACCGCCCTGGAAGGCAACACCTTGGTCCGCAAAGAGGTCGAGGTTCTTCTCAATGAGGGTCGGGCAGTCGGGGACAAGGAGCTCAAGGACTACCTAGAGGTGAAGGGCTACGCGGAGGCGGCCAAGTGGGTTTACGGCCAGGCTCTTGGCCCCGAGCGCTGGACCAGCGGCCAACTCTTGACGCTCACAGAGGTCCGCCAGGTCCACCGGCTGGCTATGACACCGGTCCGGGAAGTCGCTCCTCATCCGGACGCCTTCGACGGCGAGAGCCCCGGCAACTGGCGCCAGCATGACATCCGGCCCTTCTCGCAGGGAATGACGCCTCCGGAGCATCCGCAGATCGCCGCCCTGATGCGGGATTGGGTTGACGGGGTCGAAGCGCTGCCTCGCGATTCCAGCCCGATCGCAGAAGCGATCGCGCGGCACCACGCCGCCTTCGAGCGCATCCACCCGTTCCTCGACGGCAACGGCCGCATCGGCCGGCTCCTCACCAACCTGATCCTGGTCAGGCTGGGCTATCCCCCCGCCATCATCCAGAAGCGGGAGCGGGAGCGATATCTCGATGCCCTGGCTCGGGCCGATCGCGAAGATCCTGGACCGCTGGGCGAGCTGTTCGCTCGTGCTGTTATCGACAACCTGACCCGTTTCGTACTGCCAGCGATCGCCGGGCCGGCCAAGCTCGTCCCTATGGAGGCGCTGGCGACCCAGGAGTTGAGTGTGATCGCTCTTCGCAGCGCCGCCCGGCGCGGCCGACTGAAGGCGATGCAGGCTTCGGACGGCAGTTGGCGGAGCAGCAAGCAATGGGTCGATGAGTATCGCGGGAGCAGGTACGCAAGCCTCCGCGAGCCCAGGAAGAAGCGCGCGATCCCAGAAGAGGACGCCCGATGAGAGTTGCGATCTACACCCGAATTTCGACCGACGAGGAGCCCCAGCCGTACTCCTTGGAAGCCCAGGACCTCCGCCTGGCTGCCTACGTCCAGAGTCAGGATGGCTGGGAGGCTACCCGCCGCTACAGCGACCGCATGGCCGGGAGCACCCTGGAACGGCCGGAGCTCCAGCGTGCTCTTGCCGATGCTTGCCTTCACCGGTACGACTTGCTGTTGGTCTACCGAGTCGATCGACTCTCGCGCTCGGTTCGGGGGTTGGCTCAAATCCTGGAGTACCTGGATCAAGCATCGGTGCTGTTCCGGAGTGCCACCGAGCCCTTCGACACTGGGACGCCGGCCGGCCGGATGATGGTCCATATGCTCGGTGTCTTGGCCGAATTCGAGCGCGCCACCCTCGTCGACCGGGTGATCGCTGGAATGGAGCGCAAGGCGGCACGTGGCGGCTGGCTCGGCGGACCGGTTCCATACGGCTATCGCCACAGCGGACCCGGAGTCATCGAGCCGGACGACACCGAGGCCACGATTGTCCGGACCATCTTCGACCTTTACGTGAATAATCGACTCGGCACCCGAGCGGTCGCCAACTGGCTCAACAGTCACGGTCATAGGACGCGGCTCGGGCGACCGTGGAGTCAGGTCACCGTCTTCGATGTGCTGCGCAACCCGGTGCAGGTCGGCCGCATCGCCTTCCGCGGAGCGAGCCACGAGGCTCAGTACGAAGCGCTCATCGAGCCGAGCCTCTTTGAAGCAGCCGAGCGGCTACTCGCTGAGCGCGGTGACGTTGCCGGGAAGCGTCGCAGCAGAGGCACGGAGTACCTCCTCAGCGGACTCATCCGATGCGGTCATTGCGGCAACCGCTACCTGGGGACAGTCGCCCACGGGCGCAAAGCCGCCTATCGCTACTACACCTGCTTCTCGCGCAACTGCCGCGGACGCCAACGGCTGCCAGCGGACGCTCTCGATCAAGCCGCGCTGGAGTCAATACTTGCGACCTACGCGGACACTGACCTCGTCGAGTCAGCGGTTCGGGGCGCTCGCGTGAAAGCGGAGGCTTCCGCGCCCAGCGTTCGAGGCGAGTTGCGCAGCGTTGACGCCGCCATCCAGAAGGGCGAGGAGTCGCTCGCGCGGTACTTCAACGCCTTCGAAACCGCCTACATCTCGCAGGCCCGACATTAGCTGCGCAGCTCGGAGTTGAGGGGATAGGCAATAGAGGAGAAGCTCGCGGGCCTATGCCGACGGCGGGAGGAGCTGGCCGAGACGATAGACGCGGAGGCCGTCCACCTGCCGACCCCCGCCGACCTCAGCGACGCCGAGGACGCGATCCGCGAAGCGATGGCCGAGGGCACCGCTGGCCAGCGCAAGGCTCTGCTTCAGGCACTCGTTGCCGAGATTCGAGGCGGCGAGAGCCGAGACGCCATCTTCCCGACCTACCGGCTGCCCGCCGGACCGGTTCGCGTTATGTCAGGAGTGGTGGGCCGTACGTTCCGTAACGCGAACCCCGCGATCGCGCTGGTCGGGAAGCCGATCGGGCTATGAGCCGATGCCCACGATCAGCTCGTGGACCGATGCCATCCTCTCCACGGTGGACTGGTCCTCGGTAATGTCGACTCGCTCGACCGTCACCGGCTCGCAGCACCCAGAACGGGATCCCTTGGAACCCTGGGCCGGCGTTGGTCTAATTGAGCAAAGGGCCTTGGGGAAGCACCTGAAGACTCATGTGGTCCGCCGTCTTGCCCCACGAAAGGTCGAACGACCAACACCCGGCCGCCGGTAGATTAACGGGGGTCGGCAACTAGTTCACGTTCGTCATCTGTCCACCAATCTCGATGCTCGGTACCGCGCCCGCCGCAGGATGCGCAGTTACGCGCAGCGTTCCCATGCCCTTCATTACCCACAGCACTTTGTTCGACGTTCCGTCCTCGCGGACGCCGGCCACCAGCTGCTTCGCAAACAGGTAGGCAAGCGATTGACCTGAGTCGGACGATGCCCATGGCACGAGCGGCGCGCCAGTGAAGCCGGCCGTTGCCCAAGGTGGGGGCAAGCACGAGGGCGCCTGGCGGCGGCCAGGGAGTCGCACTGGTGGTAGGCGATGGGCAACGCCTGACTCCCCAAGACTCGGCGATCCGACAACCTGCCGAAGCCCGCGCACCCTCGACCGTCCTCTTGTGAGTTTTTCCGGGGGAAGTAGTTAATGGCGGGTTCGACCCTTGTATTGTCTGTCGAAGCGCGCCGGGCGTTCCGACCTCGAGCTCGCCTCCTCATCGGCCGGCCGGGCGATCGTGGCCTGCGCGGGCTGGCCGCGGATGGTCGCCGTCTTGAGCGCATTGAGGACCTGGGTCGCCATTCCCGACGGCACCTCGACGAAGGAGAACGTGTCGTAAAGGTCGATGTCGCCGATATCGTCGCCGGTGATCCCGGCCTCGTTCGCGATGGCTCCGACCAGGTCGGCGGGGCGTACGCCGTGACGTTTCCCAACCCGCAGGAAAAGACGCGCCACGCCGTCGCCACCGGTCGCCGGGCGTGCTGTGGGGCGCGTCCGGCGGGGTTTGGCGAACGGATCTGAGCCGACTCGAGGCGCGGCCGCAGAAGAGGGCGCCGGAGACTCGGTCGAGGGTGAGGTCGGACCGGAGGCGACCGGCTTCGGGCTCCGGCGTTGCCGGACCGGCTTTCGCTCGGACGCCATCTTGAAGGCGGCCGCGGCAAGCTCGTTGACGTCGCGAGTCGCGGCCAACTCGTCGACGATCGCCAGGAACGGGTCGAGACCGCCCCCGTCGAGGATCTCGAGCACCTCCTCGCGGAAGTTCTCGCGGCGGCGCATCGCGACGTCGGCCGGCGTGGGCAGCCGCAGGGGCTGGAGGCGATGGTTGATCCCGCGCTCGATCTCGGCCAACTGGCGGCGCTCGCGTGGCGTGACGAGCGTCACCGCCTCGCCCTTCTGGCCGGCGCGGCCCGTTCGCCCGATCCGGTGGACGTAGGCCTCGGCGTCGGCGGGCAGGTCGTAGTTGATGACATGGCTGACGTCGGGGATGTCAAGGCCGCGTCCGGCGACGTCGGTACCGACCAGGACCTCGGTGTTGCCGGTCCGGAACCGCTCGAGTACCCGCTCACGCTGCGACTGGGCGACGTCGCCGTGGATCGCCTGGGCGATATGGCCGAGGCTGTTGAGATGCTCGGCGACAACGTCGGCGTCCCGGCGCGTGCGTACGAAGACGATCGCCGAATCGGGGTTTTCGAGGTCGAGGATCCGGGCCAGCGCCTCGGGCTTCCCGTGGTACGGGACCTCGTAGTAGACCTGCCGGACGCGGGGTGCCACCGCCTTGCCGGCCTCCAGGCTGACCCGCTCCGGGTCGCGGAGGTACTTGCGGGCCAGCGACTGGATCCGAGGCGGGATGGTCGCCGAGAAGAGCGCGGTCTGGTGCTCCTCGGGCAGGGCCGCGAGAAGCGTCTCGATGTCCTCGACGAAACCCATGTTGAGCATCTCGTCGGCCTCGTCGAGCACCACGGTGCGAACCGATTGCAGCTTCAGCGTGCCGCGGTTCAGGTGGTCGATGAGGCGCCCAGGGGTCCCGATCACGACCTGCACGCCGCGCGCCAGGGCGCGCAACTGGCGCTCATACGGCTGACCGCCGTAGACCGAGAGCGTGACCATCTGGCGGAAGCGCCCGAGGCCGTGCAAGGCCTCGGCGATCTGGATGCACAGCTCGCGGGTGGGGACGATCACGAGCGCCTGGGTCCGAAGCGCAGACTCCTCGAGCCGCTCGACGATGGGCAGCCCGTACGCCGCCGTCTTGCCGGTGCCGGTCGGCGCCTGGACGGTGACGTCGCGGCCCTGGAGCATCAGCGGAATGGCCAGGGACTGAACCGCGGTGGGCACGTCATAGCCAAGGGCGGCGATCGCCTGCAGCGTCTGGGCGCCAAGGCCCAGGGCTTCGAAGACGCCCGGGGATTCGAGTTCTGACATGGCCCCACTGTGACAGGTCGGACTTCGCGACCCTGTCTAATTGCAGTGTCATCCGTGGGAAGGGCACGGCCGAGCCAGATCGTGCTGTAGCCGCCGAGCGTCCAGATCTCCAGGATCCGCCTTGTGCCCTGGATCCTGGAGAGCAGGTGGAGCAGCTTGCCCTGGTTGGGCACCACGTTGATGGGAGGCAGGCCCGCCTCGGTACTGCCCTAGCTACTTCCCCCGGAAAAACTCATAAGGGGACGGTCGAGGGTGCGCGGGCTTCGGCAGGTTATCGGATCGCCGAGTCTTGGGGAGTCAGGCGTCGTTTTGCTGGAGCAGGAGCTCGGCGGCCTGAGCCCCGATCGTCTCGAGCTCGGCGAGTCGCTCATCGAGTCGGCGCGTGATGGTTTCAACGGCTGGCTCGAGATCGCGCTCAGACGATCGGTCCGGGTTCGGTCAGCCGGTGCGGCCTTCTCCGGATAGTCGACGATCCTGGACAGCGCCTTAACGTCGAGCTGGAGGCGGCCCTTTTGGAGCGAGAGTGCGCCCAGCGCTGCCATGCGGCCCAGACGCAGGGTCACCGTCTCACGGCGGACGCCCAGCATGTCCGCCAGCATCTGGTGCGTGATCCTCGGTCTGAGGACCACCCGGTCGCCCTGGCGGGTGCCGAGGGTGGTGCCCAATGCCAGCAGCTGCCGTGCCAGTCGCTGGCTGGGATCGTGGAGGGCAACCGCCTCCAGCTGCCCCTCCCGTCCCTCCAGGCGGTCGATGACCAGCCCAACGAGGTTTTCTGGCAATCGAAGGCTGGATAACGATCAGTCGCTCGAGCGTGGGCAGCGACAGCGACGCGATCGCAGAATCCTCGTCGGCCTGCGTGAAGTGACCTCGGCGGCCCGCCACCGACAGCAGGCCGTCGAAGCCGCCCCCTTCGATGAGCTCGAGCAGCAGCTCACGGCCGGCGGCGGTGATCTGGTAGGCGCGCAGGCGGCCGCGAAGGACCAGGTGAGATCCCGGGGGTGTTGAGGAGCATGCCGCGCGGGACCTCCTTGACTGGGATGTCATGCAGAAGGCCGTCCAACTGGTCACCGTCCAAACCCTTCATCAGGGGATGGCCCAAGAGCAGCGATCGCGGGCTCTCCTCGCCCATCACTCTAAGCTTGACATCGCCTCGCTGGGAGTGATCGCAAGCCGACGCGATCCGCATCTTGGGCGTATCCGCCGTCGTCGCCACGGCCAAGGTCGGTACGCGGGCTAACCGGATCCCGCATCGCCTCGAGGTCCTGTGACTGCCGGGCCGCGGTTGTGATCATCGCCCCTCACCCGTCCCGAAGATGAAGTCGTTCGATCGAGTCCTACCTGCCACGTCAATATTCGCGTCCTGGGCAACTGCCGACAGCAGGCCGACCGCGTCTCGGACGAAATGAACGTGGCCGCTTCGAGACCGGTTCACGATCGCTTGATGACGATCACTGAAATTTCATCAGCTGCTTGGTCGATACGATCGGCTGATTTCCTGAGAGGTGGTGATAAATTTCGGCTCTCCTGCAGTTTTCGTGGGTCACGCTGGGCGCCCGGGTAGGCCCACCGGGAGAGGGCCGGCGACGGCCATGTAGGTAGCCGTTCTCAGGCAACCTGCATCTGCAAGTGCCGTGACTTCCAGAAAGCGTCCGCGCGCCCACTCCGATAGGCGCAACGGAGGCTGAGGACGGAGGTGGCGCCGCGCACTGTCCAGCGCATGCCCGAGCGTTTCATGCGGTGGCCGTGAACTGGACCGACTCGGAGTGCTGGTCTCGGAACTCGAACCTCGGACGCCAAGGTGCTGACCCAAACGGCAGACGGGGCAAGGCCACCCGCCTCGTCCGCAACCTACACCTGAAGACTGTAAAGAAATATTTAGGGGGTCAGCTTGGGGGTCAAACTCCATCGAGCCCCTCAAAAAGTCCGCGAAATCGGCTCGGCTTGATCTCAAGAAGTTGGTGGGGCTCTTCGGATTTCAGCGGGGACCAGTCTGGGTCGGCATCAGCCAGGAGCTAGACGAAGGTGCCTCAAGCTTGAGGTGTGAAACAAAAAGCCAAAAGC
>Ga0207933_1002622_pt1 | contig 11391 bp, 10 predicted proteins | sample NGESurdeep092012_4_FD_184488 | JGI IMG/M metagenome (GOLD analysis project Ga0207933, IMG submission 184488) | Arctic peat soil microbial communities from Barrow, Alaska - NGEE Surface sample F53-3 deep-092012 (SPAdes) | ecosystem: Environmental > Terrestrial > Soil > Wetlands > Peat ... | reverse complement strand
AAGATGAAGACGATGATCCCGTACGCGGCACCGAGCGAGACGAGGTTCAAGACGGCGGCCTTCAACGGCAGGATTAGCGAGCGGAAGGCACGCGCGAGCAGCACGAAGGTGAGCAGGATCACGAACGCGAGCACGTACGGGAAGTTCGAGTAGACGGCGTGCACGAAGTCGCGGTCCTCGGCTGCGACCCCGCCGAGCGTCGCATTGGTCCCGTTGAGCGCGCGATGAACGCGCGTGACGATTGACTGAATCTGTGGGCTCGCGCCGTCGACCGCAGGGAATGCCTCGACGAGCGAGTTCGGCCCTTTGCGCCAGGCCACAGGTGCAGCGGCTCCGGCGACTCCCGGAACAGCGCGCAGCTTGGCCGCGATCGGCTCGGACTTCGCGCCGTGCTCGACGAGCACGACGAATGGCTTCATCACGCCGGGCGAGATCCCGGCGTCGCTCAGCGCCGTGCGACCCGCCACCGCGTCGCCGGAGCCGGGTTGGTCCTTGGCCTGCGACTCGCTCGGGTTGAGCTGCACGCCGTAGAAAACGAGCACGCCGACGACCGCCAGGCCGGCGATTGCGATCGGCAACGGCCGCCGCATCACGAACCGCGCCCAGCGGCCCCACGGGCCGTCCTCGGGATGACCTTGATCGACGAACCGCTTCGGCAGTAGGCGCACGCTGTTGATGCGGGTGCCGAGCACGGCCAGCAGCGCCGGCAGCAGGGTGATCGCGGTGATCACCGAGACGGCCGGGATCAGCAGGCCGCCGATCCCGATCGACCGGATGAACGGCAGCGGCAGCACGACCATGCTGAGCAGACCGACGGCCACGGTCGAGCCCGAGACGATCACCGAACGTCCGGCGTGCGTCATCGTCTCGACGATTGCGGTCTCGACGTCTTCTCCTTCGCGCAGCTCGTCGCGGAAGCGGAAGATCATCAGCAAGGCGTAGTCGATCGCCACCCCGAGCCCGACGAGCGCGATCAGGAACTGGACGATGATCGACACGTTCGTGATGTAGGTGAGCAGCCAGACGAGCGTGAACGTGTTGAGGATCGCGGCGATCGCAACCACGATCGGCATCAGCACCGCAGGCAGCGTCCCGAAGACGAAGAGGAGGATCACGAGCGCTCCTGCTCCGCCGATCATTCCCTCGGTGAGCACGCTCGGGCCGGCGCCGCCGGACGACGCGTCGACGAGCGCGTCGCGGCCGGTCAGGTACGACTGCACGCCTTTCGGCGTCGTCTTCTTCAGCGTCGAGCGCACCTGCTTGATGTGCACGGAGGAACTGAATGTGGGATTGCCCGGCGGGTAGATCTCCGCGAACGCGGTCTGGCCGTCGCGCGAGACGTAGGCACGACTGCCCGTCGACCAGTACGACGAAGACCGGGAACCGGGGTTGACCGCGGTAGCTGCGTTGACAGCGGCCTTGATACCCGAGCTCTTGGTGATGTCGCCGCTCGTGTGGAAGACCGCAACGAGCGGAGCCTGCTCACCGCTCCCAAACGCGCGCAGCGTCCGCTGGTTGGCCTCGTACGCGGAATAGCCGGGGATCGAGAAGCTCTGGAACCAGCGCTTCGACACCTGGCCAGCCGAGAACGCGCCAAAGGCCGTGAGCACGATCCAAAGACCGATCACGAAGCGGCGGCGGCGAACGATCAGATGCGCGAAGCGGGCGAGCATCGCAGCAGGGTACGCAACCGCTGGGCCGGCCGGGTTGCTGCTTGAACCTGTGTTGCCGCGCAGCGGAACCAGGTTTCGCTTGAACCTGTGTTGCCCCTAACCTCCGCAGGCTGATCACTCGAGCTGCGGCATCTGAGGGAGCGCGGGAGCCGGGCGCACCGCAGGATGAGCCGGCCCAAGATGCGAGTGCGAGTCGCTGCCGTAGCCGCCCGGGACCGGAATGTAGAACTCGGGATAGCCCCACATCCCGTGCTCCGAGACGTCGAGCCCGGCCGTCTCCGTCTCGTGCTCGACGCGGATGCCCCACAGCTTGTTCATCGTCCAGAGCGACCCGTACGAGGCGCTGAACGTGAACACACCGATCGCTGCGACGCCAAGCGCCTGCACGCCGAGCTGGTGGAACGAGCCGGTGTAGACGAGCCCGCCCTGCCCGGTGCCGAGGTTCTTCGCCAGAATCGGCACGGCAAAGAGCCCGGTCGCGAGCGTTCCCCAGACGCCGGACATGCCGTGCACCGCAACGGCGCCGATCGGGTCGTCGATGCCGACCCGCTCGACCGCGATCACGCCGACGACGGCGATGAAGCCCGAGACAAGCCCGATCACGATCGCCGCCCACGGGGCGACGAAGCCCGACGCGGCCGTGATCGCCACGAGGGCCGCAAGCACGCCGTTCAACATCATCGAGATATCGGGCTTGCGCAGCACGATCCAGGCGGTCGTGACTCCGCCGAGCGCACCGGCGGCGGCGGCGATATTCGTCGTCACGGCGACGTAGCTGAAGTAGCCGAAGCCGCCGTAGTCGACGCCCAGCGTCGAGCCCGGGTTGAAGCCGAACCACCCGAACCAGAGGATCAGCGTCCCCAGCACGGCGTAGGGCAAGTTGTGTCCCGGAATCGGATTCGCGCGCCCGTCCTTGCCGAACTTGCCGATCCGCGGCCCCAGGATCAGCGCGCCGGCCAGCCCCGCGAGCGCACCCTGGAAGTGCACGACCGTCGAACCGGCGAAGTCCTGCATCCCGCGGCCGAAGAGCCAGCCGTGCGGGCTCCAGATCCAGTGCGACGCGACGCTGTAGATCAGCGTGAAGATCAGGCCAAAGGCGAAGTAGACCCACAGCTTCGCCCGCTCGGCCATCGCGCCCCAGACGATCGCGAGCGAGACGCCGGCGAACACGACCTCGAACAGGTAACCGGCCGCGCCCGGAACCTCGGTGAACCAGTCGAACGGCTTCTGCCCGACGGACGTGAGCTGGCCGACGGACGGGAAGAACCCGTGCGTCCCGATGATCGCGTTGCCGTCACCGAAGGCGAGCCCGAACCCGACCGCCCAGTAGACGAGCGACGCGATCGCGAAGATCAGGACGTTCTTCCCGGCGATATGGCCGGCGTTCTTCATCCGCGTCAGTCCGGCCTCGAGAAATGCGAACCCGGCCTGCATGAACATCACGAGCACCGCGGCGATCACCACCCAGATCGTGGAGGCCGCCACCAGGAGGTCGTGGTTCTTAACCATCGACACTCGCCTCCTCCAGCAGCGCCCCGGTCCTGTTGTGCGTCACATTCTCGATGTGTGACGTCCAGACGAGCCCGTCGCCGGACTCGTTGCCACTCCGCGCTGCGTCCTTGATCGCCTCGACGACTCCCGCCGCCAGGGCGTCGGGAACGATGAACGTCAACATCGCCTTGGGCAGGAACCGCGACTCGAACACCCGGCCGCGGTACTCGTGCGTGATCCCACGCTCCTGGCCGTGGCCGACGGCCTCAACGACCGTGACCCCGACGTGCCCTGTGGCCTCTTCCACCGCGTCGATGACGGTCTCGACCCGTTCGCGGATCACCGTCGCCTCCACCTTCGTCATCGCGTCTCCTCCGATCGGTCGCCCCAACCACAAAAAAAGGCCTCGGGGGCGCGTAAAAACGCACTCCCGAGGCCTCGATGCCTCCCCCAGGTCGCCTTCGGCGACGACCAAGTTGGGCCGATACTACAGAAAGTAAAGCGGCTTGCCTAGGTGACGCCACGTGGAAGTGTCAGACAGCGCATTTCTGTCTGACACCCTTTTCGGATGCCAACGACAGGCGAAAGGGTGTCTGACACAACCGCGGTGTCAGACACCGAAGACTCCTACTTGACGGAGAGCTGATCCCAGACGTTCTCGAGCAGCTTTGCCGTCTCGGGCCAGAGCAGCGACTCACCGCCGAAGTTGAGCACTCCCGCCGAGAAGACCCGTGCGCCGGCGGCGGTCTCGTAATAGGTCATCTGCGCCGTCAGCCCCGGCCCGAGGGCATTCGGGATCTCGGCGAGCACCTGGGTGCCGGCGGGAGAGTTGCGCGTGGTGGCGTCGATCTCGATTCCGAACCGGCCGAAGCTCGAGCCGGCGGTCAGCCCGGTGCCGGCGAACACCCAGCTCGCCGCTCCGGCGGGCGTCACGACGAACGGGTTCTGGTGCGTACCGCGATCGGACGCCCGGTACTGGGTTCCCAACAGCGCCGCCTCGGGGCGGCCGGCGTCGCGAAAGAGCCCGACGAGCGCAAGGTCCTCGCCGCGGCGCTCGACTCGGCGGAAGAAGTTGTTCGACGAGAGAAACGCGAGATTCCCGCCTGCGTCGCGATACCGCTCGATCACGTCGTACGCGTGCGCGGTCACGTACTCCTCGTGGCCCGGGAAGATGACCAGGTCGTAGGCGGCGCGCAGATCGTCGCCGCTTGCGTACGCGGCGAGGTCGTCATCGGCGTAGAAGTCCGGCTCCTTTTCGCCCTGCGCCAGCCAGTGCAGGAAGGCCAGGTCGTAACTGCGGAACCTGTACGGGACGCCACGCAGGAGGTGCGGGCGCGTCAGGTCGATCGATTTGATCGCCCAGGTGACGTACCAGCTGTCGCCGAAGCCGTCGCCGTCACCGTCGTAGAAGTTGTAGGCCTGCCACGTGTTCGTCGGCATCACGACGGCAACGCGTGTGCGCGGTGCGACGGGACGGAGGATAAAGGGTGCGAAGCCAAGCCGCCCGTCATCGCTCTGCAGGCGCACGAAGTAGACGCCGCTCGGCCAGTCGCCCACAGGCAGCCCGAACGAGGCGGGCGCGTTGACGTTGCCGCGCCAGTCGATCGTGACCGGGTTGCCGACCGGCACGCCGTTCATCAGATCGTTCGCGTAGGTCGGCATCGTCTCCGGCCCGACCCGGTAGAGCTGCGCCTGGATCGAGTTGGCGTCGGCTGCGAGCACAACGGAGGCCACGTCGCCGGCGCGATAGCTGCGCTGCGCGCAGGCTGCGTCGAGCCCGAGCACCCGTACGACCGGGGCGTGCAGCAGCTTTGGGTGGGCGGGCGAGGCGGCGCCGTAGACGGTGCGCTGGCCGGAGGCGTCGGTGACGGTCAGGACGAGGCTGTAGGTCCCAGGCTTGACGGTTGCGTCAGGCGTCCACGTGAACGTGTGCACGCCGCGCCCGAACCGCTGGTCGACGAGCCGGTGCGCCGATGCGGCCGTGCCGGCTGTCCCACCTTCGACCGCTGCGGCATGCACGCCCGGGGCGTTGCGGTCGACCACGTCCAGCCTGATGTGCGCCGCCCGCGCGAGCCCGAGCCGCACGGTCGCCGTCGTGCGGCCGGACGGGCCGACCGGGCTGAGCGTGGTCAGTAGGCCGTGGTCGCCGCCGAACGGCTTCCCGCCGTTCGCCACCTGCAGGCGGGTGACGAGCTCGGCCTGCGTGGCGGCGCGTGCAAGCGGTGGCAGAAGCTGCGCGGCAAACGCAAACGCTGCTCCGACGAGCGTACGGCGTCGGGTGAATGTGGGCGCCGGGCGTTGCACGACCTCCCGTCAGGGTAGAGACTCTCACGGAATGCCGTTCGTCGATCCGGATGCGATCGGCGAGTGCGAGGCAAGGACGCAGGGAGGGTCAATAGCGGTGTTCTATTGGCCCGACCGAGGACGCCGAATCGCGCCACCGAGCGCGGCCGGGCGGCACAACGCTCATTTCGTGAGAGTCTCTGCGCCCCGGTTGCGAATCGTCCTGCTACTTCACCGTGAAGCGCCCGAACATGATCGGCTCGTGCGGCGGGCAGTAGTACTTGTAGCTTCCGGCCTTCAGCTTCATCGTGAACGTCTTCGTCCCGACGAACGGCACGGTCGTGAAGTCCTTCGCGTAGCCGTGCGGGCCGTCGAGCGAGAACGCATGGATGTGCGCCTTGTCAGCAATCACGAGCTTGTAGGTGCCGGCCTTCAGCGTCTTCACCAGCTTGCCGTGCTGCTTCAGCGTGATCGTGTAGCCCGGCCCCACCGTACCGCTCAGGGTGCTGGCGGCCTGTGGGCTCGCGAAGGCAACGGACGCTGCGGTGGCCCCGGCGACCAGGACAAGTACGAATGCTGTGCGGATCATGCGGCTCCCCTTCTTTTGCGGTGAGCCCGTAGTACGGCGGAGGCCGCCCAAGCGGTTTTCCCTACTGCAGTGAGTAGTCAGCGCGCAGCTGCTCGAGCACGGCCTGCGCGATCAGGTCACCGGCCGCGGGTGTGTAGTGCACGCCGTCGGGCAGGCGCATCAGCGTCAGCTTGCCGTGCACGCGCAGGTACGGCGTGTACTTGCCCTGCGCACTGTCAAGCAGGTGCCAGGTGTCGACGTACGACGAGAGCTTCGCGTGCTTGCGCGCAACCGACTCCAGGATCGCGTTGACGACGGGGAAGCTCCGCTGAAAGCCGGGCCCGTCGGGAATCGGCAGGCCGAGCCAGACCGTGCGGATGCCGGCGGCGTTGAGCTCGCGCGTGACCCCGTCGACTCGGCGACGATATTCGGCGATCCACGACGGCGTGCCGAACGCGCCGACGGTATGCCCCGCCGGCACGCCCGCCATGTAGTCGTGAGCGTCGTCGGCGCCGAACGACAGCACGGCGACCTGCGGCTTGACGTGCGCGATCACCTGGTTGAAGCGCGTGTACCAGTTGTAGAGATCGGGGCGCGCAAGCCCGGTCGAGAGACGGCTCTCGACGCCGACGACGTCAACGCTCCCGACCGTCAGGCGCTGCAGGCCGTCGCCCGGCACCTGTGCGAGCGAGTCGCCGGCCACCCAGACATGCAGCGGATGCGCGGCCGTGAAGACGGGCTTGGCCGGTTTGCGCTGCCGGTGCTTGGGCGGGCGCGGCTGATGCGTCGGTCCGGCCGGCGGCGGCAACGGCGGCTGGCTCAGGTGAACGGTCGAGTCGATGCTGTCCTCACCCGAACGGCCGATTGCGGCCTGGAGCTCGTGCCGTGGCGTCGTGAGGTGCAGCGCCCGGCTGACCCGCACGAGCGGCCGCGTCACCCCGAGCGCGATGTCGCGCTCGATGCCCGGCTGCTGGATCTGCGCCTGCTTGCGCAGACCTTCGGCTTCGAGCAGGCCGGCGAGCCCGAGCGCGACGAACAGCACGACGATCCCGCGCCCAGCGGCGGTGGCGAAGAACGCCCTCAAAAGCGGAAGTAGATGAAGGGGGCAACACCCACGGGGCCGAGTGTGTTGATCAGCATCAGGCAGACCGCGACGGTCACGGCCTTGGCGGCGACGGGCAGGCGGCCGAAGCCGCCGACGAACGCGGCGACCGCGGACGGGCGCACGAACTGCGCGAGCAGGCCGACGAGAATCGCGAGCACGACCGATGTGGTGACGAGTGGCGACGGGCGCCCCCACGCATCGGCCAGCCGCACGATCACCTGGCCGGCGCTGCCGAACGAGTCGGCGCGGAAGAAGATCCAGGCGAAGCAGACGACGTGGAACGTCACGATGCGGCCCAGCCATTCGCCGGCCCGCGACGTCGGGCGCCAGCCGATCAGCCGCTCGACCGAGAGACCGACTCCGTGGATCGCGCCCCAGACGATGAACGTCCAGGCAGCTCCGTGCCAGAGCCCGCCGAGCACGAAGGTGAGCATCAGGTTGCGATACGTGAGGATGCGACCCTTGCGGTTGCCGCCGAGCGGGATGTAGAGGTAGTCGCGCAGCCAGCGCGAGAGCGTCATGTGCCAGCGCCGCCAGAAGTCCTGCAGCGACACGGCGGCGTACGGCGACGCGAAGTTCTGCGGGAACTCGAACCCGAGCAACAGCGCGATCCCGATCGCGATGTTCGTGTAGCCGCAGAAGTCGGCGAAGATCTGCACCGCGTAGCCGTAGACCGCGAACAGCACCTCGAGCGACGAGTGCTTGTTCGGTGCGGCGAACACCTCGTCGACGATGTGCACCGCCAGGTGGTTGGCGATCACGACCTTCAGGAAGAGGCCGCTGACGATCAGGACGAACGCGCGCGAGACATTCACCTGGCGCGGGTCGCGCGGGCTCTCGAGCTGCGGCAGCAGTTCGCTGGCGCGCACGATCGGTCCGGCGACGAGGTGCGGGAAGAACGCCTGGAAGACCGCGAAACGCGCGAACGACGCCGGCACGAGCTCGCCGCGATACGTGTCGACGACGTACGAGATCGCCATGAACGTGAAGAACGAGACGCCGACCGGCAGCGCGACCTGCGCGATCCACGACGTCCCGATCGCGTTGTCGACCGAGCTGAGGAAGAAGTTCGCGTACTTGAAGTAGCCGAGCATCCCGAGATCGAAGGCGAGCGCGAGCGCGAGCAGCCCCTTGCGTGCGCGGACGGCGTTCGACCGGTGGATCGCCACCGCCAGCACGTGATTGACGACCGTCGAGGCGCCCAGCAGAAAGACGAAATGCCAGTCCCACCAGGCATAGAAGACATAGCTGGCGAGCAGGATCCACACGCGCCAGGTGCGCTGGTACGGCATCAGCGCCCACGAAACGGGCAGGACGATCAGAAAGAAGACGGCGAAGGTGACGGTCGGAAAGAGCATGGCGCGCTTCGGACTCTCTACTGCAAGCGCAGGCGAAGCGTCCGCATGGCTGTCTGCCCGGCGGCATCCCGAACGCGCACGACGAACACGAACGTGGCAGCCAGATCGAACCGCTTCGGGGTGCCGGTGATCGTTCCGGACTTGCCCAGGCGCAGTCCTGCCGGTAGGCGCGTGACGAGCGACCAGCGATACGGCGCCTCGCCGCTCCGGGCCGCGAGCCGCGCGCGGTAAGGCTTGCCCCGCCGCGCCTGCGGCAACTGCGTGGAGCCGACCTGAACCGGAGCGAGCGCAACGCCGGCTTCGACGAGCCTCAGGTGCACGAGCTTCGCCATCGCGATCTCACCCCCGGCGACCAGGTGAATGCCGTCAGGCTGGAACCAGTCCTGATGGCTGCGCGAGTAGCGGTTCCAATCGATCACCGTCATGCCGGGGTGCGTCTGCGCAGCCGCGACGATGTTGTCGTTCATCGTCAGGTAGCCGTGATGTTGCGCGCGCAGGGTGAGCCAGAAGACACGCTTCACACCGACCGCGGCGAGCGCCTGCAACGTGTCCGCGATCGCGCCGGCATAGCGGTCCTCGTAGTCGTTGTAGCCGACGGCGATCACGACGTTCGGGCCGATGCTCGCGCCAAGCGACTTGATCAGCTGGATCGCGGTCGGCGGATTCGGCGGGCAGCTCGGGTCCTCGAGTCGCCGGCACGCGGATACCTCGAGATCCAGGTCGACCCCCTGGCCGACGATCTGCTTCGCGTAGGTGTCGAGCGAGATCGCCGTCGCGACCGAGTCGCCGATCAGCGTCACGTGCTGAAGACGTGGCGAATCGACCTGAGCAGCTGCGCGATCGACGGAGCACAGCCCCACGATGCCCCCCACAGCCACGAGCAAGAGCAGCGCGCGACCCATCACGGGCGATCGTAGCGAGAGCCCGCACTGAGAGCCTCTCAACCGAACTGCGGAGAGCGGGCGGCCTGGCGGGGCCGCCCGCTCGTTCGCCTGCTGCTTAGCGCAGCAGTTCTGCGAGGGGCTTGCGCCCGACGAGGCTCATCCGAACGAGCCCGAACAGGAACAGCAGGCCGGCACCGAGCACCGGCAGCGGCGTTCCCGGCCCGGCCGGCGCGTCGAATCCCATCGACGACGTCGTCAGGCAGGGATGGCTCCCGGCGTGGTTCGGGTTCTGGTTGCGGGTCTGCGGCGCAGTGACGCCCGGAGCGGCACGGGTCGCTGAGGTTGCGGCGACGCCGCCCGCACCCGGAACAGAACCGGCCGGGCCGTTCAAGCGGGGAGCCTGCGTGGCAGGCTCTGCCGTGTTGAGGGCGGCACGGTGCTCGTCCCGCCGGCCGGCGGAGCTGTGGGCTCCGTCGTGACGGGCGGAGTCGACGTCGACGGCGGAGTCGTTTCGGACGGCGGAGTCGTTGTTGTCTCGTTGCTGCCACCGCCGACCTGGACTGCGCCGATCGAGTTGCCGGCGGTGTTGCTGCCGCTTCCGCTCCCGCCGAGCGAGACGGGGACGGTCGCGCGCTGGTTCCCAGCCGCCGAGGTGGTGGCGACCTTCGTGTCGGCGTTCGTGCCACCGACCTGGGCGGTGCCGATCGAGCCGTCGGCCTTGTTGTCGCCGCCACTCGCGGCGGTCGTCCCGGCCTGGGCCGAGGTGGAGCCGTTGCCGGCAGTTGCGTCAGGGGCGACCTGGACGCCGGTCGCCTGAACCGCGCCGGCCGAGTTGCTGGCGGAGTTGCCGCCGCCGGCCTGCGCGGAGCCAATCCCATTCGACACGGTGTTTCCGCCGGTTCCGGTCACTCCGACGGGCACGGTGGCCGAGAGGCTGCCGTTCCCCGGCGTGGTGGTGCCGGCCGTGGGCGCGGTAGCCGTCGGGCCGACCTGAACTGCGCCGATCGATCCGCTGGCGTCGTTGCCTGCGGCTAATGCGTTTCCTGTTGCGGCGAGCGAGAGGACGGCAATCGTCCCGGCGGTCGCCAGAAATGTGCGTTTCACGATGTTTCTCCTCGTTGAATGTGGTTCGAACCGACCGGGCGGACGCCCAAGTCGTCACTGACAGTGAGAAGCGCCGGAGGGCGCTCAGTCAGGGCGTTCGAGCCGAAGCACCAACGTGAGCGAGCGAAAGAGCAAAGCTGAGGCTGCGAGCGGCGTACGGTCACCAATCGCAGGCGCGTGGGGCGGCTCGTCGGCCACTGCGAGCGGGCCGGCTCCGCCGGTCGCCGACACTGCCGGTGCAGGAGCAGGGTCTGCAGGAGCAGGGGCTGCCGGGCCAATGAGGGGCGCGAGCGGCACCAGGACCGGTGTGCGGGTGACCGTTGCGGAACGAGCCACGACGCGTGGCGGGGCAACCTGCTGCACGTGGGCCGGGACGCGCGTGGCAGGCCGGGCGGGCCGAATCCGGTGCCGTCGCAGCTGAGGGACGGTCGAAAGCCGCTTGGCTACAGGCTTTGCGACGGCAACCGGCGCTGCGGTAGGTGTGACGACTGTGCGCTGAACGAGCGCAATGTCGGGCAGGTCCGCAGCTGGGCCGGCGGGGCGGCGACCGCCTGCCTGACACCATCAACAACGGCTACCGGCAGCGCAGCCCGCGGCGCTGCCACCCGAACCTCTGCAATCTCGCTCCGTGCAGGCTCGATGACGGCCGCAGCGGCTTTGGTGACGGCGGCGGGCGTCGTCGCAACGGCCATTTCGACCGTCTCGGGCGCACTGTTCTGAACGACGAGGCTGTCCTCGACAACCGAGGCCTGAACCGCAGAAACCGAGGCTGCGAGCTGTCCTGCGCCCGCAGTCGGCGTGTCGGTCAACCCGCCGGCCAGCGCCTCCGGTGCGAGCGTGAGGCATACCACGAGTGCGGGCGCGAGCGCCCAGCGGATGAGCTGGATTTTCCTCCCCATTCGGGGGGGTTTCTTTCACGCCCTAC
>Ga0207933_1002621_pt1 | contig 11393 bp, 12 predicted proteins | sample NGESurdeep092012_4_FD_184488 | JGI IMG/M metagenome (GOLD analysis project Ga0207933, IMG submission 184488) | Arctic peat soil microbial communities from Barrow, Alaska - NGEE Surface sample F53-3 deep-092012 (SPAdes) | ecosystem: Environmental > Terrestrial > Soil > Wetlands > Peat ... | reverse complement strand
CGATCTGCTGGTGCTGCTGACTGACATCGACGGCCTCTACAGCGCCGACCCACGCATCGACCAGGACGCGAGCTTGATCGAGGAGGTGAGCGACTTCGGCGCGCTCGAGGAGCTCGAGATCGGCCACGCGACCTCGGCTCTGGGCTCGGGGGGGATGCGCTCGAAGGTCGTCGCCGCCGACATGGCGACGGCGGCGGGGGTGACGACGGTGATCTGCAACGGCCTGCGTGGAGGGGCGCTCGAGACGGTGCTCGGCGGGGGCCGGGAGGGGACGCGGTTCGCGCCGCGCGAGCGCGGGCACAGCTCGTTCAAGCTGTGGCTGAAGTACGCGAAGCCCGCGCACGGCACGCTCGTGATCGACGACGGCGCCGCGCGGGCGTTGCGCGAGGGCAACGCGAGCCTGCTCCCCGTCGGCGTCGTCGCGGTGGAGGGCCAGTTCGACGCGGGCGATGCGGTCGAGATCGCCGTTCGCGACAACAGCCAACCCTCGAATGGAGGTTTGATCGCGAAGGGCATCTGCAACTACTCGGCGGAGGAGCTGCGGCGCGTGATCGGGATGAAAACGGAGGCGGTGCGGGGAATCTTGCCGCACGCGACCGACGAGGCCGTGCACCGCGACTACCTGGTGGTCGGGTAGGCGCCTGCCATCCACGCTGTCGTACCCTTAGACGATGGCAACGGTCACGACTTCAGTAGCGGATATCTGCGCGGAGGCGAAGCGCGCGGCGAAAGCGCTCGCGCGCGCGGACACCGCGACGAAGAACGCGGCGCTCGAGCGGATCGCGGCGGCGCTGGTGCAGCGCACGGGAGAGATCCTCGCGGCGAACGCGCGCGACATGGAGGCGGGGCGGGAGGCGGAGCTCGGCGCGGCGCTGCTCGACCGGCTGAAGCTCGACGAGGAGCGGATCGCGGGGATCGCGAGGGCGGTCAGGCAGATCGTGGCGCTCGGCGACCCGGTCGGCGAGGTGATCGACGGGCACCGCCTGGAGAACGGCCTCGACGTGCGCAAGGTGCGGGTCCCGCTGGGGGTGGTGGCGGTCGTGTACGAGGCGCGCCCGAACGTGACGATCGACGCCGCCGCGCTGTGCCTGAAGTCCGGTAACGCGATCGTGCTGCGGGGGTCCTCCTCGGCGCTTCACTCCAACGCCGCGCTCGCGCGGATCGCGGGCGAGGCAGCGGTCGCGGGCGGGCTGCCGGAGGGCTGCGTGAGCCTGGTGGCGGGCGGCGGCCGCGGCGAGCTGGCGGAGCTGGCGACGCAGAAGGGGACGGTCGACCTGATCGTCCCGCGCGGTGGGGAGGGGCTGAAGGCGGCGCTGGAGGAGGTGGCGACGGTGCCCGTGATCTACGCCGCGTCGGGTAATTGCCACGTGTACGTCGACGCGATCGCGGACTTCGACGAGGCGGAGGCGATCGTGCTGAACGCGAAGACGCAGCGCCCGGGCGTGTGCAACGCCGCGGAGACGCTGCTCGTGCACGAGGGCGCGGCGGCGGAGTTCGTGCCGCGGATCGCGCGGGCGCTCGGGGAGGCTGGCGTGGAGCTGCGCGGCGACGAGCGTGCGAAGGCGCTGGCGAGCGGATCGATCGCGACGGCGACGGAGGGGGACTGGGGCACGGAGTACCTGGCGCTGACGCTGGCCGTGAAGGTCGTTGCATCGACGGAGGAGGCGATCGAGCACATCGGCCGCTACGGGAGCGGGCATTCCGAGGCGATCGTGACCAAGAACACCGAGAGCGCACGAGCATTTCAGCTGGGCGTTGACGCGGCCTGCGTGTACGTGAACGCCTCGACGAGGTTCACCGACGGGGGCGAGTTCGGGATGGGCGCGGAGATCGGGAACTCGACGCAGAAGCTGCACGTGAGGGGCCCGATCGGGCTGAGGGAGCTGTGCACGTTCAAGTACCTGATCGAAGGTGACGGACACGTCCGCGCCTGAGGGGCCTGCGTCTGCGGCGTTTGCGTCTGAGGCGCCCACGTCGAAGGGGCCAACACTGGCGGGCGCGCGTACGATCGGGATCCTCGGCGGGACCTTCAACCCGCCCCACCGCGGACACCTCGCCCTGGCCAGGCACGCGCTGGGGGAGCTGGGGTTGGAGCGAGTGCTGCTGATGCCCGCGCACAACGCCCCGCACAAGGGCGAGGAGGGCGACCCCGGCCCCGAGCGGCGCCTGGAGATGTGCCGGCTGGCGGTGGGCGGGGAGGAGCAGGAGGGTCTGGAAGCCTGCGGCCTGGAGGTCGAGCGCGGCGGGCCGTCCTATACGGTGGATACCTTGAGAGCGATCAAACAAAGCGACCCGGAGGCAGAGCTGACGTTCATCCTCGGAGCGGACATGGCGCGCACGCTCCCGGCGTGGCGCGAGCCGCGGGCGCTGGTCGAGCTCTCGCGGCTGGCGGTCGCCGAGCGCGAGGACACGAGCCGCGCGGAGGTGCTCGGAGCGCTCGCTCCGCTGAGCGCGCGGGTGAGGTTCTTGGCTATGCCCACATTGGATGTCTCCTCTTCGATGGTGCGCGAGCGTGTCAGGCACGGCGAGCCGATCGCGGGTCTGGTGGCGCCGGAGGTAGCCGAGTACATCGCTGAGCACCGCCTATACCGCACTGCGTCGGAAAACACGAAGGCGAACACACAGGCACAGGCACCGGCACCGGCGCGGGCGAAGGCGTGGAAGTGAAGCCCGACGAGTTGGAGCAGCGCGGCGAGTTGAAGCCAGAGGCACTGTTGAGCGAGATCGCGCGCTACGCCGCCGAGAAGAAGGCCGGCGAGATCGTCGAGCTCGACCTGAGAGGCGTACTCGGATACACCGACTACTTCGTCGTCTGCTCGGGCAACACCGAGCGCCAGACGAAGGCGATCCACGACGGCATCCTCGAGGGCTGCAAGCGCGAGCACGGGCTGCTGCCGCGTCGTGTCGAGGGCTTGAGCAAGCGGGACTGGATCCTGATGGACTACCTCGACGTCGTCGTGCACATCTTCACGCCGGAGACCCGCGCGTTCTACCGCCTGGAGCAGCTCTGGGGCGAGGCCCCCGCACGCGTCGCCGTCGGCGAGGAGCGCTAACCGCGACTCTCGCGCTTACGATTGGTTATAGGAGGGTAGAGAAGCGATACGCGCCGGCTTGCATCGGCGCCCCGACAGCCGACGGTTCTCGTGAACTGAGCCGTTCAAATAGACAGAGAGGCTTCACATGCGCCAAATCGTGCACGTAAATCGGATGCGCAGGGCCGTCACCTGGCTGGCCGTGTTGAGTCTCTCCGTCCTTGGCCTGTCGGCTTCTGCGTCGGCGGCGCCGACGGTCTTTCTCAAAGCGAAGGCCGTGCCGATCAGGGGCTACCCGCATACGGGCAACATCCTCGGGGCGGGCGCCGCGATTCAAGCCGAATACACGATCTCCGGAACCGAATACGGTGGCTTCCCGCCGCCGGTGACCGGGATTACCTTCTATCTGCCCAAGGGCGTGAAGCTGCACCCGCAGGGGTTTGCGACGTGCGCGCCGAGCGTGATCGAAACGAGAGGCCCGAGGGCCTGTCCGAAGAAGTCCAGCGCGGGCCCGAGGGGTTCGGCGGATGGGATCGTGAGCTTCGGCACAGAACGCGTGAACGAGAAAGTGGCGGTGCTGCCTTTCTTTGCCCCCGGTGGCGGCCTGGAGTTCTATGTCAACGGGGTGACGCCCGTCTCGATCGAAATCCTCTCCAAGGGGCAGATCATCAACTCCTCACCACCCTTCGGGCCGAAGCTGACCGCCCAGGTGCCCCTGATCGAATCTGTTCCCGGCGCGCTGGATGCGTCCGCCCTGTCGATCGACGTGGAGGTTGGCGCCGCCTACAGGAAGGGAAAGAAGACGGTCTACTACGGCAGGGTTCCCAAGCGGTGTCCGAAGGGCGGTTTCCCGGTGAAGACGGTGGTGTCGTTCCTCGGCGGCGCGACCGCCGAAGCCTCCTACAAGGCGCCGTGCCCGCGCCGGAGATCCCGCCACCGCTGACCGGCGGTTCGCCCGAGAAGTTACTTGCCTGCGCTTGGGGGCGGAGAAGTTGCTTGCTTGTGCTCGTGGCCGGCGAAGTTTGCTTACTTGCGCTTGACGGGCGTTTTGAACAGGACTTCGCGGACGAGGAAGATGAATTTACCCTGGGGGAGGACCTCGCCGGCGAGCACGTAGGCGGAGATCGCATGGAAGCGGCGCAACAGCTTCAGCCCGGTTGAGTTGAGCTTCAGATGGATCGTCGCGGTCTGGCCCCCGGCCAGCGAGAACGGCGCCTGGGCGATCCTGATTCCTCGCTGCTTGCCCTTGGCGGCGTGCTTCGAGGATGAGGTGACGGCGACGACCTTCTTGCCCTGGAGCGTCTCGGCCGTCGTCGCGAGGGCCGTGCCCGTGCAGGGCTGCGTGCTGGTGCCGGTGCAGCCGAGCGTGATCGCGACGCCCGTGGCCGGTTTGACCTTGAAGCTCACCACGCGGGGCAGGCCGAAGGGGTTGGCGGCGGCTTCGAGGCCGGGGCTCGGCACGAGCGCGGGCGTCGCGATGCCCGCCGTGGCGGCGCTCGCCGTGGCGCCGGCGAAACAGGAGCCCACCGCGATTGAGGCGAGCACTACGAGCACGGCGCGGTGGCCGGTGAATCTGGCTGGGCGCAACACGTTCGCTTCCCTCCTCCTGAAGATAACGCTCTCCACCTTACTCACAGCTCCGGAGGGTCCGCGTCGCTCGCCACCGGCGCAGCGGTCTCGGGCGCCCCCGGCCGGTTCACGGACGCGAAGCTCGGTCTCCCGCCGGCGCTGGGCGCCTCTGCCTGCGCTAGCGTCTCGCGGCTGTGGCGAGCACGACGCGGCCGAGGCTTCAACACCGATCCGAATGGCGCCCACGAACGTGGGCCCTCGGCGCGCTGCTGGTCGTCCTGCTGATCGTCGCGATCCTCTGGCGGGCCGCGACCGAGAGCACGCCGCCGCTCATTGTCCACCGAACGCTGCCGACATACGTGCGTCTTCCCGGGAGCGCGCCCGCGATCGCCTGGCCGCGCGAAGGCGAGGCGGCCGTCGAGGTGGAGGGGGTGGGCAGCTTCGGCACCTCCGGGGCTGCGACTCCGGTGCCGATCGCGAGCGTCGCCAAGGTGATGACGGCGTATCTGACCCTGATCGAGCACCCGCTGGCGCCCGGCCAGGATGGGTTCGTGGTGAAGATCACGCCCGCGGAGGTCGCGGAAGAGGGGGAACGGGCCGCGCTCGGCGAGTCCACTCTGAGCGTGAAAGCCGGCGAGCGGCTCACCGAGCGCCAGGCGCTGGAGGCGCTGCTGCTGCCCTCGGCGAACAACATCGCCGTGCTGCTCGCGCGGTATGACGCGGGCGGCACAGCGGCGTTCGTGGCCCGCATGAACGCGACCGCGAAGGCGCTCGGGATGCGCTCGACCACGTATACGGACCCGAGCGGGTTCGAAGACGGAACTGTCTCGACCGCTGCGGACCAGTTGAAGCTGGCCCGTGCTGCGATGCGGGTCCCGACGTTCGCGGCGATCGTCGCCGAGCCCGCGGTCGCGCTGCCCGGCGTCGGACGTGTCGCAAACTACAACGGCCTCGTCGGGACGGACGGATACGTCGGGGTGAAGACCGGCTCAGACCACGCGGCGGGAGGTTGCCTGGTGTTCGCCAAACGGGTCGCCCTCGGCGGCCGGCGGCTGACGGTGCTCGGGGTCGTGCTCGGCCAGCGGCAGGGAGCGCTGATCGAATCCGCGCTCGCGAGCGCCGAACGGCTGGGAGGCTCGGCCGCGGCAAGCCTGCGCTTGGAGACGGCCCTGCCCGCCGGCACGCGTGTGCTGAGCGCGAGCTCCGCCGACGGCCGAGGGACGACGGCCGTGACCGCGGGCGCACTGCGCGAGCTCGGCTGGGGCGACCTGGAGCTACCGGTCCAGGTGCTCGTACGTCCGGCGATGACCCGGCTGCATGCGGGCGAGGCGATGGCGACGGTGGCCGTGCAAGGCGGGAGCGCCGGCGCGATCAGCGTTGTGTCCGCACGCGCTGTCGGCGGCCCATCGCTCGGCTGGCGACTGCGACACCTGTTCTGATGCAATCGAGCGAGATGCCAAAAAAAGAGCCAGACGACGAGCAGGCCGCCGGCGCCGGGCGGTTCAGGCGACACAGCCGGTTGCTTGTCGGCGTGGGCCTGCTCTGCTTTATCGTCGGCGTGCCGCTGGTGTCGCTGGACGACGGTACGGCCCTGTCGGTGATCGGCCTGTTGCTGGAGGCTGTCGCGGGCGCCTGCGTGATCGGGTTCATCTACCTGCTCGCCGGCGACCAGCACGAGCCCGACGTCGACGAGGACGGGCCAGGGGGCGACGAGCACGAGCCCGACGGTGATGAGGAGGAATGAGAGCACTGACGCGCGGGCCGCGATCCTGCGGCGGGTGCGTGCGATCCCCCCGGGCTACGTCCGGACCTACGGCGACGTCTCACCTGGCGCGCCGCGCCTGGCGGGCCATGTGCTGAGTCGCCTCGATGCTGGGGAGGCGCCATGGCATCGCGTCGTTCGCGCCGACGGCTCGCTTGCGAAGGGGGATCGCCAGAGGCGCCTGCTCGAAGCCGAGTTGGTTCCCTTCCGCGGCGAGCGGGTCATCCTCGCCAGCGCACGTCTCGACGATCTCGACGCGATCTGACACAGGCATTGCCGGTCCTCGGTGGCTGTTCGAGGTCTTGATATCTCGACAACAACCTGCTCGACAGCGTCCCAAGCGGGACCTTGTTGGCCTGCTCAGTACCCTTATCGCGTGACACCCGATCAGATGGGCATCAGCGGCAGTGGCCGTGACGCCGAGGCACGCTTCTTCGATCTCACCGGAGCTGAGCGTACCCCCCGAGCGGCTCGCGGTGACGCAGTCGTGGACGGCAACTTCGTTGAGATCAAGCGGGCCACCCAAAACGACGCTGAACCAAGTACGGGCGGTCAAGTACATCGTTCTGATCGCCTACTACTGCCCTGATGGGATCTCCCCGTGCTGGTACGTCGTTCCGGCCCATCGCGTCGTAGCGTTGGTTGCGCGCAAGACTAGAGGCCAGCACACCGAGAATCCCTTCGAGTCGGCGACGTTGAACATCAGGGACCTCGCGGACTATCGCGTCGATGACGAGACCCAACTGCGCACGCAGGTGTTGGCAGCCGTGCACGATAGCGCGCGATATACAGATCTACAAGCGGAGATGGCCCGCATTCTCAGAGAGTCCCGCTCGCTCGCGAGCGATTCGCGCGAGCGCGTTTCCGTTGTCCTACATCGCCACGGGCTCGCCTGACGTCGCTGGGCGCGTCCGACCCTCAACGTATCTTGGCGCCATGAGATTCCTTGAGGAGATAGACCTTTCCGACCAGATCTGTTTGGAGGACGATCTCGTCATCCAAGCCGACAACGCCGAGGTTCTTCCGCGCCTTGAGAGTGGTGCGTTCGACCTGATCTACATCGACCCACCGTTCAACACCGGCCGCGCTCAGGCCCGTACTCAGATCTCGGTCATGCCGGATCCAGAGGGGGATCGCGTAGGTTTCGCCGGCCGTCGATATGCGACCACCGAGATCGCCAGTCGTGCCTACGGCGACATCTTCGACGACTACATGGGGTTCATCGCCCCGCGGCTCGAAGAAGCCCGCCGGCTCCTCGCCTCGCACGGGACCCTCTACTTCCACATCGACTACCGCGAGGCGCATTACTGCAAGATCCTCCTCGACCAGATCTTTGGGAGGGATTCCTTTCTCAACGAGATCATCTGGGCCTACGACTACGGCGCGAGGACGAAGAAGCGCTGGCCCGCCAAGCACGACACCATCCTCGTCTACGTCAAGGACCCCGTCGGATACCACTTCAACTCCGAGGAGGTCGACCGAGAGCCCTATATGGCCCCTGGCCTGCAAACGCCCGAGCGTGCCGCCGCCGGCAAGCTGCCGGTCGATGTCTGGTGGCACACGATCGTGCCCACTAATGGGAAAGAGAAGACCGGCTATCCGACACAGAAGCCGGAGGGCATCGTCCGCCGGATAGTCACCGCATCAAGCAAGCAGGGCGGCTGGTGCCTCGACTTTTTCGCTGGTTCCGGCACGCTGGGCGCGGTCGCAGCAAAGCTCGGCCGGCACTTTGTCCTTGTGGACAGCAGCCCAGACGCCATCGATACCTGCAGAACGCGCCTGGAGACACTCACGCAGCCATCTGACCAGATGCAGATCACAGCCTGAGAGACTTCTCGAGCAGCCGGTCCAAAGAGGTCATGAGATTCGCACGTCATCCGGATCTCTCCGGTTCAGGCGGGGTAGCAACGGACTTCTTGTTTGCTGACGACAGCACAAAGAGTTTTGCTGTGGTCGAGATCAAGACTCCCCACACGAAGTTGATTGGTCCGCTCTATCGTGGCAGCGCTGGCAGCGATTTCGACAACGAGACATACAGCATGCACGGCGACCTGACCGGAGGTATCGTCCAAGCCCGTAACCAAATGTCAGTCGCAATCGAGAATTTCGAGAGCGTGCTTGGACCAGGCTCCGGGCACAAGCTAAATCGCGTGCATCCCAAAGGCGTCCTTATAGTGGGGACAATTGACGGGCTTAGCGAGCGGCAGTTGAGTTCGTTCAATCACTTTCGGCATGGCCTTTACAGCCTGACCGTTATTACATATGACGAGCTTCTCAAGCGCCTCAAGGTGCTGTTTGAGTCGGACGACCCGGAGCCGCCTGATACCACGCCGGCAGATGGTTGGGACGACATTCCGTTCTGAGTCAGCAGACCAGGCTGCCTCAAGCGCCGCGCAGTAGGAAAGTCCACGGGCGGCGACTGGTCGCCAGACACCGGTTGTGCGACAGTGCGTGGCAGCAAGCCACCAATCAATGTACTTCAGTGCTCGCGAGCCGACGAAGTCATCAGGACCAAACGCCGCAAGACTAGTCCGTCGACTAGTCGAATAGTGAACCACAGCGCAGCAACGACGAATGTAGCGACCTCTGCGTATAGGTGCGCATGCGCCAGGACGACGGCCGTGAAAATCAATAGAGGTCCATACGCCATGCTCGTCACTGCCAGAAAGGCCGAAATCGCTCGCTCTTGTCCGTAGTGGGTGGCACTCTTCTCGTTCACCACTGGCGAGAGAGAATAGACGCGGCGCAGGCCATCAAAGATACACAGGACGCCAAGGTTCACGAGGAGTACTTCTGATGGCGCCGCTATTTCTCGGATATGTGGTGACAGGAAGGCAAAGGGTATGCAGCTCGCGCTGAGAACCGCCCCTTCGTCAGCCCGAAATGATCTCCTTCATACAACGTCGACTCGGCAGTTTCAAACGCAAGACCGCGCCAATTGTCTAGTACGACGTAGAAAACAACGACTATCAGGATCAGGTTGCCGACTGTAAGGGCCGGTGAGGTTAGCCACGAGAGAGACTGCGCCAACGCTACGCCAGCCTGATACTGTAGATAACGAGAACCTGGCGTTCCCACTTCCGTCCGCGCGAGTCCTTCATAGCTCGCACTTAGTCCAAGCTAGACACGGCCAGGTAACGCGGAGAGCGCACACAAAGGGATGTTACCACGAGTCGCTCTCCCCGTCTGGAAGTGTGGGTACGCACAAAACGGGCCTCTCGCTGGCAATGTAGACTCAACGTCGCACTATGCCGCTTGTCCGACACGCCTACGTGAGCAATAGGCCACTGTGCGATAATGGACGCAAATGGATATAGCTGCCGGCGAATACCAACTCAAAACTCTAACCAAGGTCAATGTTGTCTTGGGTAAGAACGGTTGTGGAAAGAGCACGCTGTTGAAGGCCGTCGAGAATGGACTTACCACAGATGGGCACAAGCGCTACATCACACCGGAGCGGGGCGGCGTTCTAATTTATCAGCCCAATGTCGAGCAGAACCTCACCGAAAACGTCAACTGGCTCGAAAACACGCGTCGCAACAATCAATTCAATCAGTTTCGAGAGCAGAGCGTCGTGCAGTTTCGCCGCCTTGAGCTAAACGTCTATCGCGGCGCTGAGTCGCGTGGTGAGGTAGCGAACTTCGGGGTAAACGTCGAGCGCCTCAACGGTCTGCTTGATAACATAGAACTGCGCAATGTTGACTCGACGTTTAAGTTCTTTTCCAAGTCGAGCGGTAGTGAGCTACCTCCGGGAGCGATCAGCAGCGGAGAGGCTGAGCTTGTCTCGCTCGGTATTGAGACCCTGGCCTTCGCCCATGAAATCGACCCCGATAAGGACAACTTCCTTTTCCTTGACGAGCCAGATGTTCATCTACACCCCGATCTCCAAGCCAGGCTCGTCACCTTCCTTGTTAGCCTTGTCGAGGAGAAGCACTTTACGATACTCATTGCGACGCATAGTACGGCGATCCTCGGCGGCCTAGCCGGCTACCGGGACGCGAGCGTCGCGTTTATGCAGCCGCGTGAGCAATCTTTGACGTTCGACCAGATCGGCCCGATTCTCAAGCGTGTTCTGCCTGTCTTCGGAGCACATCCTCTTTCCAATGTTTTCAATGAGGCCCCGGTGCTGATTGTCGAGGGGGACGATGACGAACGAATTTGGCAGCAAGCGGTCCGTACGTCAAATGGGGCTATCCGTGTCTATCCGGTCGGCTGCGATGGCGTTACTGGAATGAGCGACTACGAGAGCGAGGTGCGGAGAATCATCGGAGCAGTTTATGAGGATGCCCGCGCTTACTCGCTCCGCGATCGCGATGGCAACGAAGGTGAGATCGCCGATGAAGCCCCACTCGTCCGCATGAAGCTGGCCTGCCGCACCGCCGAGAACCTGATCGTGACGGACGAGGTTCTGGCAGGCTGCGACCTAGACTGGCAGGAGGCCAGTAGGCGGATCGAGGACTGGATCGCAGCAAACGAAGCTCACCCACGTTACGACGCAATGGTGGCGTTCCGCGACGGGGGTTTCGACCGCGGAGGCTCGGATCTCAAGGATCTCAGGATGCTCCTGACGGGCGTGATTCTAAACTCCACAAAGGCATGGGAGATGCTTGTTGGACAAGCGATAGCGCGGCTTGAGAAGGCGGGCGACGGCGCGACACCCGCGGAGGGCTCGCTCGAATCTTTCTTGGGTTCCAAGACCGTCGCGACTCTGTTGCCATAGGCGAGATCGCCACTTTAAAGCGACAGAGCCCGAACGCTTCTCAGCACCCGCCGAGCCAGTCCCCAGCGCCTGCTGCCGTGCTCGGCGCGAGACAGAGTCAAGCAGCGCCTCAACCAGGCGAGCCAAACGTATGTTCGGGTTTCGTTCGGGCCCCCCTCTTGCACCGTAGAGGACAGCCGAGAGCCCTCATCGGGCTCTCATCAGCGCTTCAAGCAACCGCCGAACCCGCTCCGACTGGACCTGCAACGCCGAAGCCCCGGCCCCTCTTTCGGGGACCGGGGCGTTTCGACCTTCGTCAATTTGGTGGAGC
>Ga0207933_1002618_pt1 | contig 11405 bp, 10 predicted proteins | sample NGESurdeep092012_4_FD_184488 | JGI IMG/M metagenome (GOLD analysis project Ga0207933, IMG submission 184488) | Arctic peat soil microbial communities from Barrow, Alaska - NGEE Surface sample F53-3 deep-092012 (SPAdes) | ecosystem: Environmental > Terrestrial > Soil > Wetlands > Peat ... | reverse complement strand
TGGGGCATGCAGCCCAAGGCCATAGCCGAGCCATGCGACACACCATGGTTCGTTGATTGGCGAAAAGTGCTTGACGCGATCGCCAAAATGTTCGGCTACTGCTGCGGCATATTTTCCGAAGGCGGTAACAGTTTCGCGGCTGCGCCAACCGCCCTTATCCTCTAGCGCCTGCGGTAAATCCCAGTGATAGAGCGTGATGTAAGGCGTTATTCCCGCCGCAAGGAGTCCGTTGATCAAATTATCGTAGAAGGCGAAACCTCGCTCTTCTCGAATCTCGTCTCCTTTTGGGAAAAGCCGCGACCAGGAAATTGAAAACCGAAATCCTTTGAGTCCAAGCGCTTGCATCATCAAGATATCTTCTGGGTAGCGGTGATACATATCGCAGGCAACATCGCCATTGTCGCCACCATCTGTTTTACCAGGAGTGTGCGAGAAGGTATCCCAGATCGATACGCCGCGACCATCTTCGCTGGCTGCACCTTCTACTTGATAAGCAGCAGTTGCTGCCCCCCACAAGAAATTATCTGGGAAGTTTCTCATTTTTCACCTTTCACAATCTCTTTGTTTTGAATATGCATCTATTCATTAGCTGAAGTACGAACCGCAGCGGCTACAGATGTTACGACGCGGGGGTCAAAAACGCTAGGAATAATAAAGTTTGCGTTGAGTTGATCACTGCCGACACAGTCAGAAATTGCGCGAGCTGCGGCCACCAGCATAGAATCAGTGATTTTGTGGATTCGACCATCAAGCAAGCCGCGGAAGATGCCAGGGAATGCTAAAACATTATTGATCTGATTTGGATGGTCACTTCGTCCAGTTGCGACAACGGCGGCGTATTTACGAGCAATCACTGGATCAATCTCTGCATCTGGATTAGCGAGCGCAAAAACGATCGAACCAGGTGCCATTGAAGCAACATCAGCTTCACTTAGTACGTTAGGAGCACTCACACCGATGAATATATCCGCACCTTTCATGGCATCTGAAAGTGAACCGCGAAATTCACCGGGATTGCAATTGTCGACGAACCATTTGCGCATGACATCATCATCCAGATGATTCTCATGTACCAAACCATCTTTATCAAAGCCAATGATGTTCCGGGCGCCACTTGCAACGAGCAAACGTGCTACTGCAGTTCCAGCGGCGCCAGCCCCGCTCATGACAATTTTGGCATCTGCTAAATTCTTTTTTACAAACTTGAGCGCATTAGTAAGCGCCGCGAGTACAACGATGGCAGTTCCATGTTGATCATCATGGAATACGGGAATGTCGAGTAATTCGCGGAGCCGACGCTCGATCTCAAAACAGCGAGGAGCGGAAATGTCTTCGAGATTTATTCCGCCATAAACCGGCGCGATGATCTGGACCGTGCGCACGATTTCATCAACATCCTGCGTATCCAAACAAACTGGCCAAGCATCAACATCAGCGAATCGCTTAAATAGCGCGGCTTTCCCCTCCATCACTGGAAGCGCAGCTTCCGGACCGATATTTCCAAGCCCAAGTACGGCAGAGCCATCGGTTACCACAGCGACTGTATTGCGCTTAATAGTGAGACGCCTTGCGTCTGTTGGATCTGCAGCGATTGCTTGCGAGATACGCGCGACGCCTGGTGTGTATGCGCGTGAAAGATCATCTCGCGTTTTAAGCGGAACTTTGGAGGTAACTTCGATCTTGCCTCCGAGGTGTAGTAAGAATGTTCGATCACTAACTTTCCTTACAGTGAGCAATGGATTTTCAGAGATGGCAGCAGTAATTCGCGTCGCATGCTCGCTGTCGAACGCATCACATGAAACGTCAATTGTGACCCGATCAATAAAAGATTCAACGACATCGAGAGCTGTGATTGAAGCGCCAGCAGCCGTTATTGCAGCTGTAATCTCGGCGACGGGTTGGGCAGATGGTGGACCATCAACACGGATAGTGATTGCATAACCAGGACTAGTAGATGCCATCACACGACTCCATATAATCGGTCCCCGGCATCGCCTAATCCCGGGACTATGTAGCCCTTTTCATTTAATTTTTCATCGAGAGCTGCGGTAACCAGCGTGAGTTTTGCCGATGACTCCGCAAACTCGTGTTCAAGAGCCGCGATACCTTCTGGTGAGGCGAGAATACAAATCATGGTGATATCTGTTGCACCTAAGTCAATTAAATAATGGATCGCAGAAATCAGCGTGCCACCAGTAGCGAGCATCGGATCTAAGATAAAACACTCTTGGTTATGAAGATCGTGTGGCAGGCGATTCGCATAGGTTTTGGCTTGGAGTGTGTGTTCATCGCGCACCATTCCCAAGAATCCAACTTGAACCGATGGCATCAAGCGCACCATGCCTTCAAGCATTCCAAGCCCTGCTCGCAAAATAGGAATGACGACGGCATCTGGCTTAGCCATGACTGCCCCTTTCGCCATTGCAATAGGCGTTTTAACGGTTACAGGAACAGTCTTGATTTCACGCGTCGCTTCATAGGCCAGCAAGGTGACAATCTCACCGATCAATTCCCGGAAAATTGAGGAGGGAGTTTTTTCGTCGCGAAGAACAGTCACTTTATGGGTTATGAGCGGGTGCTGCGCGACGTGGACTTTCACGGCGCTGACTTTACCCGCGTAAGCCAACCTTGTCGCCTGTCTCATTCGGTGGGACGATGTAGGCATGACGAACCAAGCGGAGTACAACGTTAATGACTTCGGCGTTATTGCTTGGCGCGAAGAAGGGTTATGGCGTATCTCACGTTTAGCAAGCACTCGTGATTTAGGTTCGATCATGGAACAACTAAGAGCGCTACAAGTTGATGGTGGATCAATTGCATTGATTGCAGTTGATGAAGAATTCTTTTTGATCGCCAGATGCGTGGGCCGAGTTTTGCAGATGATGCTCAGCGATGTCACCTATGCGGTTGAATATCAAGTCGCTGCCGACCTAATTGATGCGCTCGATCTACCTTTTCCTGAAGAAGATGATGAACCTCAACCTGGTGGAGACGTGGACCTGCTCGCGGATTTTGGTATTAATGCAATGGAACTCGAAGTTATGAGTGATGATATCGAGATGTACCCGGAAGAACAGATTGCTTCCCTCGCTGTTCGGTTGGGTTTCGGGGATCAGTTCGATCAAATATATGATCGCTAATTAATGGCTGATTACGAAATGGCAATGCGCGAGGCAATTGAAATCGCTCGCGAAGCTCTTACAACATCGGATGTGCCCGTCGGAGCTTTGGTGATCAATCCGGTAGGTGCTGTTGTTGGCCGCGGAAATAATCTTCGCGAATTTGAAAACGACCCAACTGCTCACGCTGAAATGGTTGCACTTCGCGAGGCAGCTGCTAACTGTAAGAACTGGCGTCTTGACGATCACATACTCGTAGTGACGCTTGAGCCCTGCGCAATGTGTGCGGGGGCAATTGCCCAAGCTCGGATTGGGACTCTGGTATTTGGAGCCTGGGACGAGAAAGCCGGCGCGGTTGGTTCAGTCTGGGATATTTTGAGAGATCCCAGGTCGCCACAGAAAGTAGAAGTTATTGCTGGCACATTGGAAGAAGAGTGTGCCGCGCTACTCCGAAAATTTTTTAAAGAGAAGCGTTAGGGCGTATCGTCCCCTCTGGTGGCGTGTCTGAGTGGCCTAAAGAGCACGTCTCGAAAGCGTGTGTTGGGGAGACTCAACCGTGGGTTCAAATCCCACCGCCACCGCCAGTTTAATTATCCAGAATAATCAATTGAGAATAATCTCGTACGAAGGATTGAGGATGACGAGATTGCCGTCGGTCTCCCCGACCATCCCTTCGGCACAGATAGTTGAACCAACGTCAAGCCCGGTGATCTCACGTCTTCCAATAAATTGCAAAGTGATTCCACCTGTCTCATCCCAGACTTCAATATCAACATGTGGCGTCGAATTTGCTGGAGGATTGCGGATTGTGGTGACATGGCCGCGGATATGTGCTCGGTGGCGCCACTCCGCCGCTGCAATTGGGTGAACGTCCTCGGCGTAATGGCTCCGCTCTTCGTTTGCAATTGGAGTATCTTCCAATCGACGGACTTGAGGGCGAACTTCAGTAGACGCTGCGAGATGTGTTGCGTTCTTTTGATGAGCATAAATTGGTCGACCAGAAATAATCTTTTCGACATCGAAGGGAACAATGGTCGCGACAACACGCGGAAGTTGAGAGATTGGTGCTGAAATCGCCTCGGCGGTTCGATCGTGCAAGAGGCGACCGAGCAATCCAGAATAAGCGCGACGCGGCAAGAGAAGTGTCAGTTCGACATCGGGTGATTGAGTGATTCGAATAGCGTAATCAACTGCTGCATTAGCTAATCGGCGATCTGGACAATCAATAAATTCAATTGAGACATCGGCAAGTGCTGCGTTGTTTCGCCACGCCTCTTTAATTACTTCTGCTCGCTGATCGTCAATAACGAAGTGAACTGCCGCAAGTGCGTGAGGGTTCAGCGACCTGGCATACCGAACGGCTCCGACGGTTGCGATATCAACCTCGTCGACGAGGACAGTTGCATCATGTCTAGAAATGTTCATTGCTCGAGAAGATTCCTGATTGATTTTGAGAGCTTGTTGTTCCCTGCGATATTGGCGGTTTAAACGGATAAGAGCAATCGTTGCGAGTGGAAAGATTAGAACGATCAGCCACGCGCCATCGGTAAATTTAACGACTGCAAAAATAACTACCACTATGAAGGAGACCGTGCCAGATAAGAAGTTTATAAAGAAGCGGTGACGCCATCCCTTTTCACGGCGGGTCCAGTTTCGACGGGCCATTCCAAATCCTGCCATTGTAAAACCAGTAAATACACCGATCGCATAAAAAGCAATTAATTTAACAACGTTTGAACCAACTACCGCGATTAAAGTGGCTGAAGTAATGGTCAAGAAGATAATTCCATTTGAAAAGACCAAGCGATGTCCTCGCTTTGTGAGTTGGCGCGGCAAGAAGCCATCCTCTGCAATAAAATTCATCAAAAATGGAAAGCCGCTAAAAGGTGTATTTGCTCCCGTGTAGAGGATTAACATTGTCGAAAATTGCACAAAGAGATAGAAGATGTGGCCAATCGCACCCTGACCGAAGACCACTGCAGCGATCTGCGAAATAACGGTTGGCGTACCACTTAGGTATGGAACAGGATGCAAGGTCTTGGCAAAGAACGAAATTCCAAGAACCCCGCAACCTAAGATCGTTGCGGTAATAACGGTAGTCCGACGAGCATTTTTCCCCTCGGGGGATTTGAAGAGCGAGACACTATTCGAAATTGCCTCGAGTCCCGTAAGTGAAGAACCCCCATTTGCAAACGCTTTAAGTAAAACAAAGATGGATGCGAAGGTAATGAGTTGTTGTGAATGACCGAATCCAACAGCGCCAGAGTGAATGATCGCGCGATGCAGTGTGTGGTGAAGTTCGCGCCAAATTCCAACAACAATGATTGCAGATACAGAGATTATGAATAAATATGTCGGAGCCGCAAATAAACGGCCCGCTTCTTTAACGCCTTTTAAGTTTCCGTAAGCAAGTATTCCGATGACACCCAACGTAATTGCAAGAGTGTATGGAGCGAAAGACGGGAAGGCTGATGTCAGCGCCGATGTACCTGCAGCAGTTTGAACTGCAACAGTCACGATGTAATCGAGCATTAATGCAACTGCTGCGACCTGGGCAACGACAACCCCGAAATTATCGCGTGCCACGACATAGGACCCGCCGGTCTTTGTATATGTCATAACGACTTCTCTATAATTGAGCAAGACGATTATCAAAACGGCCAAAACGACAAATGTCATAGGCATCAAAATGCTAAATCCTGCCATGCCAAATGCAGGGAGTAAGTAAAACAACATATTTTCAGTTCCATAAGCTGCAGATGAGATATTGTCCGAAGACAAAATTCCGAGTGCAAAAACTTTACTCAGGCGTTGGTGCGAAAGCGTATGACGGTTAAGTGGTTTTCCGAGAAAAGCTTTCTTTATTTTGTATGAGAGTGGATCTTTAAGGTGTGAATGCTCCTGAAGGACCATCGGCTGGGGCGCATCATCAATCCAAGCTTTTGGCACGGTTACCTTCTTGTATTTAGGAGAGTTGAATTTTAAAGCAATCCCCAAAGATTAGTGGTAATTTGCAGCAGATCTGATAAGTGGGAGGAGGCGAGAAAGCTCGTAAAGCGGCAAAATGCCGGCATATGGAAGTCGAACTAGCACGTAACTTAGGTTTTTGTGAGCTCCAGGCTATTTGAACCCCTTTTGCCATGAGGGCTCTTTCCTGCACTCGCATCCCCGATTCCGACAAGAAGATGACATTTTAATCTTGCGTGGAATAGTTCAATATCGCCCGTGCTTCACAATCAGCTATGCGGTCAACAAGGATTATTCGAATAGTCGATTTTCGCCACCCAAGAGGACTGTGAATGAGTGGGTGTTCCAAAGACTTGATGGATGCAGGCGAAGTGGTGCAGTAGAAATCCCTGCCAGCAAGAATGTAATGAAAAGTTACTCCGTTGGCATTCTTAGTCAATGACTTTTGCGTTAGTAGTTCGGCAGCATCAATTTTGTATTGCTCTATGTTCTTATCTCTCAACTCAAAGAAAAGGTTTATGAACTCTTGAGTATCTGTTTCTTCGCCTTGACCGATGGCTGAATACTCCATGACATATGTTGAGTAGACAGCCAATGGCTGCATTTTGTGCCGCTTCATAAGTGTGCGCAGACTAAACTCTCAACTCAAGTCTTGCCTCACTGTTGGCAAATTGGTCCCTCAAATCCTGGATTTTTTCTTCGTCGCTGCCACTTAACGAGAAAAATGAAAGAGAATTGGAAAAGGTTATGCCACCATCTTCCGAGAATTTGAAGTAAGAACCTTTTTCATCGATCCAATAGCGAATCACAAACTTTCCTCTAATTATGTGAAGGAGATGTTCCTTAAGAAGTTTTTTGGCTTGTTCTTCATAACGTGATTGGTTGGTGATATAAAATTTCACTAGAAGTTCTTCGAATGCCTGATCGCCGTCATAAAGGATGTTGCCTTCTTCCTCAATCGGATTGGGATTCATAACCTTAGATTAACTCAAGTTCCGCAAGCGAGGGGGACGGTTTTAGGCGATTGAGTTGTACCCGCATAAAGCCATTTTCCGTCGATAAGAGCTTTCGAGAAAGCGATTCCATAGAAATGCGTTATCGCGTATGTCTTGCAAACCTTTGTCGTGCCGTTGTTAAAGACAGTCAATCCAGAAGACGTTGGGGCTAGCGGCTTCGTTTCAGAAGTAGCAATTAGGCGGTCTTGATGGTTTAGGTGAACTTAATGCTGCATTTGCATATTGGAGCGAGAAAAATAAAGAGGCAATCGCGACAATGACGGTAGTGAATCCTAATTTCGTTCTCAAAAAATCGATCATGCCCGATGGTGACTCATCCCGAAACTTAACCTCGAAAGTTATCCACACCAACGAAAAATCTGGCGGAGGATGAGGGATTTGAACCCTCGAAAGGTTGCCCTTTACACGCTTTCCAAGCGTGCGCACTCGGCCGCTATGCGAATCCTCCTACTACGAACGGGGCAACATTACTTAATAAAGAGAGTAAAGACCAAAGTTTCCAGGTTTGGTCTTTACTCTGAGCATCTAACTTGATCGACTCAAGTTCTCTTTTAAGTTCTCTTTTAAGAGTTCAAGTTGTCCAACGAGCTCTTGCGGCAATTTGCTACCAATTTTTGTGTACCAGCTTTCTATGAGTGGGATCTCAGTCCGCCATTCATCGGCATCGACTGCAGAAGCCTCATCCATATCTTCGGCACTAACTTTAAGTTCATTAGTATCGATTGCTCCGACATCTGGGACTAGTCCAATGAGAGATTCCTTTGAAGAGATATCCCCTTCGATCTGTTCGATCGCCCACTTTATGACTCGAGAGTTTTCGCCAAAACCAGGCCATAAAAATTTTCCAAGGCTGGAACGACGGAACCAATTAACGTAAAAAATCTTTGGCAGTTTTTCCGGTGTAGAGCTTTTGCCGATCTTGAGCCAATGTGCGAGGTAGTCACCGACGTGATAACCAATAAAGGGCAACATCGCCATTGGATCTCGGCGAACGATTCCAACTTCCCCAGTAGCCGCCGCCGTAGTTTCTGAAGAGAGAGTTGATCCTAGGAAAACGCCATGCTCCCAATTTCGGGATTGGACGACAAGTGGAATCGTGGTTTTGCGACGACCACCAAAGAAAATTGCAGAAATGGGAACACCTTCCGGACGTTCCCATTCAGGCGCGATGATGGGGCATTGCGCTGCAGGTGTACAAAAACGTGAGTTTGGATGTGATGAAGGCTCAAGACTTTCTGGAGTCCATGAACGCAGTTTCCAATCGGTTAAATGCGCGGGAGGGGTTGAGGTCATTCCTTCCCACCACACATCGCCATCATCGGTAAGCGCTACATTTGTAAAGATTGAATTTCCTTTTTCAATGGTACGCATAGCATTTGCATTGGTTCCCCAACCCGTACCTGGAGCAACTCCGAAAAATCCATATTCTGGATTAACTGCATAAAGCCTTCCGTCATCACCAAATCTCATCCAGGCAATGTCATCGCCCAACGTTTCAAATTTCCAACCAGGGATTGTTGATTCCAACATTGCCATATTGGTTTTGCCGCACGCCGATGGGAATGCCGCAGCAATGTAGTGAATAGTATTTTTTGGCGTCGTAACTTTGAGGATCAACATATGTTCGGCGAGCCATCCCTCGTCGCGTCCAATTACTGATGCAATACGAAGTGAATAACATTTTTTGCCTAGCAAGGCATTGCCACCATAACCAGAACCGTATGACCAGATCGTATTTTCCTCTGGAAAATGAGTGATGTATTTCGTCTCATTACACGGCCAAGAAACATCTTTCATACCATCATACAAAGGTGCTCCCACTGAGTGGAGCGCCGCTACAAAATTGGCGTCCGTGCCCATGGCAGCCAAGACATTTTCTCCCATGCGGCTCATAATGTGCATCGAAGCTACGACATAAGGACTGTCAGTTATTTGCACGCCAAACATTGGATTCTTTGCATCGAGGGAACCCATACAAAATGGAATGACATACATTGTTCTACCGCGCATACTTTCCGCATAAAGATTGGACATCAGAGATTTCATCTCCTTTGGATCCATCCAGTTATTTGTCGGTCCGGCATCAGATTCATTCACCGAACAAATAAAAGTTCTACCTTCAACTCGGGCTACATCCGACGGATCTGATGCGCACCAGAACGAATTAGATTTTTTTGTAAGCCGAACGAACGTTCCAGCTTCAACGAGTTGATTTGTTATGTCTTCCCACTCATCGGAATTTCCGGTGCACCAATAAATATTTGAGGGTGTCGTTAAGGCCGCGATTCGCGCCACCCATTCCAAGAGTTCAGCATGTTTTGTGGCAGTTTTTTCGAGCATAAGTCCTCCTGCGTCGACGACATTGTCTTCGCTAGGATAAGTCTCCGATAATAAAGCAGGTATTGCTCATAAGCGGAACAAAACAGGATTTAGGTCACATAATCTCGCCTAAGATTGCCCACAGATCCTCCGTACGGCGTTACCGTGCTGAACTCCCCCAGGACCGGAAGGTAGCAAGGGTAGGTACGCTCTTACGGGTGTGCGGAGGGTCCCTTTATTTATGACAGTTTACGAATTGATAAAGAAGGAGAACGGTGTCACTCGCTCTATATAGGAAATATCGCCCCTCAACTTTTAATGAGGTTATCGGGCAAGAGCATGTGACAATACCGCTATCCAATGCGCTCGCATCAGACCAGATCCATCATGCATATCTATTTACTGGCCCTCGCGGTTGTGGAAAAACATCAAGTGCTCGAATCATGGCGCGTTCACTCAATTGCGCGCAAGGTCCAACGCCTAATCCATGTGGCATCTGCCAATCATGTAGTGACCTGGTAGCTAACGGTCCTGGCTCGATCGATGTTATGGAACTCGATGCCGCGACACATGGTTTAGTTGATGATGCCCGAGATCTTCGCGACAAAGCTTTTTTTGCACCAGTGCAATCCCGTTACAAGGTTTATATCATCGATGAGGCACACCAACTTGGACCGGGTGCTGCTAATGCTTTACTTAAAGTTGTTGAAGAGCCACCACCACATGTCATCTTTATTTTTGCCACAACTGAACCAGATAAATTGATTTCAACAATTCGTTCTCGAACCCACCACTACCCATTTCGTCTGGTTCCACCAGGAATCCTCGCGGCGCATCTTGAAAAGATTTGTGATCTTGAAGATATTAAAGTCGCCAAGGGTGTAATTCCGCTCGTAGTTCGCTCCAGCGGTGGATCTGTACGTGATGCGCTTTCGGTATTAGGCCAATTGTTAGCAGGCGCAGGCAAGGATGGCGTGACTTACGATATTGCGGTACAACTTCTTGGCTTTACCGATGGCGCGCTGCTCGGTGAAGCAATTGATGCACTGGCCGCGCGGGATAGCACCACGTTATTTAATACGATCGACAAAGTTGTTGAATCAGGATTTGATCCTCGTCGTTTCACTCAAGACTTTCTGGAACGACTTCGTGATTTGATCATTGTGGGCGCTGTTAAAGAAAGCACTTCCCATATATTGCGTGATTTCCCCCAAGATCAACTTGAACGGATGCGCACTCAAGCCAATTTAATTGGCGCGGCAACTTTAATCCGCGCTGCAGATATCACTTCGCTGGGGTTGACTGAGATGCGTGGAGCCACTGCGCCCCGACTAATTCTGGAACTCATATGTGGCCGCATATTGCTTCCTACTACCGATGACACCGCCTTCGTTGCGCGTATTGAACGCCTCGAGCGTGGAATCAATTTCGTGACACATTCAGCGCCAGTCGTTGATACCGAGATAAAAGAGGTAACGAAAGTAGCGTCGCAATCGATTGAACCAATTTCGCCAGTTGAGCGAAAAACACCAATTCGAGCCGCCGCACCTGTTCCATCTACCAATCAGCCAGTTGGTCCAGTAGATATTGCAGCCCTCCGTCGTCTCTGGCCAGATGTAATCGAAAATGTGAAAAAGCGACGACGTCTCACCTGGTCATTGTTATCGGCGAGTGCACAAGTGCTTGCTGTTGACGAATCGGTGATTACGGTCGGAATCGTAAATGCTGGTGCGCGCGATTCATTTGTGCGAAGTGGCAGCGATGAAATTCTGGCCGCTGCATTCCAAGATGTTATTGGACTTCTTCGCGTGATTGAAGTTGTTGTCGATCCATCAATCAACGCGCCGCAATATGAGCGGACTACCGAAGAGCTAACTGATGCTGATCAACTTACGGGTACCGCGCTTTTGGCCCGCGAACTTGGCGCACAAGTGATTAGGGAATTTGATCGATAATGTATGAGGGCGCAATACAAGATTTAATT
>Ga0207933_1002617_pt1 | contig 11407 bp, 10 predicted proteins | sample NGESurdeep092012_4_FD_184488 | JGI IMG/M metagenome (GOLD analysis project Ga0207933, IMG submission 184488) | Arctic peat soil microbial communities from Barrow, Alaska - NGEE Surface sample F53-3 deep-092012 (SPAdes) | ecosystem: Environmental > Terrestrial > Soil > Wetlands > Peat ... | reverse complement strand
CGGTCGGACGGGTCCCCGGGCTGGCGTTTGACCCATTCCCGAAAGACGCCGCATCGGTCGGGTTGCCCTGTCCGTCGCCGTAGATCACCGTCCCCAGCCCGCTGTGGGCATTCACACTGACCTCCACTCCAGAAGGGACCTCTACCAACAGGTGCCCGATGCCGACGCTGGTGATGATCGACGTCGACCCGGTCGGGAAGTTCACGTTCCTCAAGTCGACGGTCATGTTGCCTATGGCCAGCCGGTAGTCGGGCTGGACCTGGCCGGCGACCGTCGGGCGCCACTCCCGGTCCCCGACGCCTCCGTGAATCGGGACTCCCGAGATCGCCACCGCCGCGAAGGCGCCGCCGATGATCACCACCAGGATGGCGACAAGGGACAGGATCATCAACCCGAGGACCTTCCACAGCCGGTGAACGCCCCTCACCCGGGAGATGGCCAGCACCAGGGCGGCGGCCAGCACCACCCAGAACAGCCCGAAGCCGAAGGACCACCCTGTCCCCCACCGCCTCGGCCCGTTCGAGAACAGGCCGAAGAAGGCAACCGCCGCGATCACCGCGATGACGATGGCAGCCCATCGGTGCTGTCCCGGCTCCTGGCCGCTGAGCGCGTGTTGGGCCAGCGATTCCTCTGCCCCGTCCCCGGGGATCAGGAGCCAGCCGATGGCATACAGAACGATTCCCAAACCGCCGAAGAGGGTCAGGGCGACAAACCCGATCCGGACGATCACCGGGTCCACCCCCAGATAGCTGGCAGTCCCGCCGGCGACACCTCCCAACATCCGGCCACTGGTCTGACGGCTCAATCGACGGGGCCGCTCGTTGCCCGGCGCCGCCCATGGTTCTTCGCTGGTTGTTTCCATGCCGCCATGGTGCGTCTCCCTCGCCTCCCCCACCATCGGGAGTTACCCGGAGCCCGAGCTGGGCGCTCAGCCCCCGACTCAGGGTTTTCCCTGATGGTCGCCGTGATCTGCCCGTGGGAAGATTGGACATCGGCGAACGCGCGACATCCCCACTCCCCTGGCTCCCGCCGCCCCCTGATCCCCCCGCAGGCAGGGCCCGCCGCCGCGGGCGGTACCGGGTGCGCGGAAACGGTCCGTTGCGACGCAGCCGGGAGAACCAGTACCTGGCCGGAGTCTGCGGCAGTGTCGGCGAGCGCCTGGGCGTCGACCCCACCGTGGTGCGAGTTGTCACCGTCCTGCTGGTCCTGGGGGCCGGCACCGGATTGCTCGTCTACATGGCGGCCTGGCTGCTGATCACCCGTCAGGGCGAGGACCGATCCATCGCCAAGCGCGTCACCTCCGACCCCAGGGAGATGAGACTGGCGGTGGTGGTGGCCTCCCTGGTGGTGGCGGTCATTATCGGTGCCGACGCCCTCGGGCTCCCCGGGTTCGAGAACCTGGTCTGGCCGTTGGCCCTCAGCGCCGCCGGACTGGTGTTCGTGTGGCGAGGATCGAGTGACGCCGAGCGGGCCGAGCTCGGTCACGTCCTCGGGCAGGTGCCCCTGGCCGCCGAGCTCACCTCCGGGTCGAGACGGTCGGCGTTCCACCGAATCGCACTGGGCCTGATCCTGGTGGCGGTCGGGGTGGGCGGCCTCGGCGGCCTGGTCGCCACCCGGTCCCCCTGGGTCGCCGCCCGAGGATTCCTCGGCGTGCTGGCGGTGATCGTCGGCTTCTCCGTCGTCTTCGGCCCCACCTGGCTCCGCACCGTCCGCAGCCTGACCGAGGAGCGCCGGGAGCGGGTCCGGTCCCAGGAGCGCGCCGACATGGCCGCCCACGTCCACGACTCGGTCCTCCAGACCCTCGCCCTCATTCAAAAGGCGGCAGGGGACCCCCGGGAGGTCAGCCGACTGGCGCGGGCCCAGGAGCGCGAGCTCCGCTCCTGGTTGTTCGAGGACCGACCACCCGGGTCATTCGACGACGAGGCCACCACGATGACGATGGCCACCACGATGACGATGGCCACCGCCATCATCGAACAAGAGGTGGAGGACGACCACGGCGTCGACGTTGACGCGGTGGTCGTCGGCGACTGCCCGCTCACCGACGATCTCCAGGCGCTGCTGGCCGCCGGCCGGGAGGCAGCCGTCAACGCCGCCAAATGGTCGGGAGCCACCACCATCTCGGTGTTCGTCGAAGTCGAGCCGGAGTCTGTCTCCCTCTTCGTCCACGATCGGGGCAAGGGCTTCGATGTCGACGCCGTCCCCGATGATCGCCGGGGGATCACCGAGTCGATCCGGGAGCGTATGTCCCGCCATGGTGGGACCGCCACCATTCGCAGCGCTCCCGGCCAGGGCACCGAAGTCGAGCTGGTCATGGCTCGCCCCCTGCGGACTCCATGAGCGGCCTCTCCGGGTGAGGGTCTCGGATCCGCCCGAACCGATTGGGACCACGGTGGCCGCCGGAGGGTCGGGCGACAAGGCTCGCCCCCGGGTCTTCCTGGTCGACGACCATCAGCTGGTGCGCTCAGGGGTACGGGCGGAGCTGGGCGATACCGTGGAGGTGGTCGGCGAAGCCGACGACGTCGAGGCGGCGGTGGAGATGATTCGCGGGCGTTCGCCCGAGGTGGTCCTGCTCGACGTCCACCTCCCGGGCGGCGGGGGTCACGCGGTCATCGCCGCGGTGTCCGAGACCCATCCCGACATCCGCTTTCTGGCCCTGTCGGTGTCCGACGCCGCCGAGGACGTGATCGCCATCATCCGGGCCGGGGCCCGGGGCTACGTCACCAAGACCATCTCCGGGCCCGAGCTGGTCGACGCCGTCCACCGGGTTGCCGATGGGGACGCCGTCTTCTCGCCGAAGCTGGCCGGATTCGTGCTCGATGCGTTCGCCGGGAACGACGAGCCCGAGCCCAGCCCCCAGCCGAGCTTCGATCCGGAGTTCGATCAGCTCACCCCACGGGAGCGGGAGACCCTCCGCCTCATCGCTCGCGGCTATGCCTACAAGGAGATCGCCCGGCAGCTTTCGATCTCGACCAAGACGGTGGAGAGCCACGTCTCCGCGGTGCTCCGGAAGCTGCAGTTGTCCAGCCGCTATCAACTCACCCGGTGGGCGACCGAACGGCGTCTGCTGTGATCCCGGGTTGCTCGGCGGACCCGCTCAGCGCCGACGGCGGAGCAGGAACATCCCCAGCGCAGCGATGACCGCGATCACGATGGCCGCCTTGATCAGGAACCAGACGATGCTGAGAACGGAAGTGATCACAAAGATCACCACGATGATCGCGATAGCTCCGGCCCCGACCAGCAGGACCGCGTCGAAGAGCTTGAGACCCGAGCGATCTTTCTGTTCAGCCATCCCGCCACGCTAACCCGTTGATCACCCGGAAGGGCGGCAGGGCTCGAGATCCAGCTCGGGGCGGCGGCGAGTCGTGAGGATGGTACGGTCCGCCAGTGTCCATGCGTGCGCGACGACAGGCGCTCATCGACAGAACCGACCTCCACGGCGATGACTTCTGCCACGCCTATGCCGACACCGCCGACGAGTGGCTGACCGAGCTCTTCGACGCCGCCACCGGCGGTGACCATCGGGGGATGGCCCTGGTGGCGGTGGGCGGCTACGGGCGCCGGGAGCTCTGCCCCTACAGCGATCTCGATGTCGTCTTGCTCCACCGCGGTCTCCGGGACATCTCCATGACCGCCGACCGGATCTGGTACCCGGTATGGGACGAGGGGATCGCCCTCGACCACAGCGTGCGGCGGCCCAGCGAAGCCTTGAACGTGGCCGGCGAGGATCTCCGAGCCGCCCTCGGCCTCCTCGATGCCCGCCTGGTGTGCGGCGACGCCAAACTGGCCGAGCACCTGGAGACCCGGGCCCGGGAGCGGTGGGCCAAGCAGAAGCCCCCCTGGCTGGGGGAGCTGGCCGAACGGGTGGCCGAGCGTCACGCCTCCTACGGGGACGTCGCCTTCCTCCTGGAGCCGGACCTCAAAGAGTCCCATGGTGGCCTGCGGGACGTCAGCGCGCTGGCTGCCCTGATGCGCGCCGTACCGGTGTTGGCCGACTACGTGGACACCGCCGCCATCAGCCATGCCCACTCCGTCCTGATCCAGGTGCGGGTGGAGCTCCACCGCCAATCCGGCCGGGAGCTCAACAAGTTGCTCCTCCAAGAGCAGGACCAGGTGGCGCGATCACTCGGAGGGCCCGACACCGACACCTTGGTCAGGGCGGTGGCAACGGCCGGGCGCACGGTGGCCTGGGAGGCCGACGACGCCTGGCGACGGCGAAACGCCTGGAGCCGGTCTCTGGACGGTGGGACGAAACGACCCCGTCGCCAGGGCCCCACGGTGGAGGACGCTCCCCCGGACCAGCCGGTGGTGGCCTCCGATCCCGATCTGGGGATCGCCGACGGTGAGGTAGTACTGAACGACTCGGCCGATGTCGTCCGCGACCCGTCGGTCGCCCTCCGATTGGCGGCGGTGGCGGCCGAGAGGAACCTGCCCATCTCCCGGAACGCCCTCAATCTGCTCGGACGAAAGGCTCCGGCATCCCCCACCCCGTGGCCCGATTCGTTGCGCGCCGACCTGGTCCGAGCCCTGGTCGCCGGTCGCCCGGCGATCGCCGCGCTCGAGGCCCTCGACCAACGAGACCTGCTCGCCCGGTACATCCCCGAATGGCGGGCAGTTCGCAACAAGCCACAACGAAATCCGTACCACCGCTTCACCGTCGACCGGCACTTGTTGGAGGCCACCGCCAACGCCGCCGCCCTGGCCGACCGGGTCAAGCGGGTCGACCTGTTGTTGGTCGGGACTCTCCTTCACGACCTTGGAAAAGGATTCCCGGGGGACCACACCGAGGTCGGGGTGAAGCTGGCCGCCGAAGTCGGGGCCCGGATGGGCTTCCCCCCCGACGATGTCGACGTGCTGGTCAACCTGGTGCGGTTGCACCTGCTGCTGCCCGACATGGCCACCCGCCGCGACCTCGACGACCCGGCGACCGCCCAGCGGGTGGCCGACGAGGTGGGCGACAGTATCACCCTCGACCTCCTGGCCGCCATGGTCGAGGCGGACAGCCTGGCCACCGGACCCTCGGCCTGGGGGAGTTGGAAAGCCGGCCTCCTCGCCGAGCTGGTCGAACGCACCCGGAAGCTGCTGGCCGGGGAGGGGGTGACCCCACCCACCACCTGGGTCACCGACGATCTCCGGACCGTCATGGACTCGGTGCGCACCCATCAGGCCCCGGCGCTCACCATCGACGCACCCACCATCACCGTCATCGCCCCCGACCGGCCCCGGCTGCTGGCCGAGGTCACCGGGGTCTTGGCCCTGCACGGATTGAATGTGCGGTCGGCCAACGTGTCCGGGGAAGACGGGATCGCCCTCGAGCTGTTCACCGTCGAGCCCTCCCGGGGCCGGTGGCCGTCGGCCACCCGGCTCTCGGAGGACATCGCCTCGGTGGTGGCCGGCACGCTGTCTCTCGACGAGCGCCTGGCCGAGCGGGCCCACACCTACCGGAACGGGATCGGGGCCACCGCCCCTCAGCTGGTCGAAACGGTTGTCGACGTGGACAACGACGCCTCCGACGCCGCCACGGTGGTGGAGGTCCGGGCCGAGGACGTAGAGGGCCAGCTCCACCGGATCACCCAGGCGCTGGGCGACTGCCAGCTCGACGTCATCTCCGCCAAGGTGTCCACCTTCGGCCCGGCGGTGGTCGACGCCTTCTACGTGCGAGGGCCCGATGGCGGGAAACTGACCGACCCCGCCACCATCGCCTCCGTCGAGCAGTTGGTGCGGGAGAGGATCGCCCAAGCCCCGAGCTGACGTGGCAGGTCGCCCGAGCGGATAACTGCCTGGTCACGGGACACGAATGTTATGCTCCCGGAGTTCGCGGGGAGAGTTATGGCAACGAGTCACTCGAATTCAAAGCAGTCCGGCGACCTCGGGTCGGCGCGCGGACGGGCCGGCCGCCCGGTGATGGTCATGATCGTGGTGGTGGCACTCCTGGTCGTCGGCGTCGGAGTCGCCGTCGTCGTCACCAAGGGAAGCCCGACCCGGGCGGCGGCGTCTGCCACCTCGGTGGCCAAAGGGACACCCGCCGCCGATGCCAATCAACCGCTGACGCTGGTAACAACCAGTCCGGCCGACACGACCACCGGCATCCCCAGCGACGCCTCCATTTCCGTGCAGTTCTCCGCTCCGCTCAGTCCCTCCTCGCCCCAACCGACGTTGACCCCGGCGGTGGCCGGGTCCTGGCAGCTGCTGACGCCGACCACCTTCGTCTTCGTAGCGACCGCCCCCTTCGTCCCCACCTCGACCGAAACCGTCACCATCCCCGGCGCCGTCGCCAGCACTTCGGGAAAGACCCTGGGGACTGACACCTCCGTGCACTTCACGGTGGCCGACGGCGGGGTGCTCCGCCTCCAGCAGCTGCTGGCCACCCTGGGCTATCTCCCCTTGAGCTTCACCCCGGCCCGGCCCCTGGTCGCCCCGCAGGAGGCGGCGCAGGCCCAAGAGGGGGTGTTCGCCTGGAAGACCAGCGAGCCGGCATCCCTCCAGTCGCTCTGGACCGAAGGATCGACCAACACCATCACCACCGGCGCCCTGATGAACTTCCAGAACAAGCAGAACATGAAGACCGATGGCGTTGCCGGCCCGGCGGTGTGGGCGGCGCTGCTGTCTGATGTCGGTGCGGGCACCGTCAACACCGCGCCCTACAACTATGTCTATGTCTCTCTGACCGTCCCCGAAACGACCACCGTGTACAGCAACGGCGCCGCCGTCTATTCCACGCTGTCGAACACCGGCGTCCCGGGAGCCGAAACTGCGGCCGGGACCTTCCCGGTCTACGTCCGTTACACCACCACGACCATGACCGGCACCAACCTCGATGGATCGAAGTACTCCGATCCCGGCATCCCCTGGGTGAGCTACTTCAACGGCGGGGACGCCCTTCACGGCTTCATCAGGTCCAGCTACGGAACCCCTCAGAGCCTCGGATGCGTGGAGATGCCCTTCTCCAATGCCGCGGTGGTGTACCCGTACACTCCCATCGGCACCCTGGTGACGGTGGCCTGAGCCACTCCCAAGTGACGGCGGTCAGTTGCCGATAAGTGGGTGGCGGAGGCCCAGCGCGCCGAGGGTGAGCTCGGGTTGGCGAGGTTCGAGGGCTCCGGGTGAGGCGCCTTCGATGCGGAAGACGTAGAGATTCCAGTAGGGAGCCAGGTCGGCGGGGGCGATGTCCTCGTACAGGCGGCGCTCCTCCTCGACACAGCGGGTGAACCCCGCCTCCGCGAACCGGTCGGTCCACCAGCTGAACGAGGCGATGGTGAGGTGACCCTCCACCAGCTGCCCGTCGGCATCGACGGCCAGGTCGATCTCCGGCACCGGGCCCGGGTAGTCGGGCGGCAGCTGCCGGTAGTGCTCGAGCCGTTCGGGACGGACCTTGCCCTCGAAATGACCGTCCGGTCCCGAGGGATTGGGGCCGAAGGAGGGGATGGTGGCGTACAGGTAGCCACCGCACACCCGGCGGAGCTCCGCCAACGCCGCCGGGACCCGATCGGGGGGCAGGTGCTCCAGAATCTCGAGGGCGGTGACCAGCTCGAAGGACCCGTCCGCCCAGGGCAACCCGGCGAACAGGTTGCCGACCCGGACATGTCCCCTGGCCCCGGGAGTGGCGTGCTCGATGGCGAAGGGACTGAGGTCGCATCCCTCGGCATCCACCCCCAGCTCCCGGAGGACCTCGACCAGGTAGCCGGTGGCACACCCGACGTCGAGGGAGCGGCCGACCCGGAAGTTCCTCCAGAGCAACCACCCGGCAATGTCGGCGTTGGAGGCCACCCGGTCGTAGCGGGCATACCCCGAACGCCCCTCCCGATCGCCGGCGGAATCCCGCCCCTCGCCGAAATAGCTCCCCCCGTAGGTGGCATCGACCCCGGCCGTCCGGGCCTCGGCCAACGCCCGGCCGGTGTCCGCCGCCCGGGCTAATTCCCTGGCCGTGACCGTCATCATCCGCCGGAGACCGGCGTTGGCGAGGGCTCCCCGGACCAGGGCCCGGCGGACTCCATCGACGGCAAACTTCCACCGACGCGGCGCCATGGGCAGAGACTAGTCGGGGGGAGAAACCACCCCCGTTTCCGGTCTATCCTCGCCCTTGTCGTCCAGACTCGACCCGAAGGGATCCATCATGAGCCAGATGCAGTCACTCGGAAATGTGTCGGCCGCCTCGCTCGTCGGCTCGTTGGGGGTCTTCACCCTCGACGACGTCCTGACCCTCCTGGCCGACACCTCCCAGACTGGAGAGCTCCAGGTGGTGGGGTCCGAGGTGGACGGACGGCTGTGGCTCGAGGACGGGGAGCTGTCCAACGCCCATGTCGGATCGGCACCCACCATCGGTCGTGCCGTGTTCGAGCTCGCCTGCCTCCCCGAGGGTTGGTTCTACTTCACCTCAGGACTGGCGTCCTCCAGCGGCCAGCCGCGGGTGCCGGTCGAGACGATCCTCGAAGAAGTCAGGCCCCAGGTGAAAGAGTGGTGGGAGCTCCTTGGGTTGGTGCCTCTGGAGTCGATCGTTGGGCTGTCCCCCCAACCGCCAAGCGGTGACGTCCAGCTCAAGGGCAATCAGTGGCGAATGGTCACCTCCATCGGCAACGCCGGACACACGGCGAAGACGGTGCTCGATGCGTTCGGAGACGAGCAGATCGTCGGGCTCCGCATCCTCCGAGACCTTCACGACGCCAGTCTGATCACCCTCGACGAGGTCACTCGGGAGGATGAGGATCGGGAGGCATCGACTCCGGCGACATCGAGTGGGCCGCAGACCTCCCCGTTCGTGGCCGCGTCGTCACCGTTCACCCGGCCGGGTGACATCCCGCCTCCCCCACCCGACTACTACGAGACGTCGAGCTACACCGAGGCTCCGGCCAGCAGTTTCCTCGAGGACTACGGGGATGAGCAGGTCGACAGCCTGGCCGAGGTCGCCAGCGGCTCCCCTTCGCTGGATGCGGATCGCTAGCTACTGAGCCCCGCCGGTCGCGCCTGTCGAGAATCCACCACGTCAGGCTGGGTCGGGGACGGCATCAGTTGGTGTTGAAGGTGCAGGTGACGTCGCCCTGATTGCAGTGGTTGACCACCGCCACGACGATGATGATGAGCACGATGCCGATGACAATGCCGGCAAAGCCGATGATGATGCCGGCCAGGGCCATCCCCTCACCCCGCTGGGTGCCGTTCGATTGCTTGATCTGGGATCGGGCGATGAAGCCGAAGACGATGCCCAAGATGGCGCCCAGCCCGTAGATCCAAAAGAAGAACGAGCAGACCATCGCGGCGATGGCCAGACCGTTGTTCTTCGGCACCTGGGTGTAACCGTAGGGAGTCCCGCTCGGCGGGTATCCGTAGCCCCCGGCGGCCGGCGGCGCGTAGGACGGTGCCGGGGCCGATCCGGGATACGAGGCACCCGGCCCCGGATAGGAGGCTTCGGCCCCGGGAACACTCGGTTCGGAGGTCGATTCGGAGGGTTGGGGGGCGGACTGGGTGGCTCCGGTCCCTGGCACCTGGTCAGGGGAGTACCACTTCCCATCCGATGCCTGCCACCACCCTGGGCCTTGGGATACGTCACTCATGCCTGACTCCTTGGTCGATGCCTGAGACGTTAACCGTGGATCGCGGCCGTCACCGTGATCACGGCCCTTGGACCAGTTTGGCGGCCAGGGAGCGGAACGCCCGACCCCGGTGGGAGACGTCGTGCTTCTCACCGGGGGACATCTGGGCAAAGGAGCGGCCACCACAGCTGGCGGGGGCAAAGACCGGGTCGTAGCCGAAGCCGCCCTCCCCGGTTGCCTCGGGGGTGATGGTCCCCGATACCTTTCCGCTGGCCCACACTTCCCGCCCGTCGGGAAACGCCACCAGTGCCACCGTGTGGAAGGTGGCCCGCCGGTCGTCGGGCCGACTGGCGCCGACTGCCGCCAGCTCGCTCAGCAACTTGGCCACGTTGTCGGCGTAGGTGGCGTGCTCCCCGGCGAAACGGGCGGTATAGACCCCGGGGGCACCGTCGAGGGCGTCCACCTCGAGCCCGGTGTCGTCCGCCACCGCCGCCTCCCCGGTCGCCTCCACCAGCGCCCTGGCCTTAATCCGGGCGTTGTCGAGGAGGGTCTCACCGGTCTCGTCGACGTCGGGTATCGACGGCGGGCGGGGCAGGATGGTGAGCCCCGGGACGGATTCGAGTAGCGCGGCGATCTCGGCGGCCTTGTCGGGGTTGGCGCTGGCCAGGACCAACCGCAGGTCCGGGGCGCTCATCGAGGGGCCGGAGGCACCGCCAGCACCTCGGTCTGGAGGTCGAGGAGCTGGGCGATCCCGTGCTCGGCCAGGCTGAGCATCTCGTCGAGCTCGCCCTTGGTGAAGGGCATGCCCTCCGCGGTGCCCTGGACCTCGATGAACCGGCCCGACCCGGTCATGACCACGTTCATGTCGACCTCGGCCCCGAAGTCCTCGGAGTAGTCGAGGTCGAGAAGACAGGCACCGTCCACGATCCCCACCGACACCGCGGCGCAGGAATCACCGAGCGGATTGGCCGACAGCTGTCCTTTTTGCATCAGCCGGGTGAAGCAGTCGTGCAGCGCCACATAGGCCCCGCAGATGGATGCCGTCCGGGTCCCCCCGTCGGCCTGCAGCACGTCGCAGTCCACCGTCACCTGCAGCTCGCCCATGGCGATCACGTCGGTCACGGCCCGCAACGACCGCCCGATCAGCCGTTGGATCTCCTGGGTCCGCCCCGACTGCTTCCCCTTGGCCGCCTCGCGCCCGATCCGTTCCGCCGAAGAACCCGGCAAAAGCGAGTACTCGGCCGTCACCCAGCCCTTGCCCGTCCCCCGCATCCACGGCGGCACCCTCTCCTCGACCGATGCCGTGCACAGGACCTTGGTCTTGCCCATGGAGATCAGGACCGACCCGGGGGCGAATTCGGTGAAGTCGCGCTCGAAGCTCACCGGTCGCAGGTCTTCCACCCCCCGGCCGTCCTTGCGCCGGGCCCGGGGGTCACCGGCCGCGCTCACAGCGAGTACCCCCGCCCCACGGCGGCCTGGGCCACGGGACCCCCGAAAGCGTCGGCCGCTTCGCTCTGAACGTCGCCGGCGGCGATGGTGGGCCACCGGTGGGTCACCACCAACCGGCGTGCTCCCGCCGCCTTCGCCGTTCTCCCGGCCTGCCGTCCGCTCATATGCTGCGCCGTCCCTTCGTGGTCCTTCGTGTACGTGGCCTCGCACAGAGCCAGATCGAGGCCGCTTCCGAGGGCCCCGAGTGACCAACCGGGCCCCGAATCGGCAGAGTAGCCCAGGGTCCTGTTGTCACCTTCGAGCCGCACGGCCAGCGTCACCGGTCCGTGATCGGTCCGGCTGAACCTCATCCGCACGCCACCGACGTCGGCCCCCTCACCGTCGCCCACCGTCCGCCAATCGAGGACCGAATCGGCCTCCTTCCCGAG
>Ga0207933_1002616_pt1 | contig 11410 bp, 13 predicted proteins | sample NGESurdeep092012_4_FD_184488 | JGI IMG/M metagenome (GOLD analysis project Ga0207933, IMG submission 184488) | Arctic peat soil microbial communities from Barrow, Alaska - NGEE Surface sample F53-3 deep-092012 (SPAdes) | ecosystem: Environmental > Terrestrial > Soil > Wetlands > Peat ... | reverse complement strand
CACAACGATTCCGTACCTAGGGGTCGGGCGCCTTGTGACCAGCGTGAGTTCGTTTGCCTGCAGGCCCAGAAAAGCGCGAGCGGCTTCGAGACTTGAGAAGGAGCGCTCTCCTCGCTTCCCCGCAATATTGGGGTCGCTAACAACAAACCCGAAGGGGTACTCAAGCACGTAGGTGAGCGGAAGGCGGGGAGCGCGCCAGGTGGCGGGATCTGACCACTCGATGGGAATGAGAGGTGGCTGCGAGCGCTTAATGCGAGATCGAGGAGATTTCGAGTTCTGATTGCTATTGCTCATTTGACTACTCAGTTCTGTTTGGGGACTGCGACCTCCTTACACCGATGGGCAGACCAAATTGGACGGGAGCGAAAAATCAGTCGCGGGCATGCGTCGAACTTCTTCCGTTGTGCCCTGGAACGCCTGGGGGTACGCGCTGGGATCGCTGGGTCGAACCGCAATCACGCAACGAAGGCAGAGCGCATGCCCCGCGCGGGCCTTCGCCTTGAGCTGGACTCATGTTTCAGTACGCACGTAGTTTTCCGGGCGAGCAAGGTTCCGAACGTCCTGCAACACCGTCTCTGAAGGACTAGGCGATCCGGCCGGGCAACGGCGAGCGCCGAGTCCAGAGTCTCTCTTGTGCGGTTTTCCGCGGCGTTCAGCGCTTGCGGTGAACCAGCGCGAAGCTGTGGTTTTTCCGTGCGTGGCGCTGGGTCTTGAAATTGAGGTTCACCATGGGAGTTTGGTGTTGGACGAGGACGAACAGATCCTCGGAACGGAAGCCCATCTTTTCGAATTCGCCCATCAGCTCGATGTGCGTCCACCGCTGCTTTCCCGAGGCGTATTCGTCTTGGCATTTGGTGATCAAGATACCTCGTCGCTTGAGAACACGCAGGGCCTCCTTCGCGGCGGCCCTGTACAACGCAAGCACGGACCCGTGCCCGGATGTTCCGCGCTCATGATTGCGATAGTACGCTCCGAAGTCCGCGGCCCCAAGGCCATCTCCGTTACGCTTGTATGGAGGGTCCAACACGACGCAGTCCACGGAAGTGTCCTCGTATGGAAGCTCCCGGCAGTCGACACCGTCAATGAGATCAGACCCCAAGAGGTCGTACGTTCCGGCCGGCACGTCGCGCCAAAAAACACCCCGACCGTACGTGACATCCACGACCCGTGACTTGGGTTTGACGTAGAGCGCGAGGATCTGAGGCAACAGGTCTGCATTGGTTCCCACGACGGCCGAGCAAGTGATCTGGGGTTGCGTGGTACCAAATATCGAACGCACCTCAGAGTTGAGCTCTCGACGTAGGGCATCTCGTGCCGCGGGGATTGGGAGACCCCGGTGGAGCAGGCGCTCCGCGCGCCGCAAGAATCGCTGGGCTCCTTTCTCTGCGTCCGCCGGGTAGCGTCGGCGGCCGAAACGCTCAGCCTCCTTGGCCCCGAGCAAGTCGTTACAGTAGAGTTCGACGATCGGCGCAGGCGCACGCTCCGCGATGGCGCGCACCCGGTCGTCCCGGCGCGTCGACCTTCTGCCCACCTTGGGCAGGTCCCGAGCTCCTTGCGCCGACGCTGACACCAGGATGAGCTTGGCTCGCCGCTGACCGACTAGGCGTTCGAGGAATGCCCTCACCTTGTGGGGGTCAGAGCCCAGTCCGAGCGGCAGGTCTGTCCTGCAGAACTCGTCGAAGGTTCGAAAGCGCCGACCGCGCGCGTCTTCTAGACTTGACCACGCGCGACCTGTAATGCCGGCGACAAGGTCCTGGTGCAATGCCGCCGGCTCGGTTTCCGTCAGGAGGGCGCCTTGAAACGTCGCTCGCCACTCCAATGGGGATGATTCGTAGCCCGCTTTGACGTGCGCAGTGGGTGCCATCTTGCGAAGCCTAGTGCGTTGTGGCCAGGGTAAACAACGACCTCAGCCGACCAGCCATCGCCGTAGCGCCGCGGAGCCAGCGATCGTGCCGTCGGCGCTCTCCGGACGACATTAGAGTTGTGCGGTGTACAGACCGCGCCCCACCCGAACGAAATCGTCGTCGCCCACTCCATAGGACAATTCTTGTCCAATATATCGCATGGGGTCTTTCGTGTTTGGCATAGTCCCAGCCTTCTCCATTGCATCGACAACTTGCGCGACCGTGCAGTGCTTGCCGACCAGCACGTCCCAAATTAGCTGGCGTCGCGGCGGCATTTTCTTGCCTCCTCGTTTGAGCGATTGCGGCTCGGCATTGCGGGTCGGATCGAATGAGGCCGGGACTCCAGAGGAGCTAGCATTGCAGGAGACCTCGCTAGCCGCGCTGTCTACCTCGCCGGTGTCGTCTGGGTCGATGGACGGCGGCGCCTGGGGATCTGCGGTGTCGTCTTCGGCGGTCCCCGGGCAACCTAGCGCAGGGTCTGCGAGTGCATCCAGAATTGGTGGCAACGCCTCAAGAGAGTCCTCGTTCATGGGGGAGGGCTCGGTGGCTGCCGCACCGCCTGTAGCCTCGGCGCAACTGTCATCGCCGTTTGGAGTACCTCTCGAGGAGTCATGTCCCTCTAGCACTTCGTTGCAGGCATCTTCGCTTGATGAGCCTTTCTCGCCCCTGGACGATGGCCGACGCGAATCCCGAAGCACCTCGATCCCAACCTCGGTCTCGCCAATGACCGCTATGCGCAGCCAAATCGTCGTTGGACCCAGCCGGAGAGCGACGGGGCTACCATCAGTGGGCAGCGCGAGCGTTTCTGCGCGGCCCGCCCTCCGCTCAACGGCCCCTGCGCGTGGTCGCTTCGGTTTTCGGAGTTGATCGCGCACTTGCGCTTCGAGCATCGCTCTGGCCCCTTCGGATGCGCGGAATTCCGGCGACTTTTCGACTGAATCTGAGGCAGCCGGGACGAGCTCTCCGCGCTCCGCCGCCCGCACGAGTCCGGCCGCCGCTGAGAGGCTCAGTGTCCCCGAGTCGACTGCCTCGCGGAGCAGTGGCGGTGAAACCGGCGAAGCGAACACCTTCCTTCGGTTAGCGAGGCCGTTTCGCGACTGTCCGGATGCTTTTGCAACGAGGTCAAGTGTGTCGCCGTGTAAGGTAGAACCTCCGTTGTTTCCAACGGAGGTTGCGATGTCGCTCCTAAAGCCAGGCGTCCTGGCGTACAGCTTGAAGAGGCGGTCCTCGAGCGCAGCGAGCTGGGACGGTTTGAGCTTCCGCGTGTGTGCGCTCGAAAGGGCCGCCCGAAGGATGATGGCTTCTTCAGCTTCGGCAGTCAGGTCAGTGCATCGAACAACAGGCACACGGCTGATTCCGGCGTCCATAGCAGCGCGACGACGGCGATGGCCGTCGAGAATGACGTCCACACCGCTCGCACATCCTGGGCCTGTTACGATGATTGGATGCAGGACCTTGCAATGGCGCACGGAGTCGGCAAAGTCCTCCTCGGCCTGCGTCGGCTCGAATCCAAGCAGCTCGTGCCAGAGACGGTGTTCGTTCAATGTGCCAGGATCGAGCCACTCGAGCCCGGTGGACCAAGTCGTGGGCTCGTCCGTCGGCAAAGCGGGAGCCACGGCGCCACTGCTGTCAGCTGCGGCCGCAGATATGGCCCCCTCGGGAATGATCGAATCATCGCCCGAGATGGCGAGACCGTCTTCGCGCCCGATGTCGTGCTCCGCGGCACAAAAGCTGTGGCCGCCGCGCACCCAAGGTTCTGGGGAAACGCTGTTGACCTCGATCTCTTCGGCGGACGTTGCGGAGGCGACCAGCTCGGTTTCTGGAGCCCGCGCGGTTCGAGACAGCTCAGTGAGCTGGACGCGGGACTCGGGATGAACGGTTACGAGAGGGCTGGTATCATTGATGAATTCGTTGGAAATGGGGGAATGTGCCATGGGGCATCTCTGAACTCTCCGGCGCGCTTTTCCGTTTCCGAGCTCTGACTTGTCCAGAGGCCCGAAACTAGCCTAGCCCACACCGTCCCGGAGTATGACGGGGTGGGCCAGGCTAGTTTTCGTCTCTTGAATCGAATTTCTCTGTCCATGATCTCGTTCCTGTTGTTTGAGGTCGGCGACTGCACCCTGGAGGTACGCAGTTTTCTTGAGATACCATACGGACGACTGTCGCGCTTGTTAAGTGCGAAGTTGGAGATTCTTTTTTGTCTGCCGTCGCTCCTGCCAGGTTACGGGCCTCACCTAGGAGGTTCTAATTTTGAAGAGATACGGAACCTGCGTTGGATGCAACGAAGGTCAGTAGATCGCTTCGTTCACGCGGTCGGACGATTCATTTTGAAAACATACGACCAGGATTTCGAGTTCAGGTTCCCGATCGGTGTAGTTGGTTTTGCGCCAACGGCCAGTGCAGCACGAGGCGCATCCAAAACACCCAAGAGGAGAACCAGATGAAAAACGAAACGACAGGCGTTGAGCAATCCAGGGTCGATGAGATCAACAAGCTGAATGCCGGCTTTGACAGCGTTTACCATTGGGTTGGCGTCGTGCGACTGATGACGTGGTCGGTAAAGCACGGTCACCTGACCGGTCGCGTCGCTCTGCTCGCCAACGAGCTTCGAGATGGCGGTGAGCTGAATATTGGCCTTCAGGTCGGCAGCGACGACTTCATGGTGTACGTCTATGGCAGCAAGAATATCCTCTGGGGTATTCCTTGTTTTGACACATCGTGGGGCGCAGCCGCGGTCGAACAGGAACTGGAAGACTTGATTAACGAGTTGAAGATGGTTTGCTCCCATATCCAAGCCTGACCCGTGATGACCGGAGCCAACGCACCCGCGCGTCGGACGCAGCGCGCGGGTCTGGAGCCTATTCGAGACTGCGCTTCGTCCGAGAAGCCGCGCTAAGTCGAGGGTGAGCATGACGTCCTTGGGCGAGGAAGGCCCCCAAGGAGTGCTCAAGGGCCTTTATTGGGTTGCCACGCGATAGCAAGGTCCTCTAAATTGGGTGAACACTCTAAATGTCGAGGAGCACCCAATTCATGGCAGCCAAAAAACTCAAATTCGGCGCTAAGGCAGAGTTCGTGCGGGCCGCATCCAAGGATATTCCGGCAAAGGATCTCGTCGCTGCGGCACAGAAGAAAGGGATCGAGTTGACCGAGAATTATGTGTACACGATTCGTAGCTCGACCTCGAAGGCAGCGAGAGCCAAACCGGGCCCGAAGCCGGGACGGAAGGCTGGCGTGGCGCCGTCCGTGATGAGTCCCGCCGAGATCCAGCTACGAGACGCCATCGCCGACCTAGGCCTCGTCAAGGCCGCGGAGATCTTGTCGAGCGTTAAAGCTACTATTAAGGGACGCTGACCGCAGCGCGGGGTATGGTGCCGCGCATCCTGGGCTGCCCGGCGTTGCTGTGCGGCCGCCACCTGGAGGCGACGCCGGTGTCGCCGTCACGGGTCAGCCTGTCTCGTGCTGGGTGTCGCCGCACCCCGATCAGCATCGTAAACGAACTCGCAACACTCTACTGATCTATTGCCAGTTGGCGGTGCCCGAGCGCGTCCGCGGTCCGAATACGCTCGCGATCGAAACTGGCGCGACTGGCTCGGTATCGTGCGGGTGCTCTACGCTGCGTATTCCGGAAGCGCTTGAACAGCTGCTCCGACGCGACTTGAACACACACATTCGCTGCTCAAGTCATGCCGGACTCAGCGCTCAAGTGCGGAATACGCAGTGATGCGCGCTGAGCGAGCATGGCCATCGCCAGCTACGCCCCTTTGATCAGGCGACCGGCGCACGTCGAGTCACAAGATCAGAATCGGCGGCGCACGCCCCGCGGTTTCCTGACCGCTCGGTGTATGAGCGGCATCGTGGGCGACTTTCCCCCACTTGGAGGCGAAGAAGATGAGCAAACGCAACAAGACGAGTCGCGCAGTGAAGTCACTGGCGCAAAGCAAGCGAGCCCGGTCGACACATCAGGAAGCTCTGCACGCTCAGCGGCTGGAGCTCGGACGCTTTCCCCTAGGCTTCACGAGAGGCGACCACTTCGTGTCCAGGTTCGATTGCGGGCTTGTGCGGTACGGAACTGTCGAAACCTCCGTGACCGGCTCGTTCGTGGAAGTCGACGCGCGTTTCTTCTCGCCAGAGGTCCCTTCTGGGTGGCGGGTTCAGGTTCCCGTTGCGGCGATAGTCGAGCTGGTCACGTCAGAGGAATTTGCGATTGTCGAGCAACGCTCCTGGACAGTGCCAGAAGGCGAATCCTTCCAGCTGTGGGTCGACAGATGGCAAAACGAGAACCCCAAGTTCAATAGCGGCATGATTGATTGGGTGAGGACCCGGCCACGCGCTGTACAGGAGATGATGCTGAAGTTCCCACCAGATTGTCTCGTTACCGCTACCGAGCAACTCTTCTGTCCACACTTCGGCTCGGTCGGTATCGTCGACTCTTACGGCGAGCTCACGGACGGGAGTGTACAATTGACCGTCCGGCAGCGCCCGGGCCCAAGCGCGCTCGCGCGCTGTCTGCCTGAGCAATTGCGCGTAGTAGGCTCTCGCGGCTGCTTTACGAGCGATTGGGTCCGCGAGATTTTGGACGCGCCGCTCAGAGACAGCGTTAAAGCCGCCGGGTGAACTCTAAGCCGCCGGGATCCGCGTCAGCCGCGCCCCCGAGCGCGGCAGCGGCAAGCGCATCTGGATAACCGTTGTCGCGCCTGGTTCGGCCGAGCGCGGCACGTGCGGACCCCGCGAACACCGGTAACGGAAGACGTCAGGATCGGTCATGCGGCTACAATTCGCCGACCCCCCACGAAAATATCCGACCTGCGCCTTAACCTGCCCACGACAGCGTCCGTACAGTGAGTAACAACCCGACATTCCACCCCAGCGAACAGATCCAAATGAACAGAGAACACCAGATGCCACCGCCTGAACTACTTCAGCCGCGCTCGCCAACTCCTGTAGCGCGCGCGGCTGACCCCACGTCAGGCGCTCAACATGAAACGTACATCTGTTCCGAACTCAATCAAGTCACGCACTAACAAGACACTCTCCCGAAATAAATCCCCGCGGAAGCGCAGCGAAGCCGCGGCAAGTGCCCAGCTCGCAGCTCCGTACGACGACCCAGTCGATCGTACCTACCGATCTCGCTCCAGAATTTCCGGCAAGAGGTCGGAAGGCCTTCACCCGGCTGACAACGGAACGCGCGTTGCCGTCGATGACCTGATCTCAAAAATCATCGGTGGAGCGCTCTCAGCGGCAAACAAGAGCCACGGGCGCCTTGACGGTCTGCGGGTCAATTGCGCAATGATGTTCGCCGGTAAGTGCCTCGTGCAGCTTGCCTCGGACACGATTCGTGCTCAAGGCGCCCACCCCAAGCTCATCCAATCGCTCGAACAGGCCGCGACCAACTTTGCGGGCGAGCAAATCGGTGAAGCCCTCAAGGGCGCAAAGGTGGGCTCGTGATTCCGCTCATCTGCATGGGCTGCAAGCAGTCCGGTGCCGACACGCGCTCGGGGGCAGGTGCGTATTGGCACGCGGCCTGCCTCGCTTTCACTAGGAGCAACCCGAGGGAGTATTGCAGGGCGGACCGCTATCCTCGGGTCGAGAATGCGGTCGAGCTGCCGAAGCCTTGGACCGATCAAGAGTTCCTCGGCATGCTCACTGTCGAAGAACGGCGCCTCAGCGAACCGCCAGATCGCCTGCCCTGGCCCTACGATTGGAAATATTACGCCGACGTCCTGACCCAAGCGCGGGCTGCCCTGCCTGCATGGCGGAAGCGGCGCAACACCGTGTCGGATCAGTACTCGCTCCCGATCCTGGATCGGCCGGCGAAGCGGGGCTACGGCTACATTCCAACGCTACGGCAGCAGATCGCAGCCCGCAAGCAGCGAGAGGCTCAGGCGGCCGAAGCGGCGAAGAAAGCTGCCAAGCTCGACGCTTTACGCCTCAAGTACGGTTCGAAGATCAACGCGATCGCCGCGGGCTTCTCGACCGCTAGTTCAACCACGCTTGACGTGATTCGCGTCACGGCGAGGGAATTTTTCGGCGTCAAGAAGATCGAGTCGGAGCTGCCCTCGCTCGTGAAGCTCGAGATCGCTAGGCAAGAGAAGGTGCGCAGCACGCGGTGCAGCCCGCATGATCTGAATCGGACTCGTTGTCCCGGCCAGTTCGCCGCGGAATGGCCTGCACGAAAGGAGAAACTCGCCGAATCCCTCGCGCTAAAATTGCTGACGCACGGCGTATACAAGACGCCGACGCATGGCCAGAGGATCCGCATCGTCTGGGAGAACGATGCGAATACGCACGAAGTGCAAGATGGCGAGAAGAGCGCCGAGTGGGACAACAGCAGGTCACGCCGGTATCGCCACCTCCCCGTAGGCTACTCCTGGAATCGCACGGTCCTTGTCGCGCCGACATGGCGCCACACGCTGCTCGAACTCGAGATGCACGACGGGGTCGAGGGCATGATGGTGGTGAGCGTGGGCAACCCGGCGCCTGTTGCCAACATGGTCAAGGAACAGGCGTACCATGTGCGGCTCGTCAAGCAGGGAGTCGGCTCCTCTCTCCGTGGCCTTGATTGCGTCGTGTACCGCTCGCTCGACAACTTCGGCTTGTGGTCGCCGTGGCTGCGTACGACGGTGATGGAGTATAGGGAGCACTACCCGTCGCGGTGGGATTACATTGCTGGACGCGAGGTGATCACGCCAGCCCCGAAATGTCGCAAGCCTGCGCGTCGGCGGGCGGTGCGACAGTGAACAAGAACACTCGGGAGTTCATCGAGCACTCCAATGTGGCGGTGCAGATCGTGCAGGAGCTGATGCTCATGGCCAACTGCGGGAAAAGTACGTCGGTCCCGATTCTGGTCGCGCTCTACGACGCCCATTGCCTCGACCTCAGCTGCCAACTCACCCATACCGATGGCTCGCTCTGGAGCTTGGATTCGATTCTCGCGGCAGCAAACTGGTGCAATCACGGATGGCCTGTGGTGCGGCTATCTAAGGCGCTAGCTGAGGCGTTCTCGAAGACGGATCCGCCGAGTCTACCTGAGAAGAACGGTGATGTTAGTTACTTGGATGACAACGCGAACGCGATCGAAGTGGAGGACATGACGATCGTGTCCTGCTACTCGGAGGATGCGTCAATGCCGCTTGGATGTGCCAAGGGCAATCAGCTACCCGAGCTGGATCGAGAGGGTTTCGTTTCGCTCGTGCGCAACGTTCACTACGTCCTCCACGAGCACAAGGCCAAGTCGTCGTTCGACGGCCTGATCGTGACTGAACACAAGCCGTCAGCGAAATCCAATCGAAAGCGCGGTCGGAAATACTACCCCAACGTCGAGTACGTCATCGGTAGCAAGACGACGATTCACCTGGGTGACAACGAACCGGACACGCGAGCGTGCGGCTCTAGGAACGGCTGGGTCCAGTCCTGTCGTACGCATGTGCGCGGATTTTGGCGTCACCAAGCTCACGGTCCGAAGCACGCGCTGCGCAAAGTGATCTGGGTCAAGCCGTTCTGGCGGGGACCCGTGGACGCGCCGATCTCGATCCACATGGTGCAAGTGGCGTCATGACACCGGCGAACGCCGCCCGCGAACATCAAGCTTCGGGCGCGGGCGAATCAGGTGCTAGGGTCGAGCGCCGCGCGGTGAGCTCGCTGGCGACGTCGGACGGAGGGACACCGGTTGATGGGTTCAACTGGACCATTCACATGGAATAAGCGGGATTTCAAAAGGCGAGGGGGAACGCGCCAACCAGGATGCCCGATCGCAAATGGTGAAGGCGGTCGCTCGTCGGCGTGCAGCGAGTTGAGCAAACGTGGTCCCTGCTTCCGGCCGAATCGCTTCGCCGGAAAAGCAAGGCCCCTAATCTCGCAGGGAGCGGATTTCGTTACGCCAGAACGGGTCCATCAGGGACCGCCTCGTGGTAGATCGCGAGGTTCCTAGATGTCCGCCCTCGTCCTCAACCCGCTAACTTGGACGCTCCGCGAAATTGCGCGGATGGAGCGCGGCGGTCTCCGCCCGCCGAGGCTGACCGAGCCCGAGCATGAACGTTGGCACCGCGTGCGCCGGAAGCTCGGTTGGATCGCGTTCATCGAGCTGCTTCACGAGGATCTGGCGGAAGCTTTTCCGACGAGTTTTGCGCTCGACCGCTGGAACTCCTCGCCGACTGCCGGGCTGGATGAGGCTGCCGCCAAAGCGCTGATCGACGAAGCGGGACGCCCTGACGACGCTGACCAACTCGCGTTCCTTCGCCTCGTGGCTCGCGGCATCGGTGTCATGGACGGCGGCAACATCGCGGCACTGCCGAAGGTCCAAACGCACCAACGAGCGCTCGAGCTGCCAGGATGCGGCGGCCGGATCGCAGCCTACCAAGCCGTGACGCATTCGGGCCTCTCGTTCCACGAGCATTTCACGTTCGTCGCGGACACGGACGCGGAGCGGGTCGCCATCGGCATTGCGGCAGCCGAGTTGCGGTCGAACGTGCCCAAAATTCTATCGACCGCCCAAGTCGCCGCCGAGCGGCCGCGGTTTGACCACGTCTTCGGCATCAAGGGCTACCCCTCGGCAGAACGGCTTGCGGCCGAGCACGGCTGGGAGGCGCGATGGGCTTAGCCATGGAATCGCCCCAGTTTCTTACGTCGTGGACGCGCACCCTCAACGAAGAGGACGCGCTCGCGTTGCTTGACTCCGCGCATCCGGGAACCGGGGTCGAGGCCTGGACCGCGCTAGGGGATCAGCTCTTGCCGCAGGCCAGTTCTGCGCGGCGGCGTGAATTGCTCCGCATCGTGCGTGAGGAACTGCTCGACATCGCCGACGGCGTGATTGTCGGCTCGGCCTGGCTGCGACTGCTGCAGGAGGGGAGCCCGCACCGGCGCCTTGGGCTGCTGTATGGCCGCCTGTGGAAGAATCGCCCGCTCGTGCTGCGCGCGTTGGAGGAGCTAGTACACCCCGCGCTTGGACGGGCTGATCGACCGCTCGCCCCACACGATTCCGATCTGATCGAAGCGGACGACTGGGATCGTTTCCTGCGGGCAACCCTGCCACCAGACGTGCCGCATGAGGCGTTCGTCAAAACGCGCAGTACCCTGCAGGGCGCACTGCGCGTCGTGGGAGTGCTTGAGGTCAGTGCGACCCGTGAACGTCTGACGCGCGTTCGCCGTGGACGACCTGATCCTCTGGCATTCGCGTGGTCGGTGGCCACCGAGCTACGGCAGCGCGGCGACGCCTCGGAATCATGGGGCATGCGTGATTCATTTGCGGCGCGCCTGTTCGCACCCCGAAGCGATTACGCCGCTACCTGCATCGATGCGGGTGTGAGTGCCGGCCTGATTCGTCGCGTATTGCTCTTAGGTCAGAGTCAGCTGCAGCTCGGCGCGGAGATGGGCTGATGCCGGCACGTCACGTTCAAAAGGGCCAACCGGTCCACGACGCCGAGGCGCGTGGCATTCAGGCGCTCGTGCGCGCGCTACCCGACAACTACTGGGTGTTTTCGAACATTGAGCTAGCTACGGATCGCCGCGGG
>Ga0207933_1002615_pt1 | contig 11413 bp, 10 predicted proteins | sample NGESurdeep092012_4_FD_184488 | JGI IMG/M metagenome (GOLD analysis project Ga0207933, IMG submission 184488) | Arctic peat soil microbial communities from Barrow, Alaska - NGEE Surface sample F53-3 deep-092012 (SPAdes) | ecosystem: Environmental > Terrestrial > Soil > Wetlands > Peat ... | reverse complement strand
TTTATGAATGCGCTAAAAAAGATTTATAAACAAAAGAAAATCGCGCTTCCTGAGCTAACTGATTATGCCGTACGAATTCCTCCTGGTGGTAAAAGTGATGCCTTTTGCGAGACAATTATTACATGGCGGCATAATGGACGCGAGTTTAAAACACGCGGGCTTGATAGCGACCAAACGGTTGCGGCGATTAAATCGACTTTGAAGATGCTGAATAGTATTTAGCAGGCAAGAGGAAGAAAGGCAAGAGGCAAAGAGGAAAAAAGATAAAACTGAAAGTATTTTTTAAATGAGTTTAATTAAATCTTATAGAGATCTTTTTATTTGGCAAAAGTCTATGGTTTTAGTGATGGAAGTTTATGAAATCACTAAGGCCTTTCCGAGTTCTGAGATATATGGTTTAACGAGTCAGTTGAGACGAAGTGCCGTTTCTGTCCCAAGTAATATCGCGGAAGGATATGGTAGGAAATCCACCAATGACTATAAAAGATTTTTGCAAATATCTGTGGGCTCTTTGTATGAATTACAAACTCAAATTGAAATAGCTTTCAACCTAAAATATTTGGTTGAACAAAAGCAAAAAGGAATTATAGATTTAAGTATTGAGATAGACAAAATGTTGTATTCAATTATTCAAAAAATAAAATAAGCAGGATTGATTCGGTAAAAGGCATTTCTCTTTGCCTCTTGCCTTACAACTCTTGCCTCGTAAATCAAATGGCAAACAAACACATTCTAATTGTTCCCGGCGATGGTATAGGCCAGGAAGTAACAGCAGTAGGAAAAAAAGTATTGGACAAAATAGCGGCAAAGTTCGGCCATACTTTCACGTATGATACGGCCTTAATCGGTCATGCAGCTATCGAAGCAACCGGAAACCCTTTGCCGGATGAATCGTTAGAAAAAATGCGTAAATCAGATGCCGTTTTGTTTGGAGCCGTTGGCCATCCCAAATATGACAACGACCCATCTGCCAAAGTAAGGCCGGAGCAAGGTTTGCTGAAGATGAGAAAAGAGTTAGGCTTGTACGCGAATATTCGTCCTATTAAATTGTTTGATGAATTACTCGGAGCTTCCAGTATCAAACCAGAAATATTAAAAGGTGCGGATATTTTATTTTTCCGCGAATTAACAGGAGATATTTATTTCGGTGAAAAAGGCAGAAAAAATAATGGCGACACCGCTTATGACGTCGCTGAATACAGCCGCTATGAAGTGGACCGTATTGCCCGCAAAGCTTTTGACGCAGCGCGTACCAGGAGAAAGAAATTATGCTCTGTTGATAAAGCCAATGTGCTTGAAACCTCCAGGTTATGGCGCGAAGTGGTACAAAAAGTGGCGTTGGATTATCCTGATATTGAAGTGGAACACCAGTTTGTTGACGCTACAGCAATGCTCCTGATAAAAGATCCACGCAGATTTGATGTAGTAGTTACCGCAAATCTTTTTGGAGATATTTTGACGGATGAAGCATCGCAGATTGCCGGTTCAATGGGTATGCTGGCTAGTGCATCTATCGGCGACGGAACAGGGGTGTATGAGCCGATTCACGGGTCAGCCCATGATATTACCGGAAAAGGACTTGCGAATCCTTTGGCCTCTATTTTATCGGCAGCCTTATTGCTAGATATTTCTTTCAAAATGAAAACAGAATCTGAATCGGTAATAGCCGCTGTGGACGCGGTATTGAAAGCCGGTTGGCGTACAAGAGATATCGCAGATGCCAAAACCGAAGCAAGCAAAATATTAGGAACAGAAGCAATGGGCGAAGCCGTTTTGAAGCAGTTGTGATTTCTTAAAGAAATTAAAAAGGAGCGTTTGAGCTCTCTTCTTTGCAGAAGAAAATTCTGAGAAGCGAATTGAGAAAAAATTTGTAGATAAGATCCAATTCATTCTGAATACTAAATAAGAATCCGGGGAATTTGTTTGTTTACTGTTTCCTTCTCAAATCGAGGTTCCTATTTCGCAAGGCGTAATATATTAATGATTTATTTCAGAAAGCCTGATCTTCTCGTCCTCTGTTGAGAAATTTATATGGCTTCGCTTATTTCTTCAATGCATCATCCACAATAGATTGCGCTTCTTCAATAATTTTGTTCAAATGATCTTTACCTAAAAAACTTTCCGCATAAATTTTATAAATATCTTCTGTTCCTGAAGGACGTGCGGCAAACCATCCGTTTTCGGAAGTAACTTTTAACCCGCCGATTGAGGCGCGATTGCCCGGCGCATTCGTAAGTATGCTTGTTATTTTCTCACCCGCTAATTGTTTTTGCTGAACCATAGATGGAGATAACTTACTTAGCTTTTGTTTTTGCTCCGGGGTTGCTTTAGCTTCAACGCGATCATAAACAGAATTACCCAATTCTTTGGCCAATTCTTTATAAATTTCCCCGGGATCTTTTTCGGTAACTGCTGTTATTTCGGCAGAAAGTAACGCTGCAATAATACCATCTTTATCTGTTGTCCACGTTTTTCCATTCATTCGCAGAAATGAGGCCCCGGCGCTTTCTTCTCCTACAAAACCCATGGAACCATTCAACAGGCCATCCACAAACCATTTAAACCCAACAGGCACTTCTACTACTTTTCGATTAATCTTTGCTGCTACACGGTCAATCATCTGGCTGCTTACCAGGGTTTTTCCAACCATCGTTTTTTCTTTCCATTGCGGACGATGATTAAAAAGATAAAATATGCAAACGGATAAATAATGATTAGGTGGTAATAATCCAACGCTTTTAGTTACAATGCCATGCCGGTCGTGATCGGTGTCGCAGGCAAAAGCGATGTCAAATTTATCTTTCAATCCTACTAAACTTTCCATCGCATAAGGTGAGGAAGGATCCATGCGTATTTGACCGTCCCAATCAACGGTCATAAATCTGAAAGTGGGATCTACATTTTTTTGAGTGACAGTGAGATTAAGTTTATAATGCTCCGCGATAGGCTCCCAGTAATGTACGCCTGCACCACCCAAAGGGTCCACGCCGAGTTTCAATTTTGAATCGCATATTTTTTTCAGGTCAACCACATTCATCAAATCATTGATGTAAGGCGTAAGGAAATTATATTGATGTGTACTCGAAGTTTTAAGTGCTTTAGAATAGATCATTCGCTTTACTTCTTTCAAATTATTTTCTAAAATCTCATTGGCTTTTTTTTCAATCCAGCTTGTGATACCGGATTCTGCCGGGCCGCCATGAGGCGGATTATATTTAAATCCACCATCATTAGGAGGATTATGAGAAGGCGTAATTACAATCCCATCAGCCAAACCTGTTTTTCGTTTACTGTTGTACGTTAGTATGGCATGAGAAATAACCGGCGTGGGTGTATATTCATCTTTTTCGGCAATCATCACTTCCACTCCATTTGCTGCCAAAACTTCTATTGCTGAAATGTGTGCGGGTATTGACAGTGCGTGTGTATCCATTCCCAAAAAAAGTGGCCCGTCAATCTTTTGATGTTTACGGTAAAGACATATTGCCTGCGTAATAGCAAGAATGTGATTTTCATTAAATGAATTATTGAATGAAGATCCGCGGTGCCCCGATGTTCCAAAAGATACACGTTGTGCCTGGATAGAAGGATTAGGCCTTTCGGAATAATAGGCGCTGATAAGCCGGGGAATATTTATAAGAATTTCGGGTGGTGCTGGTTTACCGGCGAGTGGGCTTATTTTCATATGCTGTAAATTTAATAAATTTATTTTTCCATATCCTTATTATACTTTCCGCTCCTGGCGGTGGCATCAAGTTTAGCCCGTTTGTACAAAAGTTTTTGGGCTTCTTCAATATTTGCATCCTTTCCTTTCCACGCTTCGATAGCCGGTTGCTGAATGGCTCTTGCAAAAGAGAAGGTAACTATCCATGGTAAACGATTTATAAAATTTTTATTGATGGCATTCAAATGCGCTGTGGCTGCTTCCGGCGATTGGCCACCTGATAAAAATGCAATGGCAGGCACACTTGCCGGCACCGATTCAAGCAAACAGTTTACAGTTGCTTCAGCTACTTCGCCCACATTATTTTTTTCGGGGCTTTCCAAACCTTGTATCACCATATTGGGTTTTAGAATGATGCCTTCCAGGTTAATCCGGTATTTATAAAGCTGATAAAAAAGAATTTTCTGTACCTGTTCACTTACATCAAAACATTTTTGAATGGAATGATTGCCATTCATTAAAACTTCTGGTTCTACAATCGGTACAATGTCTGCTTCCTGGCATAGAGCTGCGTAACGCGCCAGTGCGTGCGCATTGGCTGTGATACATTGTGTGGATGGAATACCTTCACCAATTGTAATCACAGCCCGCCATTTGGCAAAGCGGGCGCCCATTTTTTTGTACCCGGCTAATCGTTCCCGCAAACCATCCAAACCTTCGGTAATTTTTTCATTGGGAAAAGCTGCCATGGATTTGGCATGCTCGTCCACTTTTATTCCCGGAATAATTCCTGCTTTTATTAATACCTCTGCCATGGGAATTCCGTCTTTTGTTTGTTGCCTGATAGTTTCATCAAACAAAATAGCACCACCTATACTTTCATTTAAACCCCGTGTAGACACAATCAGTTCACGATATTTACGTCGCATCTCAACGGTTTGCGGAATACCGGCCGCGGCAAAACGTTTGTTGCATGTTTCAATGCTTTCATCCATAGCCAGCAAACCTTTATTTCCTGCAAAAAGTTGTTGAATGGTGTCTTTTAGAATTTGTTGGTTCATCTGTTTTTTGTTTTTTTAATAATAACACTTTACTATGCTTCTACTATCATCTTGCCTGTATTTTCCCCGCTAAATAACCCAAGGAAAGCTTGAGGCAATTTTTCAAAACCATGCACTATTGTTTCAGAGTATTGTAATTTTCCTTCCTTCAGCCATTGTGCTAAATGCTTAATTCTTTCCGGAAAATGTTCTTGAAAATTACTTACAATAAATCCCTGCATTAAAACACTTCTTGTTAGCAACATTGGCTGTAATCTTGGCCCCATAGGTTTTTCAGTGGTATTGTATAATGAAATCTGTCCGCATAAAGGTATCCTTGCATGAAAATTAATGTTACTGATAACTGCATCGGAAATTTCGCCTCCCACATTATCAAAGTAAATATCCACCCCTTTCGGACATGCATTTGCGATTGCTTTTTTCATGTCGGCAGTGGTTTTATAATTGATGATATCATCAAAACCAAATTCTTCTTTTAGTAGTTTTATTTTTTCATCGGAGCCCGCAATTCCGACTACATAACATCCCTGAATTTTTGCAATTTGTCCCACAGCCATACCCACAGCTCCTGCAGCACCGGACACCACAACCGTTTCTCCGGTTTTGGGTTTTCCAATATACATCAATCCAAAATAAGCCGTAAGTCCCGTCAGGCCTAATATACCTAAAAAATAACTTGCCGGCGCAAGTGTAGTGTCAATCTTTTGAATTCCTTTCCCTGAGCTAATCATTTGTTTTCGCCAGGGTAGATTTCCGGTTACTAAATCATCAATTTTAAAATCATCTGATTTGCTTTCCTTTACTCTTGCTACTACACCACCAGTAATCGGCTTTTCTGTTTCAAAAGGGGGCGCATATGATTTCACATCATTCATTCTGCCACGCATATAGGGGTCAACAGAATAATACATGCCTTCTAATAATACCTCACCATCCTGGATAGCCAGTAATTCCAAATCTTCCATCTTAAAGTTATCTGCTGTCGGTAATCCTTTTGGTCTCGATGTCAATATAATTTGTGTCGTTTCCATCCTCTTTATTTTTGCGTTTTTAATTCCATTCCCAATTTATGATTTCAGTTATGTCTGGCGTTAATCATTGCTTGCCCATATTTGTTCGTTCACTGCTTCTGGAGTTACTTCCTTTTTCATTTTAATATTAAATTATTCTCGTCGATTATTTATCATGCGGCATTTTTATTAGTGCTGCCATAGAATTGAATTGTCCTCGGTAGGAACTGCAATATTTTCATAACACGGAACTATTCTTACTGTATATTCAATGGGCGTTCTTTTTGTGTGAACCTCTGCATGATAAATATGCTGCTGATTATTTTCTGAAGTAGATTGTAATTTCATTTTAATTATTTCATGATCTTTATTGTTAATTCCGTTTGCAAAAAGTTCTACTGAAATTTTATCCTTGACATCATTATCAAAAAAGACGGTTGCATGAAAAGAATAGCCATTTTCGATTGCTTCCGTTTTTACTTGGCCGAAGTGTATTTTACCCCATTCGCTTTGCAAAGAATGTTTTGCGTCAACAATCCTTTCCCCTTCCGCTCCTTTTTCTGCAGCTCTTTTTAGAAAATTTGAAGCCGCAGGTAAATAAAAATTTTCAGTGTATTCACGCACCGTTCTGTTCGCTGAAAATTCTGGCGTTAATGTGGCCATACTATTTCTCATCTTCTCTATCCATTTTTCCGGAATGCCTTTTTCATTTCGTGAATAAAATTCAGGAACGATATTGTGTTCCAGCAAATCATATAATGCATTGGCTTCAGCAGCATCCCACGCAGGATCGTCTCCATGTTCCTGCATATCGCCCAATACCCAGCCTACTTCCGGGGTATAAGCTTCAGCCCACCATCCATCCAGTTCAGATAAATTGATACCGCCATTTACCAAAACTTTCATCCCGCTCGTACCACAGGCTTCCCATGGGCGCCGTGGCGTATTTACCCATACGTCCACTCCCTGCACAAGTTGCTCGGTTAATTGCATATCATAATCACTTAGAAAAATAACATGTTTATATAAATTGTGTTGTTGAATAAATTGATTCCATTCGCGAATTAAAGCTTTGCCACTTTCATCTGATGGAGGCGCTTTACCGGCAATAACCAATTGTACCGGGTGTTTGGGATTGGTAAGTATTCTTATAAATCTTTCCGCATCATGCATTAAAAGATTGGGCCTTTTGTACGGGACAAATCTGCGTGCAAAACCTAAGGTTAAAATATTGGGATCGAAAACATCTTGCGCAGCTTCTATTACGGCCTCATGCAATCCCGAAACTTTGGCTTGCGTTTCAAATCTTTTTCGTACATAATTCACAAAATTATTGCGCGATTTGTTTCGAAAGTTCCAAAGCGTATCATCCGGTATTTTTGCTATGTCTTGTTCTAAAGTTTCCAGGTCGCCTTTCCACCGACCTTTGCCACAGACCTTTGTCCATAATTCATCTGCAAATTGAGAATCCCAGCTTGGCGCATGCACCCCGTTTGTTACAGAGCCGACAGGAACTTCGTCTACGGGCCACCGTGGAAAAAGATTTGAAAATAAATGCCTGCTTACCCTGCCATGCAGTTTGCTCACCCCATTTATAGAATTTGAACCTCTCATGGCCAGATATGCCATATTAAAATATTCATCGTGGTTAACGGCGTCCTGTCTTCCAAGTGCCATTAATGAATTGAAATCGATATGAAGTTCATTTTTAGAATAGTCCTCAAAATATTGCCTCATAAGATCGGGGCTGAAATGGTCAAAACCTGCAGCCACAGCGGTATGTGAGGTGAATATATTCCCTGCTCTGGTTACTGCAAGAGCTGTTTCAAAAGATACATCATTTTCTTTCATAAACTGGCAAGTCCTTTCCAATACTAAAAATGCTGCGTGTCCTTCATTTAGATGGCATACTTCGGGTTTGATATTAAGTGCCTGCAGCAATCTCATTCCTCCAATGCCAAGCAGTATTTCCTGCTTGATGCGGAGGTCTGAATCGCCGCCATATATTTCGCTCGTTATTCCACGAAAGGCAGGTAAGTTAGCCGGATCATTGCTGTCCATCAAATATAATTTACGATTTCCTACCTGAACCTGCCAAGCCCTGATACAAAGCGGCTGGCCCGACAAATTAATCTGAAACCGAAGCCATTCTCCATCCGGCAAACGTAAAGGAGTAACGGGCAACTGACCGGGATCATTATAAGGAAACAGCGCCTGCTGTGATCCATATTTATCAAACTGTTGCCTAAAATATCCCTGTTGATAAAGAAGTCCGATTGCAACAACCGGAACGCCTAAATCACACGCAGATTTCAACTGGTCTCCGGCTACATTTCCCAATCCTCCTACATAAATTGGGAGCGCTTCGCTTAGCATATATTCCATGCTGAAATAGGCTACTGTTTTTAAAGGTGAATCAGGATGAGCTTTCTGAAACCATGCCTTGGAAGATGCGTGTTGATCTTTTGTTTTTATAAGTTCATTTATTTTCTCACGAAAACCAGGATCATCCATTTGTTGTTTAAGCTGATCCCTGGAAACGGTTTGTAAAACAAATAAAGGATTGTTGGTTTGTTCCCAAAGGGATGGGTCTAATTGTTTCCACAGTTCATCTGCCGAGTGATTCCACGACCAGCGTATGTCCAATGCAAGGGCTAATAAAGAATCAAAACCCTCAATACCTTCAGGTAAAAGACTGTAAAATTTGTTGTTAAACTCTGTTTTCATATATTTATGATTTTTACCGCTTGGGAGTATGTTGCTGTATTCGCACGCCGATTAATTGTTTTTAAAAAGGTCTTTTAAAATTGTGTTCATCTGTCCTCACCGTAAGTAATAACTGTACCGGTATTTGATAAGCCGCTGGATCCGCTTACATCCCTAAAAATATGAGATCTTGTGTGATCCATCGCGCTACGCCCCATCGAAGCTGCAAGTAAAGCAGACACATGCCTCCTCTTTCTCTTTCCCGCTTCTATTGGACTGAGTGTTTGTTTGTCCGTGGTTTCATCCATATCCGATTGCTGATTTTCGGCTAAAAGTTTCTGGTGAATAGTTGTTGCTATATCCGTATGGTCTTTTGATTGCTGTATTTGAAAATTGAAGTGACTTTCAAACTCCTTTGCGGACGCTTTACAGACAATGTCATTTAATTCGCTGATCTGAAGTGCCCAGGCGCTGCCCATGCTTATCAATTCTGCCGCACAACGGGAAAGAATGGCGCATTCGTCTTGGTAAGCAATCGGATTTGTAGTATTCGTTTCTTTTTTTGTGGAATCCTGGTAAATGATAAATGCCTCTTTTGCACAGGCTCTGCAGGATGCTGCACAATCCTTGCAATGTTCCATGGTCACATGTTTTTCACATTCTTCAGCGCAGGCATCGCAGATCAGGGCACATAAACCGCAAATTTTTGTTAAGTACGCACTATTCAGCGTCAATAGTTCCGCAGATGCGCGGCATATCACTGCACATTCCAAGTCGAGCCTGATACATTTTACAAGATTTTGAACTTCTTTTTCTTCGAGGCATAAAATAGCGCAATGGCTGCAGAGTGGTGCACACTCAATGCACGCATCTATGCATTTTTGATATAGATGATTTTGCATAATAACTTATTTTATATTAAACAGATCAGTAGTTGTTGAAGAATACAAGTCTCCTGTTTTTATCATCTGAATTGTTGTTTTAAATTGATGAGCCAGGAATCAAATGGTTTGAATGCAAGCAAGGTTTGTACGGGGGAGAACGCGCAGAAAATTTTACCAACATGATAAGTGGTAATTTATTTTTTGATTCATTTGATCTCATTTGATAATTAATGTTGAAGAGGATAACCAGATTATTCAACCGCAATTTTTTTGCCATGTTAGCAAGTCTCTATCTTTAGAAACTTATTTTCGCAAATGGAAACGAAATCCCGCTTATAACAATGTGGATTAGAGAAGGTTGAAACGAGGAAGAATGAAGGTTAATTTGTAAACCCGCGGAATGAATTATCGAAAATCATCCCCCAATTAATTGTTCGTAAAAGTTGCTAAATAAGAATATCATTGATTTGTTTGTTTACAGTATGAAAATTTCTGTAAACGAGGATAATTACGGGAATGGGGCAAATTAATGTTAGTGTTTTTAGAAAACTAAATGGAAAGTATCCTTCTAAAGATATTTTTCGCTTTATTTTTAAAAGAATTACTTTCTTCAAAATCGTCCTCTTTTTTTGCTACAAGATGAGTAACTCCAAACTGTAAGGCAGTCCCCAACGCCTTCTTGACAAATCCGGCAGATTTGCCCACTACAAATTTTCTGGAAAAATAACCGGCACCAAGGCCAAGTGCCAATTTTAAAAGATTATTCCTTAACGGAACCGACTCCTGCACTTCATGAAGGGTAGTTTTTAAAATATTCATCGGTTTCAGTCCATCAAGTATTTCATGAAATTTCTCCTGAAGATCGTCTTCCATTACAAATCTTCTTCTTTCAAGCCGCTTAATAGCTGCCTTTAGATCCGTTGTACTTTGAATAATTTCCTTGATTTCCTCGCCTGTGTCTTCAGTCTTCATTTTCAGAACAATTTACTCCATGAATTTAATCTTCCAATAACTCTTTTATGAGTTTATCGCTAATGGATAATTTTAGGAATTTATCTCGTGCAGAATAGAGAATAAGCCCGATGATAATATATAATCCGCCCATGATAAGAAAGCCGTAGTAGCTATGGCCAAGCCACTCACCTAAAAGAAGCGCTATTCCTATAGTGAAGCAGATGATAACAATAAAAAGAAGCACCAACAAAATGATAATCACAGTGAGCGTCGAAAAAAAATCCGACGCTTTTTTGATACCCTTTAATTTGAACAGATCCAATCTAAGATCAGCATATTCTTTTAACTTGTAATACAAATCCTCAACATTGGTATGTTCATTTTCCATGTTTAATCATATTTTACCACCGGGCAGGGTAATTTGTTACGAAATCTCAAAAATACACAAACTTATGAGTTGATTGGTTTTGGATTTCTGATATCGTCTTTCATAGCGTCTGCTTTTTGCTTAGCCTGGTTTACAATATCTTTTCCCATATCTTTCCCTTCAGAAACAATACTTGATAATCTTTCCTTTGCAGCATCATATTTATCGGAAATGGTATCACTAAATTCATTGTACCTGTCTTTTACTGAACCCACTACATCAGATCCTTTTTCAGCAATCTTCCGTCTTGTTTCAGTTCCTTTATCGGGCGCAAATAAAATACCCAAAACTACACCTGCTGCAGCACCTGCCAACACGCTTGCTAATACTTTTCCTGAACTCATAACTTTAAATTTTAAATTTTTTATAAATGGTGTTTCTTCTCTCATGAATGATAAAAAACATTGCCAAGATACTAAATTCAGTGTACGAATCAACGAAACCTAACGGTGATATAGATTTCCCCCAAAAAATTAGATTTCACAATTTTATTCTGATTTATCTAAATGAGTAAAAATTTGCCCAAAATGTGGCGGTTCTTCTTGAATCATCGGTAGTTTTTATTAAATAGGAATTCGCGACATATTAATCGTTTAGTTATTTAGTACTACAAATTTCTTTAAGCTGCATATCTGACGTGGCTTACATGAAAGTATTTTTGCACCTGCTTTTTGTCATTTTTTCTTCCGTTCATAAAATTTTCAACG
>Ga0207933_1002612_pt1 | contig 11438 bp, 12 predicted proteins | sample NGESurdeep092012_4_FD_184488 | JGI IMG/M metagenome (GOLD analysis project Ga0207933, IMG submission 184488) | Arctic peat soil microbial communities from Barrow, Alaska - NGEE Surface sample F53-3 deep-092012 (SPAdes) | ecosystem: Environmental > Terrestrial > Soil > Wetlands > Peat ... | reverse complement strand
CCGCGGCAAGCCGGGGTTTCCCAGCACGGGCTCGCACCGCGCGCAGAACAAACCCGGAAGCCACCGTTGGGGGTGAGCGACGGACGGCCCCACTTTCCCTTGTTGACAGCGCAGTAGCGCCATGCGTTTATGCCCTGCTTATTCGGAGGGACACCCATGGCGCAGTTGGCGATCGTAGAGACAGAACCAGAGGTCGAGACCGAACAAGAGGTCGACCCAACCCTGGCCGCCATCGCCATCCGGCTTGCCGATGAAGGTATCCCGGTACGAGCCATCGCCCGCGGTGTGCGCGTCCCCAGCGAGGATGTTTACGAACTCCTCGACTACGCCCTGCAAGAGGGCAAAATCCTCGAACTGCCCAAAGACGACTGGCCAGCCGGGAGCAACCGCGCCCAGCGCGCGATCTATACCGGCACCGTGATGGAGAACGAAGAAATATTGAAGTCGCTGTGCGTCCGGATGTTCAAGACCACCCGCCAGCAGTCCGCCGTCCTCACCGTGCTGCTGAAACGCACCGAAGTCACCAAGACCCAAATCCACACCGTCTTGCAAGAGAACCGCCCGCTGAACAGCGACAAGGACACCGACCCCAAGATGGTCGACGTGGTTATCTGCAACATCCGCAAGAAGCTGCGCCCCTTCAACATTGAGATCGAGACCGTGTGGGGCACCGGCTATTTGATCTCCACCCGCTATCGCGAGCTAGCGATGCGCGCGCTGGAGACATTCAGCGCGACGCTGACCCCCGACGTCACCATGCAGTTGCAGGAGGTCGCATAACATGATCGACCCCCGGGAGATCGACTATTATGGGTGACCCGCAGCTAGACGAGGATATGATCATCCACATGATCCAGCAGCCGGTCACGCAGTTAACGCTGCCGTACCTGCAGCAAGCCGCCATGATGGTGCTCACCGACTTGTGGGATCGCAAGGTGACACGCGAGGAGTTCGGGCTCTCCGCGGGCAAGGCGATCACAATGTATACCGCGCTGGCCAAGCTCCATGTCCATTACGCCATGCTGGACGCTTCCATGGACAAGCTGCATGAGATCATCGGCAAGCGCGTCATTGAGTTGGTCAAGGTCGTCGAGGCGCTGCAGGCCTGCCCCACCAGCCAGGACACGGTAAATTGACAGAGGAACCTGTAGATACCGGGTTCGAGGACGTGCTCGCCGGCGGCCCAGTCTGGGAAGAGGCGCCTCCTGCGCCAGAAATTACCGTGGCGGTAACAACCCATATAGAACCTCCCGCGCCGCCCCCCGAGCCTGGCCTCACCCAGGAAGGCAAGCAGGCGGCCAAGGCGCTGGTGCAGCTTCCCCCGATCCCGACGCAGGACTTGGCGCGGCTCGCCCGCGAGATCGCGATGGACATTAGAGAGCGGCACCTCGTGCTCGCGGAACACAAGCTCACGGAAGCGCAGTATGACTACCTCGAAACCCAGAACGAGTTCTTCGTCCAGGCGCTCAAAGTCGCATCCATGGAGTGGCATAGTCCACTCTCCACACAAGAACGGATTAAGCTTGAGGCTGCGGCCATCCTTGAGGATGCACTGCCCGGGCTGGGTGCTCGACTGCAGAACCCCAGGGAACAACTATCGGGGGTCGTCGAGACTGCTAAGCTCTTTGCAAAAGTCGCCGGTGTGGGTGAGCGAGAAGTTGGGGCTGTTGCTCCTGGAGAACGCTTCACTATTAACATCGACCTTGGCGGAGACCAGAAAGTTGTCGTCTCGACAGGCCCGGCGCCGAACCAGCTTGCTTCGACGGATCACCTCCGCGCGATACAACAGGACCCCGAAAAGGCGTGACGCGCTGAGCCGATACAACAAGAGCGCCAAGGGCCGCGAGAACTACTTCCGATATGATCGCGGCCTCGCCAGCCAGGAGCGCCGCCGGCGCTACGAACGCAGCACGACAGGCCGCGAGCGGACATTTAGATTTTCTCAATCACCTAAGCGTACAGAGATACAATGGAGATACGACAATGGCACGCGAAAGAAAAACCGATCTGGAACGGCTGCATGACGCCGAGAAGCTGATCCGGGAGAAGAACTCCTTGCTCCTAGACCAGAAGCGCACCATCGCGCGCCTGACGGAGGACGGTGACGATGCACATACAATTCGAGAAAATATCTACAAGATCGCCGGCTACGACCCGGACCCTCCCGAGTGGCTCGCGCGTGAAGGTCGAGCAGGAGCAAGGGGTGTCCCTGCGACAATCTGGAGCGATTGGCACTATGGCGAGGTTGTCCGGATGCCCGGTATCAATCTCTATGACAAGGCCATCGCCAAGAAGCGCATACAACGACTGGCGGAGACCACCGTTGATCTGGCTTACAACCATATGGGCCGTGCAAAGATCAGCTACCCGGGCTGCGTCGTCGCTTTGGGCGGCGACATGCTGGGCGGGGACATCCACGAAGAACTGATGAAGACAAACGATCGCACCACGCAGCAGGCGATCGAGGACCTGATCGACTTGATCTCGGGTGGCCTTGAACTGATGGCGTCGAGCTTCGGCAAGCTGTTCGTGCCGTGCGTCGTCGGCAACCACGGACGCTCCACCAAGAAGATGCAGATGAAGGAGCGCGTGTTCACCTCGCACGAGTGGAATGTCTACTGCGGCGTCGCTCGGCATTTCAAACGGAGCAAGCATGTCCAGTTCCTTATCCCGGAGACTGCAGACTGCGCTTTCAATCTATTTGGGCATCGTTACATGCTCACTCATGGTGACAGTTTGGGCACTAAGGGCGGTGATGGCATTATCGGAGCCTTGGGCCCGATCCTGCGAGGCACCCTTAAAACACACCGCTCCGAAGCTCAGATCGGGAGAGATTTTGACACTCTCCTCATCGGGCATTGGCACCAGTACATCACGCTCCCTGGACTTATCGTCAACAACTCGCTTAAAGGCTACGACGAGTTTGCCCATCTCGTGTTGCGCGCGCCATACTCTCGTCCTTCGCAGGCGCTGTGGTTCACGCATCCGGAGCACGGCATCACGGCTCACTGGCAGGTCTATCTCGAAGGGCTCCTCCAGCCGATGACGAAGGCACAGCCGTGGGTAAGTTGGCAGAACTTCACCGACCCGCGGGCCGCCTGATGCGGGTCCTTGTAGCTTGCGAGTTCACTGACCAGTGGGGAAGTCTCTGATGCCATCCATCAGCTACAAAGCGCCCGCGACGTGCGCCAGCTTCATGAAGAGTGAGGCGTTTGGGCGCATCATCGCCGGACCCGTAGGGTCGGGTAAGACGACCGCCAGCGTGATCGAGATGTTGAAACGCAGCATCCTGCAGGGCAAGGCGCGCGATGGCTACCGCTACACCCGCCACGCCGTCGTCCGGCAAACTCTTAAGCAGTTGAAGGATACGGTGCTCAAAGACTGCCAGAACTGGTTGCAGGGGATCGGCCAGTGGAAGGTCAGCGAGGGGGTGTTCCATGTCGAGTTTGATGATGTCAGAAGCGAGTGGGTATTTATCCCTCTCGAAAACGCTGAGGACCAAGCACGGCTATTGTCTATGCAGCTTACAGGTGCATGGCTCTCGGAAGCTATCGAGATGGACCTTGACGTTCTTGGTCCTCTCTCTGGCCGTCTCGGCCGCTATCCGTCTGGCGCGCAGGGGACACCCTCATGGCACGGCTGGATCGCGGACACCAACTTCCCCACCGAGATGACGCCATGGCACCAGTACATGGAGAACCCGCCGCCCGACGTGATGGTATTCAAACAACCCTCGGGCTTGTCGGCGCAAGCGGAGAACCTGAACTGGCTGCTGCAGGACGAGATCACCGTGCAGCTTCCGGAGGACCATCCGGTGCGGCTCGCCAAAGGGAGAAAGTATTATGAGCGCTTCGTCGAGCAGTTCGGGGAAGAGAGCGACTGGGTACGGCGATATGTCAAGGCGGAGTACGGCGACGACCCAAGCGGCGCGGCGGTGTTCAAGAACACTTTCAGATCAGACTTCCACATTGTCCCTGACACCCAGCTTATTCCAGGATACCCACTTCTCATTGGACAGGATTTTGGACGAAATCCCTGGAGCCTCATCTGCCAGATGGACCACCTCGGACGACTTCTAGTCCACGAGGAAGTGCCCGCCACCAACGTCGGCCTGGAGAAGCATGTCCAGCAGAGCCTGATGCCGCGGCTGTTCTCGAACAAGTATATGGGTTTCCGGGTGGCCGCGGTGGGCGATCCCTCGGGTGTCGCTAAGGGCTCGATCGCCGAAGAGAGTTGCATTGAGGCCATGCGCCGGCTCGGGGTGCCGTGCTTCCCGGCGCCGACCAACGATATCGAGCCGCGGCTGCGCGCGGTGGAGACCCTGCTAGGACGCCAGACCAACGGCGGCCCGTCGCTGATGATCTCGCGCGCCGGCGCCCCGTTCCTGTGCCGCGCGATGTCCGGCGGCTACCGCTTCACCAAAATGAAAACCGGCGCGCTGCGCACGGTCCCCGACAAGACCGACAAGGAGGGGTTCTCCCATGTGTCTGATGATCTGCAGTATGTTGCTCTTTGCGTTACTGGCGGCATTGTCCCTGACATCCAACGGCGGATACGCCCCCGAGCCAAGAAACGTCCTCCCGTTTCCGCCGCCGGCTGGACCTAGGCGACGGGCGCAGGCGGTGGCGGGGATTTCGCTTCGAGAACCACCAGCTTCGCTTCGAGAACGAGCCGCTTCGCTTTCAGCGCCACGATCTTGCGCGCCCGCCGATTTGCCAACCAACGTCGTACCGTTTCGCTCTCGTGAATTTGGATCAGGTACCAGACCAGCGCCACGGACGCGGTTATAAGGGTAATCGTCGCGGGCAGCCAGCCGGCGAGCGACGTCACCACGGCGCCGCCACCCAGGACGTTGCCGAGCCATGTGCTGAAAGTGTGATCGCCGGTCATAGGGGCGCTCCTCTGTGGCTTCAATCCATGGCACCAGTCGGTTAATATTTTGTGCGATTAACGAGTTTTTAGGGCCCGTGGTTCAGAGATGACCAGATCGCATGTCGAGTATCCCCATGTCGGACCTTGGTCAAAACGGCGTTATCCGGTTTATCCCGCCAGCCCAGCTTGAGCAGCAGCTTGCTTCCCAAGCCGCGGCGAAGGCTGCCACCGCACAGGCGGCGACCCAAACCAACGCACCGCCGCAGTATCCAGAGCTTGCGGGGTACGTTAAGTCACAGTTCGAGATTTTCCGGAACCACCGCAACACCGTCGCCGGCTGGAGCAATCGCATGCTGGCCGCGCTGCGGTCCTTCAACGGGCAGTACGACCCGAGCAAACTCGCGGAGATTACCAAATGGGGCGGTTCAACAGTCTACGCCCGCGTCATCGCCCAAAAATGCCGAGCGGCGTCGTCGTTGCTGCGGGATATTTATTTGGGCCAGGATATCCCCTGGGCCTTGCAGCCGCCGAAGCTGCCGGTGTTGCCGCCGACTATTGGGCAGGCGATCGACCAACTGATCCAGCAGGAAGCACAGCGGGTCCAGCAGACGACGGGACAGCCGCCGCAGCCGAGTGATTTGGCCGAGCGCAAGCGCAATCTGCTGGAGCAGGCTGAGGATCAAGCGCGCCGCAAGGCGACGCAGCAGGCCCGCGACGCGGGCGACAAAATTCAAGACATGCTGACAGAGGGGGGCTTCTATCACGCACTTGCGGAGTTCCTAGTCGACCTTCCGATCTTTCCGTTTGCCTGCATCAAAGGTCCGGTCGTCAAGGTGATACCGACCGTTGTGTGGCCACCCGGAGGGGGTCAGCCAACCGTCAAGCAGACCCCAAAGCTGACATGGAACCGTGTTTCGCCGTTTGATCTGTGGTTTACTCCCGGAGTGGCGGACATCGAGAACGCGAACGTGATCGAGAAGCTGCGGGTCACACGCGCTGAGTTGAACGACCTGATTGACCTCCCGGGCTACAATACTGCGGAGATCATGGCGGTGCTTGATGAGTACGGACGCGGCGGTCTCTATGACAACTGGGACACCACTGACGCGGAACGGTCGGTCCTTGAGAGTAGGGAAAATCCTGCTTGGAACCGGTCCGAAATGATCTCCATGATGGAGTTCAACGGCAACGTCCAAGGTCGTCTTTTGCAAGATTACGGGATGCCCGTACCCGAGGAGCTTCGTGATTATCATGTGCAAATCTGGATCATCGGATCGCATGTCATCAAGTGTCACTTGTCCCCGAGCCCGCGGCAACGCCATCCATATTTCATCACTTCGTTTGAGAAAGTCCCCGGTACCCCCGTGGGCAACGGCTTGACTGATCTCCTAGCCGATCTGCAGGAGGCGAGCAATGCCACACTGCGATCCTTGATTAACAACATCTCGATCTCGTCGGGGCCGCAGGTCGTGATCAACGACGACATGCTGGCGCCGGAGGAGAACGGTGAGGACCTGTACCCATGGAAGCGCTGGCACACGAAGTCGGACCCGATGACGTCGAGCAGCAAGCAGCCGATCAGTTTCTTCATGCCGGCGTCGAACGCGCAGTCCCTGATGCAGGTCTACGAACAGATTGTGAGCATTGCGGACGACGTGTCGGCGATCCCGAAGTATGTCGGTGGTCAGGCTGGTGGTGGTGCTGGCAGGACGGCTTCTGGCCTCGCCATGCTGATGGGCAACGCGAGCAAAATTCTCCAGACAGTTTCGGCGAACGTCGATCGCGATGTCGTCGAGGGCTGCATGATGCAGCTTTTCGATTTGCTTATGCTGACGGATACTTCTGGGCTCTTGACTGGTGAAGAGCGCATCACGGTCCAGGGTGTCAACGTCGCGATCCAACGCGAGACACTGAGGCAGCGCCAGATCGAGTTCTTGACCGCTACCAACAACCCGACGGATCAAAAGATCATGGGCATCAAGGGACGTGCCGTGGTGCTTCGCAGCGTGGCGACGACCATCGGCATGGACGGCGAAGAGATCGTCCCGACGGATGACCAGCTTGACAAGATGGCGCAGGCGCAACAGGCGCAGGAAGCCACCGGTCCGATCGAGCAGGAAATCCAGAAGGCCGTTCAGAAGGGCGTCGCCCAGGGCGTGCAGTTGATCACGAAAGAACTGACCGCCGGCCAGCTTGCACCGCAAGAAGGTATGAGCGAGGGACCGCCGGCGCATGTCGGTACCCCGGGCTCGATGTCGACCACCAACAATCCGGGGATGGACTTGGGCCAGCAGCCCCACCCAAACGACGGGACCGCGGAACGCGCCGCGGCGTCGCAGGGCAACCAGCCGGGACCGCTTTCGCAGTCCCTGGGGCCGCAGACGCACCTCACTGGTAACCAGCCGGGGAGTGGCGCGATGCCGGTTAGCGGGGGTGTCGGCTGATGGCGCTCGATGGCAACAACAAAACCGTGGTGGTGCTGGCGGGTCCGACTGGACCGACCGGGACCTTTGAAGGTGTGATCATCCACTCGGCTTTCACCGGGACTACTGGCCAGTTTCCGCAGTGGCTGCAGGCGACCGGCGCGACGGGGGGCATTCACGGTGAGTTAAAGAGGGTGTATCCTATAGCTCAAACGGGGCCGACTGGCATCCACAAGCATGTAATCATCAATGGCTACGTCGGCCCGACCGGCTCTTAAAAGGACGTCCCCTTGCCTGCTGCCCTGCACTTTATTGCTGGCCTACCGCGGGCGGGATCGACCCTGTTATCAGCCCTGCTTGCGCAGAACCCACGGTTCCATGCCGGCATGAGCGGCCCGGTTGGCGGCTTCTTCACGTCAATGCTGGGGAAAATGAGCGGGGCCAACGAGTACGCGATCTTCCTCGACGAGACGCAGAAGAAAGCGCTCCTGAGGGGGATTTTTGAGAACTATTACGCTGCCCAGCATAGCCTGACGGTATTCGACAGTAACCGCCTGTGGTGCAGTAAAATGCCGGCCCTGGCCGAGCTATTCCCCACCAGTAAGGTCGTCGCCTGCGTGCGCGATGTCGCGTGGATTGTGGACTCACTTGAAAGTTTAATCCAGCGTAACCCGTTCGAGATGTCGAAAATATTCAACTTCGATCCGGGCGGCACGATTTATAACAGGGCTGACGGCATCTCCCACGGGAGCGGTCTCCTCGGGTTCGCCCTTAGCGCGCTCAAGGAAGCGTATTTTGGCGCACACACCGGTAATTTGCTTCTTCTACGCTACGAGACACTGACGGCAACGCCGGCGGCGGCCCTGGAAGCCGTCTACGATTTCATCGGGGAAGCGCCATTCCGGCACGACTTCGACAACATCGAGTTCACGGCGGACGAGTTCGATACCCGGCTCGGCACGCCCGGCCTGCATCGGGTCGGTCGGCGCGTCGAAGCCCGGCCGCGGGAGACGATTTTGCCACCGGACATATTTTGCCGGTATGAACGGGATAATTTTTGGGATTACCCCGCGCTGAATACGCGGGGCGTTCGTGTTGTGTGAACTAGGAGACGAGGGGCTCTTAAGAGCTTGTTGTGTGGTCTATGGTGCTGTCAAGAGCAAACTTGTTTAGGTAATCGATTGCCCGCTGCATCAGGTCAGTGTCGTCTTTAAAGAATCCTAGCCCAGTATTACAGCCCGTGCAGAGGAGCATTCTTACGTGCCCAGTTCGGTGGCAATGATCCACATGCCAGCGCCCTCGACCCCCCGGTTTGTCTGTTCGGCATATACCGCAACGGGACCCTTGGACGCGCTCCATCGCGTTGTATTCCTCGACTGTCAACCCGTTAAATTCTCGTTTATAACGCGATTTTCGTATGTAGGCTGCCTGTCGCGGAGGGTCTTTGCGACGGTTTTGACGCATATATTCCCGATGCCGTTCGGGGTCTTTTGCGCGCGATGCGCGAGCCTTGGCATTGAGTTCTAGCCTATTTTTGGCGTGGTATTTGGCCGTTGCAAGATTTTGTTTCCGGCGTTTTCGTTCGGCTTTTTCCTCTGGTGTCAGAGCCGCGACCGCGGCGCGACCCATAGGAGCAAGAAGGTCCATAATGTTTTTCCTATTAAGAGTTTTGTAAGAGTTGTCATCGTAGAGAGGGTACAGTAGATCGGTATCACACTTTACGGAGCATGTCTATGTCAATTTTGGCCTCGCGCAATTATGATAGAAATATGCTGGGGGTGGTCCTTGGCCAAGTCGTCGCAGTCGTCAACAACGGCTCGATTGGCGGCCCCACCGGCGTCACCGGCCCCGCTGGTCCGACTGGTTCTTCGACCGGCGCGACTGGTAACACTGGCCCCGCTGGCCTGACTGGTCCTGCTGGCCCGCTCGCCGGCGTAACCGGTCCTCTTGGGCCACAAGGCCCCGCAGGCGCGGCTGGCGCAACCGGCGCAACCGGCGCAACCGGACAGGGCGCAACTGGTCCTGCTGGTCCGGTAGGCGCAACCGGCGCGACGCCCGGCGCAACCGGCATAACCGGCCCGACCGGAACTGGCGTAGTTGGTCCCACCGGGGCTGCTGGCGCAACCGGCGCAACCGGCCCGACTGGCCCGACAGGGACAGTCCTAACGTCCTTCATCCCGCCGACCGCCGACCCGCACGTCCTGCACGCCGTGTGGAACAACAGTGGTGTGCTCACGGTTTCTGCTGGTTAATAGGGGATTTCAATGGCCGATCCGATCAGCAACCGCATTTCGCCGGTTAACAACAAAGTCTACGCCGAACCGATCGCTCCCGCGCCCCCGATCCCCGGGGCGACGGGTCCAGGCCATATTTTTGCCTGCGACACATACGACGACAACCTGATCCCGGCGGTCCTCAAGCAGGTCGTCGATCTGATCAACACCAAGAACATACCCGGCCCGATTGGGCCCACCGGCGCCAAAGGTCCGACGGGGGGTGGCGCCGCGGCGTTCACTGGCCCGACCGGCCCTGCCGGCGCAGGCCCGACCGGTAACGGCGGTGTCACGGGCGCCACTGGTGTCACGGGCAACACTGGCAACGTCGGCAAGCTGGGTCCGCAAGGCCCGCTCGCCAGCGCAACCCAGAACGGCAACACGACCGGCGCCACGGGCAACTCTGGCCCCACGGGCTCTTCGCGGGGACCAGCCGGCAACACTGGCCATGCCTCGGCCACCGGTGCCACTGGCCCCACGGGCGTCACCGGAAAAGCCGCAGATCACCAGGGCCTGATGGGTCCGGTCAACCTCGCGGCTACGGGCATCTGGATACCGCCTAATTACGATCCGGGCATTGCCGGGGCGGTGTGGAATGCGAACAACGGGACTGGGCCGGTCAGTATGACGGGCACCAACTACACCGGCGCGTTCACGCCCACCGGCGGCGTCATGTCTGGCGAGACCGGCATCTTTGTCGGGCTCACGGGGGCGTGGTTCAAAATTAGCTCTGGCGGTTTCAACCAGCATCAGTAATAATGCCGCCCTGATCCCCAACGTCAGGAACGCCACATGAAGCCATCGCTGTGTCTGAACATGATTGTCCGCTCCGAGGCGGGCAGAATTTTACGCTGCCTTAAATCAGTCGCCCCCTACATCAAGAGCTATTCCATTCTCGACACTGGCTCGACGGATGACACCTGCGACCTGATCCGCCACTTTTTCAACAGTGAAGGGATCAAGGGGCATATCCACTACGGCTCCTTCCACAATTTCTCCCAAGCCCGCAACGAAGCGTTCGTGCACGCGCGCGATGACAACGGACAGGACGGCGCCGAGTGGTGCCAGTTCGCGTTGCTCATGGATGCCGACATGGAGTTTCGTGTCGAGAACCCGCACGAGCTTATGATGCTCGATGCCAACGCGCTCAGCTACGATATGATGCAGAAGGCCGGCCCGGTGTCCTACGCCAACCGCCGGCTCCTGAATTTGTCTTGTGGTAATCCGGACCCCTATGTCGGAGTGACGCATGAATATCTTAATGTGGCGGCGGCGGGCATGATCAAAGGCGCGTCCTTCGTCGACCACGCCGACGGCGCCAACCGGGATAACAAGGCGCTGCGCGATATCGCGCTCCTTGAAGACGCCCTGCAGGCCACCCCGGATGACGGCCGGTATGTCTACTATCTGGCCAACAGCTACCGCGACGCCGGCATGCTGGACAAAGCGATCGAGGCCTACAACAAACGAATTTCGATGGGCGGCTGGGCCGAAGAGACCCACAGTGCGATGATGGGGCTTGCGTTCTGCGAGAAGGACAGCCTGAACTTTAGTGGCTTCGTCGACGCCATGCTGCAGGCCTATAACTTCCGTCCGGAGCGTGCCGAGCCATTGTATGAACTTGCCAAGGTATACCGGGAGCGCAACCAGCAACGCACCGGGCTGGTGTTCGCGAAAGCTGGCCTTAAGCACAAGCGCCCCGATGATCTTCTTTTTGTCAACGATTTTGTTTATGACCACGGCCTGCGCTATGAGTATTCGATCCTTGGATACTATGACGAGGCGGAGCGTGGCGGCGCGTTTGAGGTTACGGATGCTCTCGCGCTCGATCCGACGTGCCCGGCGGAGAACCGCGAGAGCGCCCGGCGCA
>Ga0207933_1002611_pt1 | contig 11438 bp, 11 predicted proteins | sample NGESurdeep092012_4_FD_184488 | JGI IMG/M metagenome (GOLD analysis project Ga0207933, IMG submission 184488) | Arctic peat soil microbial communities from Barrow, Alaska - NGEE Surface sample F53-3 deep-092012 (SPAdes) | ecosystem: Environmental > Terrestrial > Soil > Wetlands > Peat ... | reverse complement strand
TTCGAGCATCAGCAGCTGGCTCAGATGCACGCCGCTAGGCGCTCCCAATCAGCCGTCGAGATGACCGCTTAAAATGCTTTCACTCCGCGGAGAAACGTCTCCACTTTTACAGCAGCCCTGGTCCGCGACCCACGTCGGACCAGGCCAGGTACTGCATCCGCTCGATAGGGCAACGATATACTTACCACACCATCTGACAGAGCGGCAGCGCCGTTGCTCCTCGGCAGCGAGGCCAAGGTTCTGGGCCAAGGCGGCTGGCGCGACTGGCGCGGGAGACTGGCCTGACGATCACGGTCTGCCACCTGCCACCGGGATGCAGCAAGTGGAACCGGGTCGAGCATCGGCTGTTCGCGCACATCAGCATGAACTGGCGAGGCCGCCCTCTGGTCAGCCACGAGGTGTTCGTCCAGTTGATCGCCGCCACCACCACCCGCAAGGGTCTCCAGGTCCGTGCCGAGTTCGACGCCGGCAAGTACCCAGCCGCGGTTCAGATCTCCGACCAGTAGCTGGCGGCGGTTCCCCGCCGGCGCCACGTAGTGCACCCCACTTGGAACTACACCATCCGGCCCAGTGCGGCATAGCGCGCGGTGCCTACGTTATTGGCGAACGACTCCTAACGGCATACGTTCACTGCGAGCTCCGCGTAGCCGAAGGCTACCTCCTCCGGCAGGGCCCAGGTCGGCGGCTCGGATCCTTCAACGCGCATCCGGCAGTTGGCGAGGCGTCCCTTCCGGCGCGCCGGCCAACTCCAGCATGCCCGTCGATGGCCGTCCGCAACTTGACGAAGAAGGCGCCCATAGTTGACCCACGAGCAATTGCACTTGCGTCAGGATGCTCCCCAAAGCGGCGGGTAGGCGCTTTGGGCGCGATGAATGTCCGGCGTGGAACCTTTTAACTCAAGGGCCCGCGCGCCGCTGGCGGAGGCGCTGGAGACGATCGTGTCGCCAATCACGGCATCGATGAGGGCGAGATCTCGGCTGCGGGTGGAGTGGGGGTGAAGGACGGCCTGGGTGGGGATGGTGGCGCTCCGGTACCTCCCATGAGGGCTTGCATCGTCCGGAACGACGGCTTCTGGGAGAAGTTGGCGTTGAGCAATCCCCAGTGGCCAGCGGCGGTGAGCGCGGGCGGGCAACATTTCCATGCTCCGGTGTCGCGGAGGTTGTACCAGAAGGCCGCCTGAAGTGGGGCGCCTCCCACGAACACCTGCCGGAGCGCGGCCGACTGGTCGCCATGAGTGCTGTCGACGCCAAACTCCGTCATCCAGATGGGTGTCGACGGCCGCCCGGACTTGTCCAGAATGCTCCTATAGCTACTCGCCTCGGTACTCCAATTTCCCGAGTAGTTGTGAAATGTGGCGATGTCGAACTTCCCTCCTGCCGCGAGAACCGCCTGGAGGTAAGCGCAGCACGAGCCAGCTTCGTTCGCCGATCCCGCGAGCACCACCTGGATACTCGGTTGGGCCGCCTTGATAGCCGTGTACGCGGGATTGAGTATCCGGGTGACGTAAGTCTGGGGCGATCCGTTGTACAGGTAGTGGCCGCCGTCCGGCTCGTTCCACACTTCGACCCCGTGGGTGAACTGCGACCCATACCGTTGAACTACAGCGGACACGAAGTCGGACCAGTTGGATACGTTGCTCGCTGGCTGGTCGAGAAGGGATCCCCCACCCGCCCACTTCGGCGTCCACAACAACACGGGCACGACTGGCTCGCCGACGGTCCTGGACGCGGCCATGATCTCGTCGGCCCGAGTCCAGTCGAATGCGCCGTTTGACGGCTCGATGAGTGGCCACGGGAAGCCGGTGCGGACCGCGACGGCGCCGAGCGCCTTCGCATCCCGAAGCTCGGTCGTGATCGTAACGACTGGATTTTCGAAATCGCCCGTGCAATCCGGCTGTACGCACCACCAAGACTGTGGGTTCGCTCCCGCGTATCGCCATGGGCGCATCTCAGGCTCGGTGTTGATGCCCCCGGAGATCTTGGCCGCCACGGCCGGGGGTGACCCACTCGTGTTGTCTGACGGCGCCGCGGCCGGGGATCCGCCACTGGACCCGCATCCGATAAGCACGGTTGCGATCAGCAATATGAGCCCCGAGCGAGCCATCGCGATGCGCCGACCCGACTGACTGTTGCCCGCCGATCCCCTTCCAGGCTCGGACATGCGCTGGCGGCTGTGACGCGGCGCGGATAGCGGCCGGAGGCTCACCGTCGGTCTGGCCGCAATAGCCACATCATCGACTGTCCACACATCCTTGTCATTCGTGGGTCGCCCGCCCCGCCGACCCGCCGACCCGCGCTCCTCGTCGGCGGGGCAAGCTCGGCGGGGCAGGCCTCACGGTACTTGGTGAGCGTACATCCCAACGGCCGACCTGCGCGGTGATCCGGGAACGTCCTCGCCCGCGCACCTGCTCCAAGAGGCGAGGGCGTGGCGCCACAGCGATGCCTTCCAGGAGTTCCGTAAAGAGCGGCAGGTGGTCGAGCATCGGATCGCGCGTTTGATGTAGCTGGGAGTCAGGCAGGCACGCTACTTCGGTCGGCACAAGACGCTGTTTCAGGTGCTGATGGCGGCGGCGGTGGCGAATCTGACCCTGATCGTCAACCAGCTTCCGGATGGGGACGGCAGGGGGACCCATGATTGGGGCTCTCACCTTGCTCACAAGGCCGCTCCGGCTCTGCGGAGGACCCTCCACGCACTCCTCCAGCTCCGGTTCTCCCCGAGCAAGCTCGGAGTCGATGTTCGAAGGCGACGGGCCAGACTCCGGCTCCAGCCCTCATTGGCGCCCTGATGGTCCGTGCAATGGCGGGTTCTCGGCCGGATCTCTAGCCTTTTGGGCGGCCAGATCTGGCAGTGCGTTTGGACGCTTGGGATGTACGCCAGCTGGGTTGGATCTAGGGGCGCGCCGGGCGCGTCAACCCCCCATCGCTACCGATGCTGCAGCAGTCCGCCGCTGACTCGATAGGTTTTAAGGCAGCTCCGGTAGGCGGCCTCAAATTTACCCGCGTAGCAGGCGCCGCGCAGAGTCCGCAGGGGATCGCGCAGACGCGCGACACGCACCGCAGACCGCGTCTTCTCCAACCACTGCTCGCCTCGCGCGTCGTTCACCAAGGTGAGCTTGGCGGCCACCGCGCCGTTGCCGGCGGCGTAGTTAGCCTGGTTCTGCCAGGCCGCCATACCGCGTCGCACCCCGGCGCTATGGATCACGACCGAACGCGGGGTCGACAGCATCCTGATCCCGGACGATTCGAGTCGGAGCTTGTAGTCGGTGTCCTCGCCGGCGGGGAAATCGGCTCCGGCACCCAGACACTGATCGAAGGGCCCGATGCGCAGGGCGACCTCGCGGCGAATGGCGAAATTAGCGCCGATCCAGTCCCATCCCGGCGGCGGCTGAAACCGATCCCCGACCGGCTCGTACAGCGCCTCGGCCGGGGTGGCCGCCGGGCAGGTCGCGAACGGTCCCAGGCGAGCCCGTGGCCGCAGGACCGCGCCTCCCACCACGCCCAGGGCGGGATCGGCCAGGAATTCCGCCGCCAGTGTGGTGAGCCAGTTGGGATGGGGTTCGCAGTCGTCGTCGGTGAACGCGACGATCGGGTTCGTGGCGAGCTCGATGGAGCGGTTGCGGGCCCGGCTCAGTCCAGGCCTATCCAGGTGGTGGTAGTGGATACGCCCATCCCCTCTCGATGCGCCGTTCACGGCCTCGCGCAGCGCCGCCTCCCGGGGCCCCTGACCGAGGATGAGCAGGTCCCACTCGGGCCAGTCCTGGCACCTGATGGCTCGGATCAGGCCGGGCAGAGATCCCGATCGGGTCGCTCCCACGCAGACCGCGATCGACAGTCCGGCCCCACCCTGGGCGGAGTCAGCCGATGACACTTTCATAGACCGTCACCAGCCTTCTCGCCATGGCGTCCACCGTGAGCTCCGCGGCCCGGCGGCGCCCCGCCTCCCCCACTCGATCGAGCGTGACCCGGTCGTCTAGCGCGGCGCAGGCGACCCGGGCCAGCGCGCCGGAGTCCCCCGGGGCGACCAGCCAGCCGTCCACCGAGTCGGTGATCAGCTCCTCGAAGCCGGATCCCCTGGTGGCCAGCACCGGCCTTCCGAGCGCCATAGCCTCAAGGCACGCGTTGGCCAGGTTCTCCCAGCGCGAGGGAAGCACCACCAGGCTGGCGGCGGCCACGATCGGAAAGAGATCGCCGGGGGCCAGATGAGGAATGAGATCGACGCGATCGAGCAGGCCGGCGCAGCGTTCCCGCAGGTGATCGGCGAAGGGTCGGCCCCTCCAGCCCAGATCCTCGCCGACCAGCACCGCCCTGACCTCTGGATGGGAATTCAGCACGGTTGGCAGGGCGTCGATCCAGACATCGACGCCCTTGCGGGCCTCCATCCGGCCGAAATAAAGAACGTAGGGGACGCCGTAGAGATGGCCGGGCAGCGATCCATTGGAGCAATCCGGTGGATCGACCCCGGTCGGCACGATCTCGATGGCCCCCGGATCGATCCGCCATGTCGCGGCCACGTCCACGGCGAGGGCCTGGGAGGGAGAGATCACCGCCGCGCTCCGGCGGGCCTGCTCGCGCTCCATCCAGCGGGTCACGAGGGAGCGCGCCACCTGGATCCTGGCCGCCCGGTTGGTGCGCTGCACGATGTAGTGCGGTGTGGCCAGCCGCGTGACCAGGGGAGTCCGGCTGACGATCGAGTGCACAAATCCCTCAGCGTCCCATTCGCACGCCTGCACGACGTCGAACGCGCCCTGCGACCGGACGGCCCGGGCGGCGGCCCAGGCCCATCCGAGGGAGTTGGGCCGGGCCCGGGCGGGATGGAGTGTGCACATAGTCACCCCTCCACCGATCTCGGTCCCGGGCGGCTCGTCCCTCGCAGCGGTGAAAAGGTGAACGTGGTGACCCAGCCGGGCGAGCCCAATGGACGCCTTGCGGCTCCACGACCCGATCCCACCCCCATTTGGCGGCAGGGCGCGGCTGATGATGGCGATCCTCACTGCGATGCCGCCTGAACGGCCGGGCGTGAGCGCCGCCGAAGCAGACGGGCCATATCTATTAGCCGTACCAGGCCGTCTGCGGCGATGACGCGCAGTCCCCACGCCATGAGTGCGTAAACGCCCCCCGCGAGCGGCACCTCGACTCCGAATCCTAGGTGCCGGGTCAGCACCCGGGCTCCGGCCATCGCCGCAGTCTCGCACGCCGCCCGGATGATGCGGATTCCAAACGAGCCCGCAAAGCTATCCCTGACTTGGAAGACGGTGACGGCGACCACCATTGGGAGTACCTGGCGCGTGCGTGGATGGCAATCGCACCAAGTAAGGGTCCGCCCACGCGATGCCCTACCTGCAAGGCTGAAACCGTCAGACGAGGCTCCCACTCGCGCTGGCGTGAGATCCCGCGAACCCGTGGAGGATTCATGCCGAGGCCTGTCCCCAAGCCATTGAACCGCGATGCCGCCACGGATCGGGTGACAATCCCAGCCCTCGCTGCGCCCAGCGAACTCGGAACCTGGAGTGCCTGGACCAAGCTGGCCGCCCACGTGATCGCCGGTCTTCCAGCGAGTATGGAAAGGTCTGGGGCGAACCCCTTCCTGGGGTGAGAGGACTTGATGGCGGGTATCGCCATGCTCAGGCCTCAGCGTCAATTTGGGGCTGGCCGGACCAGATCGCACCTAGGCGGCGGGCCGCAGTCTGCGTTCCGAAGAGGTCAGCGGCGGCGCGCTGAACCTCGAGCCTGTCGGCCCTTCGCCGCCACAATGAGCGCCCCGGATCGTCCGCGATCACCCGGACGCCGAGCCCGCCCAGGCGATCGGCCAGGGTCTTGGCGTTGTCTGATCCGACCGTCGCCAGAGTGACCGAAGTGGAGGCTGTGACGCCGGCGGCGGCGATCTGCTCGGCATAGGTGTCGATGCCTCTCAAGGTACCGCCGTGGAATGCCACCAGGACTTTCAATGTACCTGTTCTTCTCGACTCGACCCCACCGTACCCAGTGGGCACGACCCCTGCAACGGACCGAAGCGGCGCGCGACGGAGCGTTGTCCCGGTCGCCACAGGCGCAGGTCCCGACCCCTGTGCGCTCATCCTGGACGGTAGCCGCTCCGGCGGGATTGTGCAGCCGTGTCGGCCGGGCCGCCCCCGCATCTGGGACATGGGTCCCGCATGACATGACCACCGAGCAGCCTTCGGGCACGAAGCACCTATTTGTCCCGGACCAAGGGTGCCATAGCTTTGAGATCCGGATGATTACCTCAAGCGATCAGCCCATCGGCAACCGCCCGATTGCCGCCGCGCGGATGGACGGTGGAGCGAAGAGCCGGGCCTCGTGCTCAATCCTGATCGTCGCTCCACAATGGCCCCACCCGCCAACCTGGGGCTTCGCCATGCGGGTCTACCAGCTGGCCAAGGAGCTGTCTTCCCGGCATCGAGTCAGCCTGCGGGCCTACGGGGACGAGCACGCGCCACGAGCCGCAGGAGTGTTCGCGCAGGTGCGTCTGGTTCCTTGGCCGGGCCGCAGTCAGCACAAGCTCTTGGCGCAGCTGGCCTCGCTCGGCCGGTTGGGCTCTCACCACCTGACGGGATTGCGCTCGACGGCCATGCAATCCGCGCTCGAGCAGATGGCGGAGCGGGAGGCGTTCGACATCGTCCAGCTGGAGTCGAGCCAGATGAACTCCCTCAAGCCGGTGCCGGGAGCCTGCACGGTCCGTCTGGCCGCGATCGAGTCGTCGCCGGCCCGCCGAGCGTTCGGCCAGGTGGAGAGTCTGAAGGCGCGGCGCGACGAGACCGCTGCGTGGCGCAAGAGCACGGGCTGCGTATTCACCTCGGACGTGGATCTGCCGCAGATGTTGCAGGCCGCCCCCTCAATACCCGCCTGCGTTGTGCCCAACGGCGTTGACCTCGAGTATTTCCGCCCCTCCAGCACGACCCCCGGCGAGGACCTCATCGTGTACACCGGCAGCATCAACTATCGCCCCAACGCCGACGGGGTCGCGTACTTCGTTCGCGAGATCCTGCCCAAGATCCGGCGTGCACGGCCGGGGGCGCGGCTGCTGGTGGTCGGCCGGGGAGCACCCGACTGGCTCCCGCGATTGGCGAGTGAGCACGTCGAGTTCATCGGTGCCGTGGAGGACATCCGACCGTATCTGGCCCGCGCGGCCGTCGCGGTGGCTCCGATCCGGATCGGAAGCGGAACCAGGCTGCGGTGGTTCGGCCCGCGCACTCTCGCGCATCGCCTGAGCGGCCGCCAGGCGAACCCCGACTTCTGGCAGCGGTACATCCCCATCCGGGCCATGGTCGGAACGTTTAGGGACGCGGGCCTGACCGATATCGCGGTTCGGCCGGTGGTCTTTGGGCTTCCGATCTTCATGCGCGGAACCAAGCAATATCCGATCGTGCCCCCGTTCGCGGAGGGTCCGGTCATTCGGGCCAGCGGCGCGGCCTGGACCTGGGTGTCCAGGCGTCCGCAGCGGGTGCGAACGCTGTTTCTCCTGCTCGCCGAGTCATACGCGGTGTCGGGCCGGCGTGAGGGGTGAAAATGCCGCCATTCCGACGGCTGGTTCAGCGCTTGGCTGCTGATCCGAATTCGAACCCGTTCAGCCGGGTCGTCGCGAGACGGGAACGCCGGTACCATGTAGTCACGATGTCGGGGACGCAGTCCGAGGCTGGACGGGCGCACGTCACCGTTTGCCTGGTGACCCGCAACCGCGGTGAGAGCATCACGGCAACCTTGGACAGCCTCGCACGGCTCGACCACCCGGATTTCGACGTCGTGGTGGTGGATCAGAGCACTGACACCCTGACGCGGCAGGCGTTTGAGCGCGCCTCAGGCAGCGACCCGCGATTCTCCTACCACCTGACCGGCACGGTTGGTACGTCAGTGGCGCTGAACATAGCCGTGGCCATGGCCTCAGGCTCAATCATCGCCAAAACGGACGACGACTGCGAGGTGCCCCCGGATTGGCTCACCGGCATCGAGCAACATTTTGCCGATCATCCCGGAGCTGCGATGATCTGTGGTGGTGTGAGCGCCGGTGAGCACGACCGGAGCGCCGGTTCGATTCCGGCCTTCATTCCGCCCCGCGTGGAATTGTTCACCTCCCCGTGGCACAAGTATCGCGCAAGGGGGATCGGAGCCAACATTGCGTTCCGGACTGCGGTGCTGCGCAAGGTGGGGTGCTTTGACGAGGTGCTTGGCTCCGGAGGGCCTCTCAAGTCCTGCGAGGACGGAGACATGGCTTATCGCATCCTGCGCTACGGATTCGGCGTCCTCAACGCACCGGAGCCGAGCGTCGTCCATAACGGCTTCCGCACTTGGTCCCAAGGGCGGACCTTGGGCCGCGACGCGCTGATGTCCTGCGGTGCCACGTGCATGAAGCACCTGCGTCTGTGGGATATGGCGATCATCCCAACGCTCATCTTCCTCTGGTTCCGGCGCACGATCAATTGGCGCAACCTGATCCGGCTCCGTCGGCCGAGCGGGATCGCCCTCTTCCTTGAGTTCGGGCGGGGCATGTGCCTCAGCTTCCGCTACCTCGTCGACAGGGGGTCGAAAACCTACGTGCCGCCCGCCCATGCGAGCGTGCCGACGCAGTCGTTGCCAATCACGCCCGTGAATCCGCCCCCCAGCCTCTCCTGATCCGCGTCACCGCGGCACGTAATTGAGCCTGCTCCTGCTCGCTTAGGACGCCAAGTACGAAGGCGAGGAGGGGGAAGGAGATGGTCCCGACGACGACGCCGGCGACCAATCCCAGAGGTAACGCGAGGAGCACGGCGGTCGCCATACCCGCTGTCGCGGCGGCGCCCTTCAGCACCCGGACAAGCGAGGACCGTGCAAATGCCTGCCGGACGAGCACGGCTCCAATTCCAGCGAGAATCACCTCGGTGATGACCATGGCTGCGGAGGCACCGATTGCACCGTTGCCATGGGTGCGTTGGAAGTAGGGGATTAGGACGACGTTGAGGGCAGGGTTGATTAAGCTCGCCACCACCATAACCTTGGTCCACGTCAGCTGTCGCTTTCTCGCGATCATGACCTGGTTTGCCATGATGTTGAGGTACATTGGAGGCACGCAGAGGGCGAGGATCGCAAGCACCGGAATCGACCCGGCGAATCCGGGGCCGTAGAGGGCTCGAACGAGCGGCGCGGATACCAGCAGAGTGCCGACGCACATCGGCAGGCTGAGGATAATGACCAGTTCGATGGGCGCACGCGCGGCGCCGTACAGGGCATCGACGCCCCGCTGGAAGGCGTGGGTTAGTTGCGGAAGCCACGCGGTGGTGAGGATCACGGGCACCACCATGAGAGTCCCGAAGAGGCGGGTCGGGAGTCCATACCAGCCGAGGACAGTGCTTGGAACCATGATCCCGAGCATCACCGAGTCGGTCCAGAGGTACAAGGTGAAGAACGCCGCACCGCTCCAATAGGGAAGGCTTTCGACCAGAAGTTGGCGGAGATCATGCAGTGTCACTCGCCAGTCGATCTGAAAATGCTCCCGCACCCAGACGAGGCAAAGCAGGGCAACGACCGCCGTCATGACGACCGAGGTCAGCAGAAGTCCGTCCGCGCGGACACCGAACACCACCAGACCGATGCTCCCGACACTGATCACGGTGCTGCTGAGGACGGTTGCGTAAGCCAGGTACCGCATCTTCTCGATTGCCTGTAGCGCGGCAATGATCGGCTCGGACACCACAAAGAACACGCACATGGCCGAACCGAGGACGACGGCCACCGCCTCCTCGCCGGAGAACGGCCCGAACCGCGCTATCACGACCACGATTACCATCGCAGGGATAGATAGGAGCGCCCGGAGGATGATCGCTGCCCCAATCAGATGGGGGCCGCGGCTGCGATCGGCAGCGATCTCCCGCACCAGCATCGGCCGCATGCCCAGGCCGACCAGGACGAGGAGTATCCCGGCCGACGCCTGGCCGAGTGTGTAGACGCCTACCTCGGCGGGTCCGAGCCGGCGCGGGACGATTAGCGTCCAGGCAAGGGTGGCCACCCACGTAGTTAGCTGGCCACCGACGAGCACGGTGATGCTGCGCGCCAGCACCGCTCGCGGACTTCTGGCAGCCTGGGCGGCTGCGACCGTCACCGCGGCCATGATCGCGCGGGCAGGATCACAGTCAGGAAAGGCTCAGATTGGCCGTGACCGTGGTCCCCGTTCCGGCGGTGGCAGTCGTCGAACCAGTCGTAAAGCCGCTGGCGGCGGCAGTGATGGTGTATGTGACGCCGCCGGAGAGCCCGCCGAACGTGTATTTGCCGCTGCCATCGGTCGTCGTCGTCGCTCCGGTGTTGAGAGTCACCGTCGCTCCAGCTATCGGAGAGCCGCTCACCGTCGAGGTCACCGTCCCGGAGATCTGCGTGATCGGCGTCTGCCGGAAGTTGGACCAGTTGACGTAGGCGCCGGTTGTCCTCGTTCCAGCTTGGCCGGTGCCCGTCAGGGCGGTCTGCGTCGCACCGATCTGCCAGCCGGGTTCCGCGGTGCCGAACGCCCACACCTTGCCCTCGAAGAGTCCGCCGATGACGTCGATCTTGGCGTGGTACCAGGTGCCCGTCGAAACCGTTTGCGACAGTGCGGCGAGCCGGGTCCAGGTGCTGCCATTGTTGGACACCACCCAGAGGGTGAGGTCGCCGTTCGAGCAGGTGCACGGGTTGGAGCCATTAGGCGGGTCGATAGTCATCAGCAGCCAGTCCGTCGAGCCCTGTACCCGGGCAATCAGACGGGCGCCGTGCTGATAGGTCGGGTCGGAGACGACCGTGGTGATCTCGAGATCGGCAGAGACCTGTTGGTCCTGGTACTGATATCCCATCCAGGTGTCGAAGTCAGTCGATGTCGATCCGGAGGTGTCAACCCACGCCTGGGAGCCGGTGATTCCAACCTGGGCCCCGGGATAGCTGCCGAGGTCACTCGCCCAGGCGTGGCCGTCCGTCGAGGGACTCCATCCACCCGTCTGGTCGGGCTGAGTGAAGGTGTCCATAGCGACCTGAGCGGGAATGGCGAGGAGCTTCTGATTGGCGAAGACGCTGCCATTGGAGGGTGCCACTATGCCGACGACGTAGTTGGCGTTGTAGCCGGATGAGGCCCCCGTGAACACGACGGTGTAGGTCGCCGCCGGCACGGGCAATGAGTAGACGCCTGAGGTGTCCGTGGTCACCGTCGTCGTGGCGGGGATCGTGGAAACCTGGACTCCAGCGATGCCGCTAGCGGCAATGCTGTCCGTCACCGTTCCGGTGATTGTCGAGTTGGGCGTCGCGCTGCTGGTCGAGGCGACGGAGAAGGAGTCGAAGCTGAGCGGGGCGCCGGATGGGGCATAGCCGTAAAGGCCCATGGCTCCGGCGCTAGTGACCGCGCTGCTGGTGCCCAACCAGGTCCACGCCGAAGGCTCCGTGGTCCCGCTCGGCCAGACCTTGAGGCCGACACTCGTACCCTGCAGCTCGAACCGC
>Ga0207933_1002610_pt1 | contig 11441 bp, 14 predicted proteins | sample NGESurdeep092012_4_FD_184488 | JGI IMG/M metagenome (GOLD analysis project Ga0207933, IMG submission 184488) | Arctic peat soil microbial communities from Barrow, Alaska - NGEE Surface sample F53-3 deep-092012 (SPAdes) | ecosystem: Environmental > Terrestrial > Soil > Wetlands > Peat ... | reverse complement strand
CTTTACAGCATGTCCATCCGCAAGAAGCTGATCTTACTCTTCACCACGACCGCCTCCGTGTCGGTCCTGATCGCATGCGCAACGCTGTGGGCTTACCAGCTTGTGCACTACCGCACGACGCTGCGAACCGAAGAATCAGCCACAGCCCAGCTTCTAGCAGACAGCAGCGCCCCCGCTCTCCTCTTCAACGATGCCACTGCAGCCAACGAGACACTTGCCCTTCTGCGGGCCGATCCCCGCATCGAAAAGGCCTGCCTGTATGACGAGCTGGGGAGGGTTGTAGCGCGGTTCAACTCGGGCGCCAACCCCACCGTCTGCCCTCCGATATCGTTGGAGGAGACTCATTTCACCCAAAATCATCTTCTGATCTTCCGCAAGATAACGATTCGGAACGAATCCGTCGGCAGTCTTTCTATTGCAGTCAGTCTCGCGGAGATGTACGCATCGCTTCTCAACTTTGGCGAGACCGGCATTTGCGTGTTGATTTTCACTACGATATTCGCCTACGCCCTGTCTTCTTTTCTCCAGCGAATCATCTCCAAACCCATCATCCACCTGACGCGCGTGGCGACTCAGGTATCTGACCAGGGCAACTACCTGTTGCGCGCAGAGAGCTTCTCCAAAGATGAGATTGGCCAGCTGATTAGCCAGTTCAATGCCATGATGGAAACAATTCAACAGCGCGAAGTCGATCTTCAACACGCCCACTCCACCCTCGAGGACACGGTAAAGACCAGGACAAGTGCTCTGCGAACCGAGATCGCGGAGCGTTTGCAGATTGAACGGGATCTGGTCGCTGCGAAGTTAGCTGCAGAAGAATCAAATCGATCAAAGAGCTCCTTTCTCGCAACCATGAGCCATGAGCTGCGAACCCCCCTGAACGCCATCATCGGCTATGCCGAGATGCTATGGGAAGATGCACAGTCCGCAGGCGAAGCATCGACTTCCAATGATCTTGGCAAGATACTCGGTTCTGCGCGTCATCTGCTCACGCTCATCAGTGACGTCCTCGACTTCTCCAAGATTGAAGCTGGCCAGATGAGCATGAATCTCGAGCTGGCGTCCATCAGCAGCCTGCTTCGCGATATTCTGCCAACCGCAGAAATACTCGCGCGACAAAATTGCAATGAGCTGCATGTCAACGAGCAGGTTGCGGACAGCTTGTTGCTCGTAGACCCAATTCGGTTTCGCCAATGTCTCCTGAACCTGCTCAGCAATGCCTGTAAGTTTACCGATAACGGAACGATTTCGATTCGAGTCAAGCAACAGCCAATCAACGGAAACGACTGGGTACTCTGGAGCATTTCCGACACCGGTATAGGCATCGCACCAAATATGCTCGGAAAGCTCTTTCAAACCTTCTCGCAGGTGGATTCATCGATCACGCGGAAATTCGGTGGCAGCGGCCTTGGACTCGTCATCAGCCAGCAGCTCTGTCTGGCGATGGGCGGCCACATCGCCGTTCAGAGCGAACCAGGTGTCGGCTCGACCTTCACCATTCACATTCCGCTTGATCCAGGACCTCTCGAAGGACGTTGATCCCGACCGCGACCTACCGCTTCACCGCCGCATGAGTCCCTCGACGATCCTTCTCAATTTCCGACGGTTCGCGCGCGAATCTGGATCGCACTTAGCGTGCGAACACTACTTGTGCTGATGGTGTTAAAGCACGGACCTTTGGCAGAAAGGAGCTGTCCGGTTGCAAGTGCTGTGAATGAGCTAGGTGAGCATCCGACGTAGGCCGTGTCGGCATCGGTCTGCACATTCATTTGTTGCACCGCCGGGCGCGATCCCGTGAATAAGCCTGACAGGCTGTTGATGACAAGCGATGCGGTTGCGTTGTTCACGGACGCGATTTTACCAACGACCTGGGACGACTCCAGATAAGTGGAACTAGTGTTGAAGGCCATGGCACTTCCCGTGGTGAGCTTAGAGGCGACATTGAGAACAACCTCCTGCCCTGGCATCAGGTCCATTGCGCTCGTGAACGTACCTACCGACACTCCGGCGCAGCCCGCGGTACCGACGGCATACGTCGTACCTGCAGGACGAGTGACCTGGCGGCCACTGACCTGTGTTACGGTTCCGAGAACATCATCAATCTCCGCCTGCTGCGAACTCGGAGTCTGCGGCTGGGGCAGCAGCGAGAGATTGACTGATGAGCCGTTTGCGAGGGTGATCGACAGGTCGCCCTGCAGCTGGTCGGGAATGTTCAGATCCATGGCCAGTCCGGTCGTTGAGCTGGCAGTGACATTCAGCAGGAAGACGCCGCAGGAAACACTGACGCTCGCGTTGTTGAGAGCGGGGTAAAGGGACACACGGCGCCGGCAGCGCAGCTCTGACCAGCAACGGAGACCGCTGTGGCTGCATTGTTCATGATCGTTATCTGCGGATTGGCATAGGTCAACGTGAGGCTCGTATAGGTTCATGAGCCGATGACGGAGGAAGCTACAACGCCTGTGTCGGTCACCAACTGTGCAAGGTCCGCCGCGACAGGGTGAACTAGGAGCGAAACGTTGTCGGTCTGAAGCACGGCACCGGTCATCTGGGTTTGGAACGAGAGCACGGCGATGTTCGTGGGAGACGTATCCATCACGACCAGGTTGATGTTTTCAATACAACTTCGCAATAGGTTTGTATCACCACGAACGACGCAGCTCTTCACAATCCGAACGTTGACTGCGTTGCCTTCATGCTGCGCTTCGAACTCCGCATCGTTGGCGATGGCTTCCTGCAGGGCGCGTATTTTCACGCGATCAGCGCTCGCGGACGGCGGGTATAAATCCAGCCTGGTCAGGAACAAAATCTGTCCAATCATCGCGTTCATGCGATCCAGATCCGTCTGCATCTGTTCGGCAACATCGGTCTCACCGCGCTGGATCAGCTCGAGTGAGACCGACAACCGCGTGAGTGGAGAACGAAGCTCATGCGAAATGTCCGCAAGCAGTGCCTGCCGTCTTTGAATCAGATGTTGCCTACGGTTGGCCTTCAGATCGAACGCCCTGGCCGTGTCGGCCAGTTCGTCGGTTCGAGACGGAATGCTCGGCAGAACCCTTGTGCTTAGATCTCCGGCAGCCAGTCGCTGCGCGTCCGCTTGAAGCGCTTTCATTGGGGCCACAATATGTCGTGTCAGCAACAGACAGAAGAGCGACGCGATCAGGAAGGCAAGTGCCATCCGACTGGGCACCGGAATGACGAAGCTACCGTCCACGAAGCCCCGCAGCGGATGCACTTCCATGACGAACAAGAAGTGTCGCTCGCCATACTGAACGGGTGTTGCCGCACTCCAGATTCGTCCCAGATGGAAACTGGATTGGCTCGAACGGACGCTGTCCTGAAGAACACGATCGACATGCGGTAACGTTGGCCTTCCGAGGAGATCATGCTGCTGTTCATCCAGCAGAGCAGCCTCAATTCTCTGCGACCTTTCCAACACGTCGAGGCATCGCTCCAGCGCTCTGGTTCCGCTGGATAAATCTCAAGATCACCAAGTTGAATCGGCTAGGGCAAGGTCATCCTTGCTCCTTGTCGCTTTAATATCGCCCGTATGCGAGCGATGAGTTCACGAGCATTAAAAGGCTTGGGAAGATAATCATCGGCTCCGGCTTCCCGGCCGGCAATACGGTCCTTCTCGTCACCGCGCGCCGTCAGCATGATGACGGGGACTTCCGACACGGTTCCCAGTTTCCGGAGTAGCAAGCGGCCATCGCCTCCAGGAAGCATCACGTCCAGGACAATCAAATCATGCTGGCCTTCGACTGCGCGAGTCAGACCATCCAGCGCGTCGTGGACATCGCCTTTGTGCTTCATTGGAGAGACAGCGATCGACGCGGTGATTCATGGGATCGCGTCGACCACAACGCGCGAGCTCTTTGATAAACGCTCGTTCCGCCAGGAGTGTCGTCTTGACTCCAAGATCCATCACTTTCACGACCACGGACTCGCCGGTGTGCAGGACTGTCTCATGTACTTGCGCGATCGACGAGTCGCATGTGCAGAAAGGCAGGGGCAAACACGACAGTGAAGGAAAGAATACGAAGCCCACCCCTAATCACGGAGAACAGGTTGATGGACACCCCTCGAAACGAGCTTGCGCTCCGAATATCCCCCACTCCCCACAGCATGGTGCGATCACGTTCAGCGTGATTGTTGACCAGACCGGCCGGTGGCTCACCGAAGCTTCTCAGGATAACGGCTGCGTCCTTTGCTGCTGCGTGACGGACTGCCTGAGGCACTCTTTCGCGGTAAGACGCAGCTGCGCCATCGAGAATATTCGAAAGTGTGAAGGCGTCAAGAGAGCCACTCTCACGTGACTCCAGGTAGGAGGCCGCGTCCCCAGGGATGAATTGAATGTGGGCGATTTCAGGCTGAAACCGTGCTGGACGCTCACCCAGGAAAAGCGCGCGAGAGTAGAGCATCGAAGCCCGCGCGGAATCGCTTTGTATCTAGGCTGTCATTCCAGAAAGCAAGCTGCCCTACGACGTCGGAAAGAGCGAGGGAGTCTCTGACGACATCGCTGCGCCAGCCGGCCAGTGGCATCAAAGAGCGCGCAAAGGCGATTGCCCGCTTCCCTTCACCGATCGCCTTGTCGCCGCCTTTGGCACGGCGTTCAGCGTAGACCAGCTGTCTGAATTGATGTCACACGCGACAACGTGATGGCAATCCGAGAGCGCCATTGCGGTACATCCAGCAGATGCAATAGAAAATACCCGCTCTTTGTCTCGGAACGCCTCGCGTTCTATCTGTACGTCCTCATTCATCTGACCAAACAGCGGCCGTTGCGACCCTTTCGCCGCGTCCACCCGGCCTACCTGCCACTGTGTTTCCGGACTCACAGCCGTATCTCCAGCGTCGCTCCGCCAATCCAAACCAGGATGAGAAATGCAATATTCTTGATCGCCGTGCCCGCAGGATCATGGATGATGTGGCGCGACCAGAGCAGCCCATTGATATTCAGCACCACGAGCAAGACAAGCTGCACGATCGCGCAGCTGGCCGGATAGATTCCGTACAAGACCCAGACAGCAAGGAATACTTCGACAATGCCGAGCGCTTTGAGAAATGGTCGACCGAAGCGTGGGCCGAAGATGGCACCGCAGCGACGACTTGCGCTTCCCGTTCCGCGCGACCCAGAACTTTATTCCAAAGTCCTTCGTAGAGCCAGACAGCTGCCACGGAACTGTGCACGATCGGTGGGGTTGGTGGCGCTATTCTCATGTCGTGCATGGAGGTCCTTGCGGAGGAAGTTCCTTCGGAATCGGGTGGCCGCCGTTCATCCGACGCCTGGAAGACACCAGTTCGGGCATTGAATCGCGCATCCCTTCGAGGATGTGCGATGAAATCGATGTGCTAAAAACAATTCCAGAGGACGCCAGATGCAGTGTCGTTGCAGATAGGCATAGTACTTCGTGGTGAGGATGACCTCCGTCTCGGAGCCGGAGGGCTCAATCCGATAAGAGCCTCCAATCGCTACCACACAGCCTTCATCACCTTCAACTTCCTTTGCTGACTTGCCGGTGTGGTCTTCGCCGCCGATGGAGTCCTTTTGCTTGCTGTTCATAGGATCGTTCTCATCGTCCCTTTGAGTGGGACCTTCGGGTAGTCAAATGTTAGCTACTGCAGCGATTTCACCAAGGTATCTGTTCGCGCTTCTCAGGTTGAGCAGTCTTGATCGTTCGCGTGCGCTCCAGCTTAGATTTGACGGAGTTCGTGATCACGTGAATCGCGAACGCCTCATCAAAACGCAGTGCCGCACCGCATAGTAACCAGCGAAATCGAGAAGTCGGCTCAAACTTGAGAACGCACATCGAAGCTAGTCGCCGCAGCCGTAAACCTACCTGCAATTCCGGTGCCTTGACGGGCCCGCCAACGACAAAAATCCGTGGTCCGCAAGGGATATGGAAGGTCTTCGCAACGCTAAGCAGACCGGGTCCAAGCGAAGCGCTATAGCCAATTCTTCTGATTCGTGTGCGTCACGACATCCATCACTGCGTTTACTCGCTGCCAAACTAACGCGCTGCAGGAAACCATGCGACGAATAAAACCGGCACCGCCTCAAGGTTCGAGTCAAACCGCGGATCGTAAGACCGCTTCCAGTGTGCGGGTTGTGCGCCGCCGAATCTAAAGCGCGCTGCCTGCCAGAGCACGACCGACAACCTGTCCGGACAGAAGTCTCGTGGTGAGGCCTGCCCTCTAACCTCTCCCTGCCAACGCCCTCAGAAGCTCATCCCCGTTCATGTGGTATTTGAATGCCTTGCGTCCATCGATGAACACTACGGGGATCTCATCGTTATACCTCTGCAGCAGTTGAGGATCGGCATCGATGTCCACTTCGCGCCATTGGAATTCGGCGTCACTCTGGACCTGGGCAAGCGTCTCCTTCACAACATCACAAAGATGACAGCCCTTTCGCGAATACACCACGACTTCGTGCATACAACGATTGTAAGCGGGCACCAGAGACGCTGGCCATCGGCAAGGGATACGCATGATCTGAGGCTTCCCGCAGTTAGACGTGACGCTCCTCATCGCGGCTGTGGCCTTTCCTGTGAGTACGCCTGCGTGACCGAACACATCATAGATATCCAATTGACCACGAGGCCGTACATCAACGCAAACGTCATCGTGCACGACCCGTTTCTGTCCCTCCAGCCGCAACTTCCATTTACCGTCTCAAAGGTCTCGGACTCCATCTTTGGTTCTGTTAAAGTCGCCATTGCCGGCAAAATGTTCGCACAGTTCCCGTCACCAAGGAAATGATCTCCTTCCGATGCTGGGAGGACCGTACCTTCCACTGCGCAACTCGATCGCGAAGAGCTGAGCGAACCCTAGACGCATTTGGCGCGTCATCGTTTCTCAGATCTTTGCAACTGAAGGTTCCCGCAGCTGCAGGTGTCGACGAACTTCATATCGACATCCTTCCTGGTAACAATCGTCGTTTTGTAGTCCTGCGTCCCCTTCACCTGTTCCGGAGTCTCCTCCTGAATCACACGGTAGTGCCAGAGTTCGTAGGGTTTGGTAGCGCCGCGAACACTCAGGTGAGCGTCGATTGAATCAGGCGGTCCATACAGGATGTAGACCCGACCGCGGTCTGTCCTCCAGCCCGGAGTGACCCCTCGAAAGTGCTGGTTTGCGTAAGCAATGCGGCCATAGTACTCCGCCCGGAAGCTGTTTTCTCCGCCCCCGGGAGACTGCGCATCACGACGCTCCCAAAATTGTTTGATGAACTCATTGCGCTCACTATCGCTAGACAGCTTCATAAACCGCGCGCGCTCTTCCGGAGAAATAATCCACACCACATCCTCATCCAACCACTTCTGATACATCTGCGGTGTAGCTTGCGAAGCTGCATCATGCTCCGCCGGCAACTTCATGTCTCCACTAGCTTGCGCGCGCGCCAAAGTCCCAATACCCAATGCAGCTGCTGCAACCATCAGCGCCAGCAGCCCGATACCTGCCAACTGCGAGAAGGCAGGAGCTTCCTTGTAGCCGAGCAACCGTTTGATTCGCATCACGAGGGCGCCTCCATTTGCGCCAAGATGAATCGCAGCGTAGATCGAGCGACGTTCTTCGAGGTGGGATAGCGCCTTCGCGTAAGCGAGTGAATCGCCACTCGTCCTGACCGCAACGTCATCGCAGCAATTCTCACGCTCTTTGCGCACCTGTGCCGAGACCCACCATACCGCCGGATGATAGAAGAGGACTGCCTCTGCAACGGATTGAAGAACACTGACGAGATAATCCTGTCGCCGTATGTGCGCCAGTTCATGGGCAAAAATGGAGTCGATCTGTATCGGTGATAGACCGGTGAAGCATCCCACAGGGATCAGAACAACCGGTCGTAGCCAGCCAATGACCGTCGGCACCTGAACCAATGCTGAATGTGCCAGTCTCACCGTGCGCTCGATTCTGAGACAACACTTCACTTTCTGGAACACCAATTGCAGCTCCGGCGACGCTGGCTGAGTCGCGACGGACTTTATCCTTCGAGCGATGATCAGACCGATGTTTAACCTGCCGAGGAAGAGCAGGACACCAGTGAACCACGCAGCCAGCACCCATGGCAGCGAGCGATCCAGCGACGCCGCAATTTGATCCAGCCATGTGCCTGCCCCTCCGCTGAAGCTGCTGTGAAGACCGACGACCAGACCTTTGTCCACGTTGGAATAGGTAATCGCATGGTCCATAGCATTCGATGTAATGGCGATATAGCCAGAGGTGATGAGAGGCAAAATCGTCATCATCACCAGGCCACACAACGCAGCGACATAGCGCAGTTGCGGAGACCTGCCGCTAAGCAGCTTCAGGAACCACGACAGAAGGACTGCGACGATCACTCCCTCCCACACGAAGTGAAGAAGGCTCCATCCAAAGATGCGCACTAGCGGCCATTCCGAGAACAAGACGAAGGAAGTCATCGCGATCCTTTCTCAAATGCATCGAGCATGCTCCGTATTTCTGCCAACTCGGCGGAGGAAACTTTCTGCGACGAAAGTGCGCCCAGAACTAGGTTCTTGGTTGAACCGTCGAAGGCACGCTGCAGGAGATTTCTGGCCAACATTTTTTGCATCTGTTCTTTTGGAAGTCGGACTTCGTATACATGCGAACGAAATCGCTCGCTTCGTATCAGCAGGCCTTTTCCCGCCATCACCTGCATCTGCTTCAACACCGTTGTGTACCCCGTCTGCTTACCGCTTAGCGCTGTATGAACTTCGCGAACGGTGTTGGGGCCAGTCGTCCAGAGAATATTGAGAATCTCCAGTTCGGCTTCAGTCGGGAGAGGTAAGGAGCGTTTGGATCGGGTGATCTCAACCATGACGACGACAATAGTACGATAACAATCGTATGTCAACGACTAATGTCGTATTAACCTGAAATTTCCCATCCAGCCGCACAAGAACCTCAACCGCTTGTGCATGTCCGCGCGGATCGTCCTGCCTTCCCTTCGCAAATCAAAAAAAACCGAGATGGCCCACGCGAAGAGGTCTGTGCTGCGGTTGAGCACGTTGTGCGGACTGGTTATGGATGCTACCTGACCGCATTCACCGGCGGGCCCCCAGTCGCCTATACGATCTCTTCTCCGATGCGTCTAAGTATCCGATCGATGGCAGATCTGCCCTGTCCCTCCGCGTCACCACGGCGATTTTCCATCGCATTGATTGTGCGCTTCCACCTGCATCGGGCGGAGTAACCGACTACTCCCCAATTTGATCGGCCTCGGTATTCCTGAACCACAGCAAATGTTAGTCTTCGGCAAAATCTGAAAGGGGGATTTTGGATGAAGAAGAAGTGATTCAGGGTGGAACAGATCGTTGGAGTGTTGAAGCAGGCGCAGGTAGGAGTTCCTGTTGCTCAGGTGATCGGGAAGGCCGGGATCGGCGAGCAGTCGTTCTACCGATGGAAGGCGAAGTACGCTGGCCTGGAAGCAGATCAAGTATGGAAGATGGCTCAGTTGCAGGAGAAGAACATGCGACTGAAGCAGCTAGTGGCGGAGCTTACGGACGACCTACCGTCATCGAAGCTGACTCGATCCACGAACAGAGTTGCGAATGCGTATCCGAGAGATAGCACAGGCGATGGACCTGTGGGCCTATCAGAATGGAGTAAAGATCGACTTCTCCAGGCCGGGTAAGCCAACCGAAAACGCGTTCGTCGAAAGCTTCAATGGGACGTTCCGGTCGGAATGTTTGCTGCCCTCGACCCGAACGCCAGCGGATACATCAACGCCTATCCAGGGCCTCCACGCACCATCTACGACACCGTCACGTATCTGTTCTGACGGTACAAATGGCCCACGCAGAGCGGTGCATTTCGACCGGCCTGCGCTCACCCATCCCGCAACCCGGTGTCATCCGGCGGCATGCGCGCATGCGTTCTGTTGGGATCGAGCGCACAGCTCTGAGAAATTTTCCGGCCGCGATTTTGGAGGATAGTTTCGACTCTAGCGGGCTGCCGATATAGACGGGCTGCATCCGGGATGGCGGATAAAAGCGAGCACGCACAAGAATGCGACCGCGCAAAGACCGTGACGCGCGCATCTGTATTTCACGACATCTCCCGGTGCTTTACGTGCCAACCCCCGTGGTAAACTTGCCCCCTCAGCGCCTTGCGTACACGCCTCTCCCTCTGATGAATCGAGACAAAGCCATGACCTTTTGCCGCCGTTCTGGATTTTTTGCGCTCACCTGTTTGTGCCTCTCGCTTGCCACGGCAGCCGCCCCCGCTCAACAAACGTCCATCGTCTCTGTCCCATTTGCGGGCCCTGCCGGTCCACAGCAGGCCAACGACGAGGGCCGCACCGAGCTGCCCATGCTCGTGCGCCGCAGCATCAGCTTCCGCGAGATAGGTCCTGCCATCTCCGGCGGCCGCGTCACCGCCGTAGCCGGCGTTCCCGGCTGCAACCAGATCTACTACGTAGGAGCAGCCGACGGCGGCATCTTCCGCACCGCTGACGGCGGCATCACCTGGAAGGCCCTCTTCCAGCACCAGGGCGTCGCCTCCATCGGTGCGCTCGCCATCGACCCCGTCAACCCCTCCATCGTCTGGGCAGGCACAGGCGAAGCCAACATCCGCAACGACGTCTCCTTCGGCGACGGCATCTACAAGTCCACCGATGGCGGCCAGCATTGGAAACACCTCGGCCTCGAACATTCCTTCCAGATCTCCCGCATCGTCATCGACCCCAACCATCCCGACACCGTACTCGTCGCCGCCATGGGCAGTCCCTACGCTGACGACGCGAATCGCGGCGTCTATCGCAGCACCGACGGCGGCACCACCTGGCAGAAGGTCCTCTACACCGGCCCCAGCGTCGGCATCTCCGATCTCGCCATGAGTCCGAAAAATCCGCAGGTCCTCTTCGCCGCCGCCTATCGTTTCCGCCGCACTCCCTGGAGTTACTCCGACGGCGGCCCCGAGGACGCCATCTACCGCTCCCTCGATCAAGGCGCCACCTGGCAGCGCCTCAGCGGACACGGCCTTCCCGCTACTCCCGTAACGCGCATCGGCCTCGCCATCGCTCCTAGCTCACCCAACATCGTCTACGCCGTCATCGGCTCCAACGACGGCGTCCTCTGGCGCTCCGACGACTCCGGCGACCACTGGAGTCTCGTCAGCAAAAACCAGGAGGTCAACGCTCGTCCCTTCTACTTCTCGCACATCGCCGTTGACCCCAAGGACCCCAACCACGTCCTCGCGCTCTCCAACGATATGCTCGAGTCCACCGACGGCGGCCAGCACTTCAACATCATCGCCAAGCAGATCCACGGGGACCATCACACCATCTGGATGGATCCCGAAGGCAGCGGCCGCATCATCGAAGGCAACGACGGCGGGGCCGCTCTCTCGCTCGACGACGCTCATCACTGGGCCTTCGTTCACAACATCGCCATCGGCCAGTTCTATCACGTCGCCACCAGCGGCGAGCAGCGTTACCTCATCTG
>Ga0207933_1002609_pt1 | contig 11441 bp, 17 predicted proteins | sample NGESurdeep092012_4_FD_184488 | JGI IMG/M metagenome (GOLD analysis project Ga0207933, IMG submission 184488) | Arctic peat soil microbial communities from Barrow, Alaska - NGEE Surface sample F53-3 deep-092012 (SPAdes) | ecosystem: Environmental > Terrestrial > Soil > Wetlands > Peat ... | reverse complement strand
TGCCAGTCCCCTACTACGCCAAGCCCCGCCGCCGCACGCAACCCGAGAAGACCGACACCGTCAGAGAACTCCTCGGCGAGATCCCGCTCCAATATCCCTGAGCGACAGCAATACCCAACGCGCACGCGCGAGCGGCAAAACACGCACGGGGGGACCACGCAAAAACATTGGCGCCGTGCCGCTCAGCTCAAGCCCCAAGCGCGCAGAACGCGTGCCTCCTGCCTGCGAGATCCGGGTTGGGCTCAAGGGCGAGCGCTTAGCGACCGACTACTCGATAAAGTCTGCCATATCTACCATATCTGCCATGTCCGCTATCTTGATATTGTGCTCCACATCTTCTATCGTGGTCGCTAGCGAAAGGAGTCATCGAGATGACTGAGTTGATGCAGGTCAGGGTGGCCGCCCGGGAGCTCGGGGTCAGCGAGAACACACTTCGGCGCTGGGAGCAGCGCGGTCTGCTACGCGCCGTCAGGCTGCCGAGCGGCGTGCGGCGCTTTCGCCCCGAGGACATCGCAGCGATGCGTGCCCAGATGTTCAGCGGCTTCCCCGCCATGGGCGAGAACGATGACGTCGTGACGGTGACCCGCGCACGGTCGATCGACTGACCACGCGCCAGCGCACGTACTGATACCCGTAGGGTTAGGGTCCGCGACTATGGGACCTGGAGAGCACCGCCCATACGACCACGACTACTGGACCGTGCCATGGTCGACCGGTCTGTTCGCCGGCGACCTGTTCGAGGCGATCCCGTTCACCACCAGCCAACCGTGCTTGTAGCTGAGGAGGAGCACGACGTCGCAAAGCACTTCGTCGGACCGGTCTCCTACGGCTACGGGCTGCTGATCACCCCGACCTGCGACATGGCCGACCAGCGCGCCGCGGGCGGGACGACACACCCGTTTCGCACGCTCGTGCCGGTGCTGCCGCTCGCGCTCGTGCTCGAGCACACGCACGGGCTCGCCGGCAACGCCGCGCTCCTGCGCGGCCGTGACACGATCTACGAGCAATTGTCAAATGTTGTACGCTCATGTTGTACCGTCCGACGCCTGGACCTGCTCCGCGCGGCAAGCAAGTTCGTCGCTGGACACACAGGAGGCATTGCGCGGTACCAACCCCGCAGCCGCGACATGCCGCAACCGTAACCACTCGCGGATGAACAGGCCCCTACGTGGTCGTCTATCGCGGGAAGACACGCACATTTCTCCGTCTCATGGAAGCCCGCGAGGGTAAGGCGGCCATGGAGCGTGAGGCGAAACTAACGAGTGGGCATGCTGCCGGGCTGCATCGAGACGAGCCTCGCGAGGGATGCCCCGACTGCGAGCGCGAACTTGCTGCGCGTCAGCAGGTCGCCCCGTTCTTCCCCGCCTACGCGTTGGAATGGGTCGAGCGCTATCAGGGCACCGGCCGACGCGGCTATCGGGAGGAAACGCGCGACGAAGATCGCCGCCTGCTGAAGCGCTACGCGCTGAAGTTCTTCGCTGCCGACCTGCGCGTCGGTCAGGTGGGACCCCGCCTGGTCTCCGAGTTCATCGGCTGGCTGGTCAAGCAGCCGAGCCAACGGGGCGCCACGCTCTCGGACAAGTCCGTGAAGAACGCGCTGCAGCCCATCTCCTCATGCCTCGCGACCGCTCGGCGCGAGGGTCTGATTGAGCACAACCCATGTGACGATGCCGTCCTGCCTCACCGGCCGAGGATCGAGGAGGACGAGGAGAATCCACGCCCGTTCCCCCGCCTCGAACTCAAGGACGCAGACGGCGAGATCGAGATCGTCGAGAGCATGGAGCTCGTCGTCTCGCTCATCAATCCAAAGCACCAGCTGATGTTCGAACTGCTCGCGGCGACAGGGGTCCGCCGTTCCGAGCTAATCGCGTTCAAGGTCCATGATCTGAGTCTCAATGGCAAGGAGCCATACGTGAAGATCCGTCGCCGCATCCGCCGTCGAAGTGGGGCGGGGCTCGTCGTGGGCGCGTTGAAGTCCCGCTACGCCAAGCGCGACCTGCCGATTCCGATCGAGGTGGCCGACCGGCTCAGGGCCCACATTGCTGGGCGCTCCCGGAACGACTGGGTGTTCGCGTCTGCGACCGGGACGCCGCTTGACCCCAACAACCTCGCTAACCGGGTGCTGGCGCCGGCGTGCGAGAAGGCCGCCGTTGAGTGGGCCGGCTTCCACACCTTCCGCCACACCGTCGCGTCGCGACTCTTCGCCGAAGGGCGCAACATCATCCAGGTCCAGCGCTGGCTCGGACACCACTCGCCGAGCTTTACGCTCGACACCTACGTCCACCTGCTCGACGAGGATCTCGGGCGCCCCCTCGAGTCGCTTCGGGTCAAGAAAAAACCAGGCCAAGGACCGGAAAACCCCGCAAGCGCGGCAGTTGCCGCATCCGCGAAAATGGCGGACTAGCGGGGCAAACGCGAGAGAGCCGCAAAGCGCGGCGCTCTGATCCCGGCTCATAACCCGAAGGTCGCGGGTTCGAATCCCGCCCCCGCTATCTAACGAAAGCCCTGGAAATCCCAGGGTTTTCGTGTTTCTAGGGATGATGCTCGGCAGAGCTTCCTCCCGGAATTTCCTCCCGAAACTGGGCGGCACGTATCCCGAGGCCGTCGGTGTAGTGGCGCCCACGAGTGCGCGCCGAGACGCCCTGGAGGGTGGTCGCTGCCATCGTGCGCGCGATGTGCGCGCGACAGGCAACGACGCTGATGTCGGGAGGGGCTGTGCCGGGGAGCGTTGAGTCCTGATGGGCGACCCGGCGTGGACGCTTGAGTTCTACGAGGAGGCCGGCCGGGAGCCGGTGCTTGACTTCCTGCGAGGATTGGACGAGTTCAAGGAGCAGGCGTTGGCCGCCGCGTTGCGCAACGTGCTCGCCCATGAGGGCATCGGGGTCTGCGGCTCCTCCTGGGGCAAGTGGGTCCAGGGCGCTCCAGGCATCTTCGAGTTCCGGGTGCGCCATGACGCTGCGACCATATTGCGCGAGCGCGGCTTGCCGGTCCCCGAGCAGCTGGAGCAGACCCATACCGGCATCCTGCTGCGCGTGTTCTGCCATGCCCACGGCAAGAAGGTGATCCTGCTGCTGGCGGGCTATGACAAGGGCAAGGAGCCGAGCGCCAGGCGCCAGAACGCGGAGATCAGGCGCGCCAAGGCGCGCTTGACGCGCTGGAAGGCCCAGCAGGAGACGATCACCAAACCGTCGGGCAGGGGTGGGCGAAGGCGCGGCAGGCGGAGGTCCTGACCAAATATGTGGTATGCTGCATAATCACTGCCGGAGCCTACCACTGGAGTTCCACCATGGCCACGAAGTTCGACGACTACATCAGCGAGGTTGAGAAGAAGGCGAAGGCCGGCGGCCCGGAGGCGCTCGCACGCTGGGATGCCTTCAACGCTCACTACGCGATGGCGCGTGAGGTGCGCGAGCTGCGCAAGGAGCGCAAGCTCACGCAGAAGCAGCTCGCCGCCGCCTCCGGCATCAACCAGGCCGAGATCTCGCGGATCGAGCGCGGTCAGACCAACCCGACCGCCAGCACGCTTGCCGCGCTGCTGGCGCCGCTGGGTGCTCGCGTCGGAGTAGTTCCGCGCAAGCAGCGCGACCTGGCACACGTGTAAGGAGCGGGCCGTAAGCGTCCGTCGCGGTTGGTGGTCTCCGCCGTTTCGTCACTCACACCGAAGGTCGTGATACTGAAGTCAACCGCTCACAGGCGCCGATCGAGACGTAGCACGCGCACCCCTCGGTGATCTGGGACGTCGGCGGCGACGCCGACGATTGCGGCCCGGACAGCAGCGCACCCCGCCCGACTGTGCCGCGATCGTCGTCGGGCCGCCGAAGTCGGGGAAGACGCGCAAGGTGATCGCGCCGACGCTGGCGTGCTGGGCGGGGCCGGCGCTTGTCACCTCGACCAAGGGCGACATTCTGCAGAGTGCGGCGCACCGCGCGCGGCGGGGACCGGTCGCGGTGTATGACCCGACAGGCTCGCTCGGATGCCCGGAGGTGAGCGTCGGCTTCTCCCCACTTTCGCGTTGTGACACGTGGGACGGCGCGGTCGAGGTCGCCGCCGCGCTGCTCTCTCCGGCCTCCGCGGATGAGACGGTCCGCCACGGCGAGCATTTCGCGATCGCGGCACGGGCGCTGCTGGCGCCGCTGTTTCACGCCGCTGCGCTCTCAGACGGCGGGATCGACTGTGCGCGGGGGTGGCTTGGCCGCTCGGAGTTCTCCCAGCCCGCCGAGATCCTCCGCGGCCACGGCGCGACGATCACGCTTGAGGAGCTATCCGGTGTTGCCGCACAGGCGGTCGGTGACTACCGCACCTCCGTGCTCGGCACCGCACAGGTAGCGCTCGCGTGGGCGTCCCGCGCAGCCGTCCGGGCATCCACCAACCCTGCGCTGACACCGCAGGTCGATCTGCGGGAGCTGATCGCCAAGAACGGCACGCTGTACGTGGTCTCGCCGTCGCGTATCCAGGAGGAGCTCGCGCCACTGATCGCGGCCCTCTTGGATGGCCTGTGTGCGCAGGCGATCGACACCGCGATCACCTCCCCCGCCGGGCGCCTTGAGCGTCCGTTGCTGCTCGCACTGGATGAGGTGGCGAACATCGCACCGATACGCTCGCTCCCCCGCTTGTTGAGCGAGGGCATCCAGCAGGGCATCGTGCCCGTCCTGGGGGTGCAGGACATGAGCCAGGCCCGCGCGCGGTGGGGTGAGCACGAGACCGCGACGATGTGGTCCACCCCGGCGCTGCGCCTCGTGCTCGCCGGGGTGGCGGACCCCTACACCGCGCAGCTCGTCTCAGACGCCTGCGGCGAGCAGCTCGTGTGGCGCCCACAGATCAGCGAGAACACCTCGACCTCCCACCAGGTCGAGCGCGCCGGCAGAACCTACACCGGCGGCGACAGTCACTCCTACGCCCAGCAGCGCGAGCGAGTCGTGCAGCCGGCCGATCTCAGAGCGATGCCGGCAGGACGAGCGCTCGCGCTCCCGCAAGGCAGAGAGCCGATCCGGGTCGACCTGTTCCCCGGCGCCCCCGGCCTGAGCGACTGCGACTGGCCGGCGCTCTGTCGCACCGGGCGCGGGCGGCTATGTCAGCCGCTCTGAAATCGCGACGGGCTCTTCGCCGGCTATACGCGGTACAAGAACGTGTATCTCGCGGACGGACCGCTCTGGACCCAGTCCGCGAGGCAGTAGCGACAGCTGCTCCCGTCGTCGGCCCGCACGTCAACGGTCTTGGGCGGGCGGCCCTCGACGACGTCTACGTCGACGCGCCGACCGGGACGCGCTCGGCCTCGACCACTTCGAGGGCCTAGGTCAACTCGCGGGCGCCTGACTCGACAGTTACGGCCGAGCCGAGGCACAGGCGTGCAGCTGGGGCCCGCCGCCACCGATCGGGAACCGGTTCGGCCACGGCGGACAATGAGCTGTATGGACACCGCATTCAGCGGCCCGGGATCCGGCTCTGACGTGTCCCTGATCGTCGCCTCACAGGCCCAGCCAGAGGTGTTCGCGGGGATCTTCGACCGTCACTTCGGGGCGATCCACCGCTATCTCGCGAGACGCGTTGGCTCCTCCCGGGCCGATGACCTGGCCTCGCAGTCGTTCGTTGTCGCATTCGAACGCCGTGCCAGTTTCGACCCGTCCTATCACAGCGCGCGACCCTGGCTATTTGGGATCGCGTCCAACCTGATGCGCAATGACGCACGCTCTGAGCGACGGCTGCTCGCCGCGCTCGCCGGCATAGACCCTCGCGGCTCGGGCGAGCTCGACGAAGAGTCCGAGCGAACCCTCGCGCGGGTGGAAGCCTCAGCCGAAGCGCGCCGCCTCGCGGGCCTGATTCTCGCGCTCGACAGCGACCAGCGCGATGTCCTGCTCCTGCACGCGTGGGCAGAACTCTCCTACGAGGAGATCTCCCAGGCGCTCTCGATACCGATCGGCACCGTGCGCTCACGCCTGGCACGCGCCCGGTCTCGCATGGGGAGCTCCGAGAGATCAGTCGCCTCGATCAGTATCGGCAACCCAACACACAAGAGGACCAGATGACGACCGCATTCGAGCAAGTTCGTCGCCTTCGCCAAGAGGTATCCGCGCCAGACGAGCACGCCTGGGTATCAGCTCGCGCTGCCCTCGACCGAGCCATCAGCGCCGAGCGAGTCAGACAGATCCCGCTACCGGAAGCTCGCCGCGCGCGCCCAATCAAAGCGAAAGGTGCCCGCCGACACCGAGCGCGACCACGCAGCGCTTGGCTCGCGCTCGCGGCGGTCCCGTTGGCGGCGGTCGGCATTGCCGCCGCGGCGGGGGTGCTGCCCGACCTCAGCTCCCCAGATCCCAACGGTCCCGCGGGCACAGCGCCGGCTCTCATGAGGTCCTCGTTCGCGCGGCTGGGGCGGCCACAGCAGAGCAGCGACCTGCTCCCGCAAGCAGGCGTCGATGCGATGCAGGCCAAGGGAGGCTTCGGCGGCCACTACGGGGTCAACCCACGACTTGCCCGCCTGGCGGGCACGGTCGAGGGGACGCAGGTTTGGCTGGTCCCTGGGCGAACTGGCAGCTGCATCTATGGCCCCGGAGGGGGGGCAGCCTGTGGCCCGAACGGCTCGATCGCGACCGAAGGGCTGTTCGTCGCCCTCGTCCCAGTCGGCGGCGGTGCAGCCAGCATCCTCGGTGTTGCGCCCGACCAGGCGCAGGTAACCGCCGTCGACACCGACGGCTCGGCCGGGCGTGTCCACAGGGCGGGCAACGCCTTCTCGATCACCGGGGATCGGCTTCTACGAAGCTTCACGGTACGCGACCGCTCGGGCCAGTCCTTCACGACATCCGCTCCCGCAGGCGCACACCCCGGGGGCCCCTAGCGCTCCGATGCCAGTGAACTGGGCGGTGTCAACCGGTGGGCGCAACGCAGCTCCTTGTTCTCACGCTCGAGCTCCTTGATCCGCTGCGCCTCCTCGCTGCTGACCCCGTGCCGGCGGCCACCATCGATTTCGGACTGGCGCACCCACTTCCGCAGCGTCTCCGCCGTCATCCCGCACTTCTCAGCGACAGACACCATCGCCGCCCATTCAGTCGCGGACTCACCACGATGCTCAACGACCAGGCGAACCGCCCGCTCACGCACCCCTGCTGGATACCTCTTGTTCTTGGCCATCGCCCAATCCTCTCAAGCGATCAGGCCTCCAACATTCCCGGGGCGGTTCAGATTGGGCGCCTGGAGCGCGCGCTGACGGTGCATCACGGACGGCGCGGCGGTGAGCCCGAGACTCGAATCGAGCTGGACCATCTGCTGCCGTCTCCGGCCAGCGGAATGAACGCGCCAGCGCGCTGGCGCCTGGCGACGACAACCGCGCGCCTTTATCCGCCTCCGGTGGAGAGCGAGCCCATGAAGGCTTGGCATATGGCGGAGGGGCAGAAGGGGCGTCGACTACTCGCCGGCGATCTTCGCGAAGACAATCGCGTCGCGGCCGTGTTGGCGTGGCACTTCGAGCCGGGACCGCGCGGCGGCGCGCACCGGCCCCATCTGATCACGGCGGCTGCGGTGCGCGGGGATGTCAGTGATCCTGCGGTGCGGGCTGAGTATCTCGTCGCCCTCTGGCTGCTCACGTGCGTTATGGCCGCAATCGATCGCCGGACCATCCGCTCCGGACAGGTCGGTCTCGTCCTCGACGGCGGCATCGCGTTGAGTGCAGCGGAGCTGGCCCACTTCGACTTCAAGCGCGGTCGCAAGCGCGAGGGTTATCGCGGCGACTACTACACGCTGCCGGCGTGAGCGCGCCAGATCTTCTCGGCCTTGTCCGCCCACCGCGGCGGTAGCGCTGCGCGGAGCTCGGCAACGAACTCATCGGCTGGTGTCGCGGTCGGTGGAGGAAGCTCGGCGAAGAACGCGTCGATCTCGGCGGTCGTCTGCTTCAACGCGTCCGGGTGGTTCTGCTCCGTCCATTCCAGGATGCTGCCGGCGACCTCCTCCAGCGACGCGCGCTGCGCGACCCTGGCGATCTGGAGCACCTGGGCGACCTCCAGGTGCTTGTCCCGGCGGCCCCACCGCTGCGGCTCGACCCCGAGCGCGCGGACGGTGCGGCTCATGCCGCCTGTGTCCAAGCCGATGAACTCTGCGGCCTGGGAGAGCGTTGGGAGCGAGCGAACTCGATCGGCGCGTGGATGGGCGGCTATCGCGGACATAAAGACAGGCTAGCAGGAGACGCGGACAACGCAATCTACGCAGCGTACGCAGCAATCACAGCAGAAAACGGTACTGAACTCACTCGAACTCACTCGGCCGTTCGATCGTCGCTCACCGGCTGGAGGAGTGCCAGAACATCACAGAGATCGTCGGTGTCGAGGGTATGGGTGGCTGCTTCCCGCGCATCAGGCGTGGCGTTCAGCGCGATGGATGTGCCGGCACGGCGAAAGAGCGGAACGTCCGAACGAGAGTCGCCGACTGCGGCGACTTGGCTCATTGAAAACCCGTTCTGCGCGCACCAGTCCTCCACGAAACGCGCCTTGTCATGCTCATCGAAGTAGCGGGTCACTTTGCCGGAGAGGAGCCAAGCGTCGGCCGTGCTCTGGCCCGCCAGCCATCCTGCGGACGTGTCGGCCACGACGCTATTGGATATCTCATGCGCATGGAACGCCCGCTCAAGCTCCGCGATCTCCTCCGTCTGCCCGAGCCATTGCGCGAGCAGCAGCGATACGGTCGTGCCGCGCAGCAATGTCCCGTCAAGGTCGAAGACAACAACTGGGTAGAAGGCCGGTTCCCCCACGCGTCGGATCATAAGCTCGTAAGCTCGCTGAGGGGCAGACATCGCAACCCGTCATTGACGAACGACGCGAGCGTCCAGCGTCCAATGCCAGCGCGTCCGACCGATGCAAGGCTATGACACGTGGCAGCTGTGGCGGGCGGTGGTGCTGGAGAGCGCGGTGACGGTCGGGGTGGGAGCTGTTGTCGGCTCGATCATCGGCGTTGGCGGTCATGCGCTGGCGAGCCGCTTTCTGGAACGGACGACCGGCTTTCCCGCGCCGTTCTCCGTCGGCGCCGCGCAGGTTCTGGTGACGCTCGCGCTGGTCGGGGGGATAACGCTGCTGGTGATCGCGCTGCCGGGGATGGCGTCGGCCAGCGTCTCACCCAAGGCGGCCGTGGCGGATTGAGCGCCACCAAATACCCTAGACTTTCGGAAGTCCGCCTCCAAAAGACCCTAGACTTTTGGAATGGGATTGGTAGGGTGGGGGTGTGAGAGACGCTGAGATCGCAGACCGGTTGCGGGATCGCAACCCCTGGTGGCGGCACGAGCGCGGATGGCAGGAGCAGGACCAGAACCTCCGCGAGGCCGCCGCGGCGCCGTTCGAGTATCGCCCAGGGGTGCTCGACGACCTCCGGGCGGGCGGTCTGTACACGCTCAGCGGCCCACGCCGGGTCGGTAAGAGCTTGGAGGTACGTCGCGCGATCGAGGGCTTGATCGACAGCGGCGTGCACGGGCGCAACATCCTCTACAGCTCGTGTGACGGTTTCTCGCTGCAGGATCTGCGTCGCCTGTTCCGGGCCGGTGAGAACCTCACGCGTGGGATCGAGGGCACGCGATGGTGGTTCCTCGACGAGATCACAGCCGTCGGGCCGGGATGGTCGAGCGTCGTGAAGGATCTGCGCGACGATACGCCGCTGCGCACCGACTGCGTTGTCCTGACGGGGTCGAGCTCGCGCGAGCTGCGGGAGGCGACCAAGAACTTCGCCGGGCGCCGCGGTGAGGACGCCGAGCACTCCGACCGGCTGCTGATGCCCGTGCCCTTTCGTGACTACTGCCGGCTGATCGGCGTGGTGGGCCTGCCCGAGATCGGGCCCCTGCACCCGGGGGAGATGCTCTCTGAAGGCGCGCGCGCCGCGGTCGCCGAGCTGTCCTTCTGGGTCAACGAGCTCGTCGACGCCTGGGAGCTGTACCTGCGGTCCGGTGGCTTTCCACGCGCGATCGGCGATCTGCTGCGGACGGGCGACGTGACGGACGGGTTTGTGCAGGATCTCTGGGATGTGATTCGAGGCGACGCGATTCGCGCCACCAGCCTCGGCGACGTCGATCTGCTCAACCTCCTGGCTCGCATCGCGGATGGGATCTCGAGCCCATTGAACGCGAGCGCGATCGGCCGGGACGTCGGCCTTGGGAGCCACCACTCGGTCAACGACCGCATCAACGACCTCGCCTTCGCCTTCCAGACCTGGCGATGCCACCAGTCCGATCGGCACGGCCGGCCCAGCACGGGCGCCCAGCGCAAGGTGTACTTCGTCGACCCGCTGATCGCTCGCCTTCCGAGTCGCCGTCACGCCGCTTACAACACGCCCGACGTGACGAAGCTCAGCGAGCAGCAGATCGGTCTCGCGCTGGCGCTCGCCGCGGCCGATGCTCGCGCCGACCGGTTCGTCGCCGGCGACGCGGTCATGTACGAGCGCACCAAGACGGGTAAGGAGATCGACTTCGTGGGCGCCCACCAGGTTCCGATCGAGAGCAAGTACGTGGAGCGCAACTGGAAAAGCGAGGCGCGTACCGTCGCTGCCGCTCACGGCCAGGGAATACTGGCCACGCGTAATCTGCTCGACACCGACGGCGACGTCTGGGCCGTGCCCGCCTGCATCGTCGCCTGGCTGCTCGGGACCTGAGCCTGCTGGCGCCCAACGCACACGCTGCTGTGGGCGCTCGGCTGAGCGCCTCGCCCGTCTCTTTAGTTTTCAATGACCGTTTGCTGCTCCCAACGCGGTTGGCCAAAACGTCTGAACATGACGCGAATCACTGGCCGATCAAGTATTGGAGTTTCCACTAGCAATCAGCTCCCCATGCGTGCACGATGTGCTCCAGGAGAGGTGAGGCCGCAGGGTTACACGAACCTGACGAACTCGCAGACCCTGTCCACGCGCACCTCCTCCGGCTGGGTTTCACGCGACATTGCGATCCCAAACGAAACGTCGAGCAGTCAAGCGGTCGGAACAATCGCGGAATACCCTTTCTTCTCCGAAGACCTTGCGTCTGCGGTGGTACAGCCGCTCGGCGGCTTCATTCCGGCGTCCTCGCCGCAGGCGTTGGCGCCACAGGAAGCATCTGAACAGACCGCGTTTCTGCGCACAGATTATGCCAGCGGTGACCTTGCGAGTCCCTGTGCGACGTCCTGTTTCCGCCCGCTGGTCACAGGCATGCCGGGCTTCGCAAACGTTTCGGCGGGCACCCGGTTCGGTGTAGGGGAAGAAGGCGAATGCCCCCCAGGGATACTGTGCGGCCCACAGTTTCTGGGTGCCTCTCCCGACGCGCGTCACATCGTGCTTTACTCCGAGGTCCCGCTGACCGAAGGTGGCGGAGTCGGCATGTATGATACCATTTGGAAGTCAAGGTAGGTGATTTGTAGTCGGTGTCGAATTGTGGTGTATGGCTACTTCAATTCCGTTTTCAGAGGGCACTGTTGGGCGTATGGATGAATTGCTGGCCGATAAGAAGGGGT
>Ga0207933_1002608_pt1 | contig 11444 bp, 7 predicted proteins | sample NGESurdeep092012_4_FD_184488 | JGI IMG/M metagenome (GOLD analysis project Ga0207933, IMG submission 184488) | Arctic peat soil microbial communities from Barrow, Alaska - NGEE Surface sample F53-3 deep-092012 (SPAdes) | ecosystem: Environmental > Terrestrial > Soil > Wetlands > Peat ... | reverse complement strand
AACTTGCGATCGTGATGGGCAAACGCTGCTCCCATATCGGCGCACACGAGGACGTTTCTCAGTACATTCGCGGTTACACAGTGGTCAACGATGTGACAGCCCGCGATTTGCAGAAGAAGGATGGGCAATGGTCGCGGGCCAAGGGGTTCGATACGTTTTGTCCCGTTGGGCCGATCGTGACGGACGAGATCGATCCCAGCGCCGGCCTCAGCGTTGTAACCCGCCTCAACGGAGAGGTGAGGCAAAGCGGCAACACGCGAGACTTCATCTTTCCCGTCGACCACCTGCTGCGCCACATCAGCGCCGCGATGACGCTATATCCAGGCGATTTGATTCCCACCGGCACACCGGCCGGCGTAGGGGCGATGCGGCCTGGCGACCGCGTAGAGGTGACGGTTGAGGGCATCGGGATGCTGCGGAACCTAGTGCAATGACGTATGTCGCCCGGCGTTGGCGCGTCCATCGGGAAACCAGCGCTCACCGGTTGCTGAGGCTCCCAATTCCGGAGCATCTCAAGCCTTCGTCACGGCCAACGCCGGACGAACGCTGTATTTTCTTGCCGCCTGGGAAGCCGTACACTAGAGCAGAATCAGCATAGGACTACCCGGCTCGCGATTATGGGAAATTGGATTTTTTTGATAAAAATCCCATGCTTTCCTTGCTGCTGGGTATCGTTCCTTTATGCCGCACGAATGCAGAAATCAGGAGGTTTTAGGATGGCAAAAACGACGCTTGCACAGCTTCGCGAGATGACGGTGGTCGTCAGCGACACCGGTGATATCGATTCCATCGCCAAGGTGAAGCCCCAAGACGCAACCACCAATCCTTCGTTGCTGACCACGGCCGCGGGGATGCCGCAATACCAGTCGATCGTGGACGGAGTGCTGAAGGAGGCCGAACAGAAGCTGGGAGCCGGCGCGAAGGACAGCGATGTCGCAAAATTGGCGTTCCAGCACCTCGCCGTGGCCTTCGGAAAGAAGATTCTACAAATCATTCCAGGCCGGGTCTCCACCGAGGTGGATGCGCGCCTCTCCTACGACACCGAAGCCACCATCAAGCAGGCGCGGGAGATCATTGCGCAGTATGACCAGGCAGGCATCTCGCGGGAGCGGGTGCTGATCAAAGTCGCCTCCACCTGGGCCGGCATTCAGGCCGCCGGGCGATTGGAGAAGGAGGGCATTCACTGCAACTTGACGCTGCTCTTCGGGCTCCACCAGGCCATCGCATGCGCCGAAGCAAAAGTCACACTGGTCTCCCCCTTCGTGGGCCGCATTTTGGATTGGTACAAAAAGGACACGGGCCGCGACTATCAGGGAGCGGACGATCCCGGCGTGCAATCAGTAACAACGGTTTACAACTATTTCAAGAAATTCGGCTACAAGACTCAGGTAATGGGAGCAAGCTTCCGCAACCTGGGAGAAATTCGCGAACTGGCCGGCTGTGATCTGCTGACGATCTCGCCTCATTTCCTGGAAGAACTCGACTCCTCCACCGACGCTCTGCCTCGCAAGCTGGATGCGAAGAAGGCCGCGGCTATGAATATCGAGCGGATCCCGATGGACCAGGCGACTTTCGAGAAGATGCATGCCGCAGACCGGATGGCTTCCGACAAACTGACGGAAGGCATTGAAGGCTTCAGTGCTGCGCTGGTCAAGCTGGAAATGCTGTTGGCGGACCGCTTAGCGGCGCTCCGCGAAGGTGAGGCAAAAGAAGTGGCGGCGGGCTAGGGCGCACCTCGCGCCCGGGCACACATCGGGGAGTCTTCCTTTGGCTGCATCTGCGGACTCCAAGCAGCGATTCAGGCAGCGATTCCAGGCTGTCTCCCGGTGTGCCCGCTACCGTTGTGCACGAAGTGGAGATGAAGACCCTGACTGAAGCGGCGTCAACAGCCGTCGCCAAATCGAAGCTGGCCTGGAACGATCCGCTAGGCTTCGGGTTCGTCTTCGCTGCGATTGCAACGATCGTCGCGATTCTCTTTCTGGCGATCCTAAAGCTTAATCATGGCACCTTTACTTATTCGTTGGACGATCCGTATATCCACCTTGCGCTGAGCGATCAGATCCGGCACGGCCATTACGGTATTAGCGCCGGACACCATGCTGCGCCATCTTCTTCGATCCTGTTTCCGTTCTTGCTGGCGGTCGCCTCGGGCGCGCCCAGCCACCCCTACTTGCCGCTGCTGATCGGCGTCGCGCTGCTGGCCTATGTCTTCGCCATAGCGCCCAGCCACTAGCGGCTTCTTTCCCGCTCAACTCATCACCCCTTTATGGCGAAACTGGCGCGTTTTTTCTCGCTACCGCGAGCATGGACTTGGCTAAGCAAGGAATCCGCCCCAGGCGGAGGAACTTAACCTCTACATAGCCAGTTTCTCGCAGCAACTCCGTCAACGTATTGATGGAGAAGAACTTAATGTGTCCGCAATCCCACAGCGGCTTCACGTGGAAGTCGAATTTCCCTGCGAGCGCGATGGCTAAGTTCTTCAAGTAACCGTGGTAGGGCGTGGAGATAATCGTGTAGCCGCCGGGTTCCGTCAGGTCGAAGAGAGTCTTCGCCATTTGACGGGGATAGAAGAGGTGCTCGATCACTTCCAATGAAACTACGTAGGGGAATTGCCCATACCTACTTGCAAGGCTCTCATAGACGGAACCTATCTCCAGATGCAAGTGAGGATATTGTTTGTTGGCGTTCTCAATGCCCGTGGGAGCGGGATCCACTCCCGTCACCTCATAGCCCTTCTGGGAGATGAGATTCGCGGCCACACCATTTCCGCACCCAGCGTCGAAAACCCGCTTCCCAAGGTCGCTCTTCGCCAAGACCTCCAAGACGGCCGGGACGGTATAACGATGGTCGAGGGACTCCGTGTTGCCTTCATAGATGTAGCCAAATGGCGTGCCCTCTGCGGGCCCCGTTGAGACTACGCGAGAATTGTCCATGCTTGGAATTCTAGCAACCGAGGATCAGCCGGTCTGCGATACCAACGAACAATCGCTCGGGTTCAGCGCCTCGCACAGGGGGCAAGTCCTTAAGGCCTGAGGAGGAGGGCCGCATGGAGCCGATTCAGGCGCGCCACCCGTTTTGGGCCGCGTAAAACGGACCGTCTGCCTCTGTGCTGGTCAAGTAAGCGGTGGTCGCCAACGGGATCGACCGGCACGGCATGCTTCGATCGTTGCTCGAAAACGTATGGGCATGTACCGCCACAATATTGGGCTACTGTTGCTGCTTGCCGGGTAGTAGCGGCGACGATCTTCATACTGGAGCTTCTCCAGCCCGGCACCAGGGGCGGACATCCCGGGCTTTGATGTCCATGGTTCTTGTAAGTATGGTTGCGGGTCACGCGCTTGCCGGCAGATTTGGATGGCTCAATCGCTATGAAGTCTATCTTTTGATAGGCGCAAGCCTTATCGGCATCTACCTCGCGCGCAGGAGATGATTCGCAGAGTGCTGGCGGGGCGGAGCCGCCGAGGGCTTGCGCGAATCCCTAGGCCAGAAATGCGGTGAAAACCATCACTAAACAGCACACACGGCAACGCTATGGGGGCGGGTTCGGAATGTCCCGAGCGAAGCGATTCAGCTTTCCGAAGGCCGCAAAGCATAGCCGCTGGCCTCCCCACACGTTCGGTTCCGGAGTTTTCCAGGAATGCGGCAAACGCTACCGGGTATACTACCTCATCCGGCTGTGAGAACGGCGTCCCCGACCCTCTCCGGCAGTGCGTAAAGTCGTAACCTGCACCTCGCCTGCTAGATAAAGCGCATTTCTTGAATCTGAGGAAGGAAAAACCCCATGCCGGAGAGGCGATCGAACTACTACATCACCAATTTCACGGAGCGCCAGCGAGCAGTAGTCTTGCTCTTGCTGCTTGCTATCCTCAGTCCACTCGTCCTCTCGCACGTTCGCCGCTGGGAGACCAAGCCGTTTTGGGATGCGAACGGCTACGCAGAAGGAATTACTGGGTACGGTCGTGACGGCACGGCAACGTCTGCGTACGTCGTACCGGGCTACACGCCGATTGATTACCCTCCTGTCTTCATCCTAGGGGGTCATTGGCTAGCTAGGATTCTGACACCTGAGGTTGGTTACCCACTATACCTCCTTACCCACATATTCTGCCTCGTCGGGCTACCGTTTCTTCTGGTGAGATTCTACTTGCCGGGCATGGGGTTTCTTGAGGCTTATCTTCTCTTGGCCATCGCCCCTCTGTACTTAGGTGAAGAGGTTCTTTTTGCGACAAACATCGCGTCGATTTGCTATTTCCTGATATTTGTTACCGCGATTCCGGGACTTAGGCGCAACCGCTGGATTTGGTTCTACGCAGCCATTATCCTAGCCTCGTCTCTCAAAATAATCTTTCTGCTTTTCTTGCTTCTTCCCCTCCTTCTTGGGACCGCTGAAATCCTCCCCAGCGCCATCACAGTAGCGGCCACCTGTTGTATCTACATAGGACAAATGATCATGGTCCCCGATCTATATCGGGAGTTCCGAAAGATGATCTCCATAAACATCATTTATTCTACCGGTAATTATGGCTATGCGTTGTACGGAATGGTAGCCAACCTGCTCAAGCGGTTTCATTCTATGGATCGGATAATTCCAGGAGCAGCCCAGGTTATCTTTGCAATCGCGATCGTTGCAGTTCTTCTGCGCCTTCGTACCAGAGTAAGGCCGCGAGACCCAAGGTGGGTGGCGCTAGTTATTTTGGCATTCTTTCTCATCACGCCCCGGCTCGCGGACTACGATACCGTCACCGCACTGTTACCTGCATATTTCTTGCTACTACCCACATGGCGATCCCCCCTGACGCTCGCACTTTTGGCGCTCTCGTTTGCCGGGCTTTTTGTTGGTCACGGGGCAGTAGGGTTACTATTCCTTCTCATTTCCGGGTTTATCGTTGGCGTAAAAGCTTTGACAGCCGATTTCTCTGGCCTGCAAGCACCCGCATTGGAACAATCTTGTCGTTCCGAGGCGTTTTAGAGGCAGTCGATCTGCAACGACCCAGCACGCAGGCCTACCTGTTAGGCATAGATCGGTGAGACAAACGATCCGGACCCGATCGGGACTAAGAGACCGTCTCGATTTGTTTCGGCAGCATGCCCCCAGGAAGTGGCAGATAGATGCTGCACGTTACGCGAGCAGGAGGGCGCCGCAGCGATGGCAATGAATACCACATTTTGCAAGCGCTTCCGCTCGCGGAATTTGGAAAGGCACGGCGCATATGAGGCGCCTTGCGCGTCGACGCCAGAGTCAGCGAATCTTCGGAGCACTTTGGACCTGTACACTAGTGATTTCGGGTCGGAGCCGAAGGATTTCACGATACCCGCGGCTGGAGGAAGGCCACAGTTAAGGCCCTTGTGAGTCCTCCGCTGATCGATATGAAGCGTAGTCAGTGGAAGCGTCCCAGCTAAGGTAGTTGTGCGGCCGTATCATACCTTATTGGGTCGTGGGCCATAGAAACGAGGCAGAGCCAGCATGCTTCCACCAAAAAGGGGGTATTCAGCATCCGCGCGGGGACCTAGGACACCGCGCGCGCGGCGGAGCCGCGAGTCGGCCTTCATTGATTGGGTAGTCTTTATTCTTGGGGTTGCGGGCGCCTACAGTGTCGCCGTCGTAGGGTCGCTCCCAGTTTGCGAAATCATGGTCGTTTTCCTGTTGCCGGTCCTAATGTTCGTGTATCGGGATCGTGCGTTCCGGCGGGAATATCGCTGGTTCTATATTCTTCTCGCGGCATGGCTCATTGGCACGCTCTTCGCCGATGCCTATCGAAACATGCCCACCGCAAACCGGTTAAAGGGTACCTCCAGGGTCATTTTCTTTGGCCTAGATTTTGCGGTTCTGACAATGCTGATCGACCGGAGGCGGCGCAGGATGGCTATATTCGCGGCGAGTATCGCGGTCGTGATGTTCGTGTCCGCTTTCCGTTTCCATTTTGACGCTTTCTCTACTATGTGGAAGTTTGGCTTCTCTTCCTTTCTGACTATTGTCTCCCTCCTTGTCGCTTCCAATTTCTATGAGAGGGGTAGGCATTGGATTTCAGTCTCGATTGTCCTTGCTCTAGCAGCAACAAACCTGATCTTCGCGTTTCGCTCCCAGTTCGGTGTGCTCCTCGCCGTCGCGGCCCTGTGCGCCTTCCGAGCTTTCGCGGAGCGCCGAACCCGCTTTAGTGCTTCGATGATCGTGGCTCTCCTGATGACGCTCGTCACAATTTTTTATGCGGCAAACAAGGCGATTGTCATTGCTGCTCAGCACGGGCTCTTTGATGCGAGCACCCAACAGAAGTTTGAATCGCAAGCGGGGGGGAAGTTCGGCACATTGGCTGGCGGAAGGCCCGAAACATTAGTTGCCATCCGAGCGATCTTGGACAGTCCAATTATCGGCCACGGATCCTACGCTACTAGCCAGTACTATTCCCTTATGGAAGAGGATCTTGCGTATCAAAACGGATACGTCCAAGGCGATTATACTGCAGAGGACCCCGCGAACGATACGATACCCGCGCATTCCCACCTCAGCGAGGCATGGGTGGACTCCGGCATCTCCGGGGGGATTTTTTGGATTTATGCATTCCTTCTTGCTGTGTTCGCCATCACCAAGCTTATGACTCATCGCTTCAGCTTGTTGCCGCTGTATTGTTACTTCCTGGTGAATTTGTGCTGGGATATTATCTATTCTCCAATGGGAAGCGACAATCGCATTTGGGGAGCATTCTTCCTCATGCTGGCTTGTGATGTGGTTTGGCGTGCTCGGCTGATGGGAGCGAGCCCACGCAGGTTAGTCCCTTCCTATGCAAAGGCGAGGGTTGGCTTAGCCAGCGGCCGTCACGGAAGTATTTCGGATATAAGATCCCGTTATCGCTTACCCATACCCGGCTGCCGACCTCAGCATCGAGGAAGGACCAAGAGAATGCTGAAGAGCGATGGGTGACGCACAATTCAGACCCGGGATCTCTCGACCGAGGATGTCCAGCGGTCGGCTACCCAAGTTGGAGCGGAGCCAACGCTGGTTTGTCGCTGGGATCTTTGTTGTCGTATTGGTGCTGGTGATCACCGTTCTAGTTATTGGCCACGTCAATACATGGGAGGATGAAGTGTTTGCCGTGTCGACCGGTTGGTCGATGGCCCATCTCTGGCCGCAGACTCTGAGTGTGCTAGGACAGTTTCCGGGAACTGGTTCGCCGATCAGGTTCTATGGTCCGGTGTCCTTTGAAGTCGCGGCTTGGCTCATCCAAGCTTTTGGCTTGTCCGCGACAGTTTGGAGGTTAGCTTGTTTCGCCGGCGTGATCATTACCCTTTGTGGCACGGTGGGATTGGTCCGGTTGGGCGGCGGAGATCGATGGGCGCAACTGACCGCAGCTCTCGTGATCACGTTCGCCGGCGCGACGGGGATCTTTCTTCCAGGACGTTGGGACTGGGTGTCGTCGGGACTTTTTGTAGGGGGACTACTGCTTTTCCTTCGCGGTGTAGAGTCTGGCGGCAGAGCGCTTTGCTGTGGGGCTCCGCTCGCAGGTGTACTCATTGGTATTTCCCTTGCCTCGACTCCGCGAACCCTCACGCTTTGTTTGGGAGCTCTCATTTCCACCGTTACCGTCGCTTTTTTCTTTCCAATCCCACGTAGGCGCTTGCTGGGAGGCGGTTCTGTTGTCGTCGCCACATCTGCCCTATGCCAAACGCTCCTGCTGCTTCCGTGGCACATGAATAGCCTCTCGTGGATTGCCATGGTTCGCCGCAGCGGACGACAAGATGGCATCAACCTGACGCCGGTAGCCGGTCGGGGTGGCTGGGATTTCGACATCCGAGATCACCGAACTGTACTTTGGGGGTTCGCGCTCCTCCTTGTGACATGTCTGCTAGTGGGGCCGAGACGGCGGGAAGTCGGTGTGGTGCATCGAAAGCGTCCGATCAGGATACTTCTCGCTCTTACCGCATTTTTGAATCTGGCTGTCATGTTGGCCTTGTTGAAGCAAGCATTTGGCGACGTGGCATATTGGCTCCCGATTTCGCTCGCGGCGGCAATGTGCTGGCTTGAGGTGCCGGCCGCAGAGCGTCGCACGACTAGATTTTCTGTCGCGGGTCTCATCTTGGCGTCGTTGTCGATCTTCGCTGTTAAAGAGCTACGGACGGTGGCGGCAATCCTGATCTCATGGGATCAGCATAGCGAGACCCGTGTGACGGCTTTCGTCCGGCGGACCGTCCCGAGGGGATCTATTGTCTATGGCCCGGTAGGGGGATTCTTCTTTCCCGTCGAGCTCGCAGGGGACAGATATCTGTATCCGCTCGAGTTAACGACGCCCGGCCTCTACTCTAAGAACCCGCGATTGACTGAAATGAAGCTCGACGAAACAATCTGCGCGCACCCTACGTATGTGATGTGGCCGCTGCTGAATACGCTGCGGCTGGCGCCCGGGCTGCCGAGAGTTGTGATCACGCACCTGGGGAGAGAGGTCGGCACGCTGGAACCTCCACCGTTGACCGCCTGGGAAAAAGCTATGCTGAACCGCATTGTTCGGGATGGTAGCGGATACAGATCCCCGAAAGTGGCTGTTTATTCGCTTCGAGGCTCTGTTAGGTGCGGCGCGCCCGTCGGCTCCGCGGAAGCAGAGTCCAGGCGTCCGCATGGGCTGAAAGCGAACGGTGTGGAAAAAACGCCGCAAGAACCTCAAGGCGTGGCGCGCGTCAGGTAGGCATCGCTGTGGCAAATGCCCGAGTTAAATGGGCCTATCTTTTCTGCCTCCCCTGGAAGTTCGCGCAGCGCGATTCGCCCTGGGCCCAACGGGGGCCAGCCGGTCGCGGCTCGGCCGATGCCCCCCCTTCTTGTGACGGTTACGGCCGATACGCCACCAGGCGCCGCTGAATCAGGCATCCTGAGCGAGACGCCAGTGGGCTCCTGGCTAGCTGGGAGGAGGAGGCATGTTGTCCTGTGCCAGGAACCCTGGTGTGTAAAACCATGACTCATACCACGTCGCCCAATTCTGCTCGATCAGAACGGCGCTGACTCCAGCATTTCCGTCAGTATCGCGGATAACCCCGGGGGCGGAAACTTTATTGCCGCGAATCAGGATTCCAGAGACGAGACAGCCGGGCATGTCTTGGATCCAAAAAAAGGGAGTTGAGTTGCGGAGGACATCCATATCTATCGTCGGGCCGTAAGAGGCCGGCCCACCGTAAGGGCCATATGCCCCGACCAGGATGGAGCTTGCTGGGGAATTGCTGGTTTCGTTATCTTCGATGAGGCCGTGCAGGGAGTCGACCAGACATATCGAGCACCCGAGCACATTTGTGAATGAGTTATGTGCGATGGTTACGTTGAGTTGGTATTGGGTTATGGCGACTATCGAGCTCGAGTCCGGTACCACTTTCCAGGGAGTGAGTAAGTTAATTGTTCTACCGCTGTAACTCTTTATAAGAGAATACTGCCCGACTCCCCTCCCCGAGACTATTGCGATGCTGGATGCGGTGGGATTTGTGGTACCCATCCAATTCCAGGCTGGATCAGCGGCCAACGTAACCGTACCTGCGGTGCTGTCTCCAACAAAGCCATAATATGCTCCGCCAGCTCCATCATTCGTGATGGCCTGCTGATCAGAGGAGCCCATGTCGTGGAAATTATTGTACCCAACATAGATATCCTGGGAAAGAGCCGAGGCCCCAAATTGACTAAAGCCGCGGTTTATAGCGAGTCCAGCCCCCCCCGAGTGTCCATTTGGTCCGTCCCCCGGGGTGTTATCGGAGCGAATGACGTTGTTATCGAACACGATGTTTTGGCTATCGCCAATCGATAAGCCAGTAAAGTTGTTTAGCACAAACTCATTGCCAGCAATGACTCCTCCGTCTCCATAGGTGAGGGAGAATGATTGGTTGGATCCAGAGACGAAGGAGGAGTTATATACCTCGACATCGGGGCCGGACAGATAGGCCAAGATTTCGCGCCCATTTGAGATGTCCGCTGTGGAATCCAGCTTTACGTCGTCGAAAAAGAGATGACCACACGTTAGGGGATTTCCATCCGTGCTGCTCGAGGCGACCAGGTAGGGATTTGCCGGAGCGGTCAGCGAGATACCTACTAGACCGAAATGCTGGGGCATTGTGATCCAAGCGGGCGGCGGGTTACCCGGTGGCACACCGAGAAATTTCGTCTGTGCGGAAGAAGCTCCCACAAGAACCTCATAGGGGTGAGGGGCGATGCCCGTCGTGAGGGCGAAAGTGCCAGCCGGGATTGTAATGTAGACCGCATTATTTGTGCCTGCGGCAGGAGCGTGTCGGTCGAGGCATGCCTGAAGGGGGGCTGCATTGTCTGTGATCCCGTCTCCAACCAAGCCTTGACACGAGGTGGTGGTCGCCGTTAGATGCGACGGCATGAAGATCACAACCTGATTGACCGCGCTAGAGGTTGCATCCCAAGTAGAATTTCCGACCCAAATGTTATATGTCCCCGGAGTGATGCTGCCCGGGATCGCGACCGAAATGGAGTTCGCGTCGAGCTTCACGGGGGTAAGCGGGAATACGGTGCCATCCGACGCCTGTAATATCACGTGATTGGATGAGACAAAATTCTTGCCGAAGATGTCGAGAATCCCGCGTGGCTCCGCACCGCAGTCGTAGACTTGGTGCTGCAGCGCGGTGTCGGGGTCGGTAATGGCGGGCACGCCTACCGCCCAGCTCAGCTCTGGGACGTTCGCCAATCCCTGGATCGGGGGCGCAGATGGATCGTCGACTTCGAAACCGTAGACTCCAGGGGCGAATGTGGAAGGCACGATAAAGGACAAGCCGGTCGTCGCTTGCTGCTGCGTCGGGACTATGGTGCTGGTGTTTTCCACCAATTGCTGCCAGTTGAGGGTTCCGCTGGGAATCTGGGCGACTTTGACCGTCTTCGGTGTGTTCGTGAAGGCTCCCGTCATCAGCACCGATTGGCCGGGTGCGGCCTCTCGGGAGACCCAGAAGATCGTGTTTGAATTGTAGCTGGGGGGCCACACGTTAACGGAAGCAGGGTCTAGATAGACTGGGTCCGTCCCTACTCCCCAGTCATTGCTTGGAGTACCGGTGTTCGGGTTGGTGCAGCCAGCAAACCCCTGCGCTCCTCCTGAAGAGGGATCACCTGGGTTGACTCCGCTGGGGGGGTCAACTTTAGGTGCTTCAACCATGAAGGAAAAGGCATTCGACGCATCCTGGTCCCATGGGTTTTGTAGGACCAGCGAGGCGACAGTGTCTCCTGGGGGAACGGTTCCCGAGATCGCTGCGGTGCTTGAGTCCAAATATGTTAGAGTTTCTGGGTTTCCGTCGAGGAAAGCCTTAGTTTGTGGAAGGAAGCTAGCCCCGCTGACTTCGATGTCGAGTGGGCCTGCCGACAGAACTGCGGTAGACGCGGCTGTAATGACTGGCACGGGCGGCAGCACCTGAACGGGGATGCTCGATTGCCCTCCAGTGCCGCCGATGCTGGCTTGGACGGTGATCGTTGC
>Ga0207933_1002606_pt1 | contig 11454 bp, 9 predicted proteins | sample NGESurdeep092012_4_FD_184488 | JGI IMG/M metagenome (GOLD analysis project Ga0207933, IMG submission 184488) | Arctic peat soil microbial communities from Barrow, Alaska - NGEE Surface sample F53-3 deep-092012 (SPAdes) | ecosystem: Environmental > Terrestrial > Soil > Wetlands > Peat ... | reverse complement strand
CGACGGTCGGAATCTGCGCATACCGCAAGGCAAGCATCACATCTTGCAGCTTGCGCTCCTCGGGTTCGATCGCGTCCACCCCGCCCGACATGAACAAGGGGAGCATCGCTTCCAGATCGGCGCCTACCGAAAATGGCTCGCCGGGGCTCCAAATGACAAGCCCGGCGTAATCGCGTTCGGCGATCCTGATCGCCTCCCCTAATCCGGCGATTACACCGGGCCCGATGGCGCGCATCTTGGTTTTGAGACTGGCGATGAGAATCTCGTCGTCCAAGCACCACAGGCGGATCGAGTCGTCCTCCAGGACGGTCGTGCCGCGCGGAGCACGGGATTCGCCGACCAAGGATTCGGGAAAGATTTGTCGCTTGTAGACCGGCAATGTGGAGCGCGGCACCACTGTGCCGCGACTTGGGGAATACGAGCCGGCCAAATCGTGTACGCCGTCGCGCCCGTCGAACACCCAATGAGGAAGGGGCACTGCGGTCATGGCGCGACCGGCTTCGATATCGGCCTGGACCCACTGCGCGATCTGCTTCCAACCCGCCGCTTGCCACAATTCGAAGGGCCCGACCGTCTGACCGAACCCCCAGCGCATGGCGAAATCGACATCACGCGCACAATCGGCGATGTCCGCCAAATGGTGCGCGACGTAATGAAACAGATCGCGCAAGATGGCCCATAAAAACTGCGCTTGAGGATGGGTCGATTCATGCAACAGACGCAAGCGCTCGGCTGGGTCCTTTTTTCTTAAGATTCTCGCGACAAGCTCATCGGCCTTTTTGTCTGCGACGATGTACTGGCCATTGGCCGGATCGAGCCTCTGAATCTCCCCTCCCGATTTCTTATAGAAACCGGCGCCGCTTTTCTGGCCCAGCGCGCCTTTTTCAAGCAAACCCTGTAAGACCTTGGGCGTCGCATAGACGTCATGAAAGACATCGTCTTGTAAATGCTCCTGCATCGTCGTGATCACATGACCGAGCACATCCAGACCGACCACGTCAGCGGTTCGAAACGTTCCGGATTTCGCACGCCCAAGCTTTGCGCCGGTCAGATCGTCGACGATGTCGTAGGAAAGCCCGTATTTCTCGGCTTCCATGAATGTCGCAAGAATGCTGAAAATTCCCACGCGATTGGCCACGAAGTTCGGCGTGTCGCGCGCGCGCACCACGCCTTTTCCCAACACGCTCGTCAGAAATGCTTCAAGGCGATCGAGGACCTCGTGCCCGGTCGATTCGGTGGGGATCAACTCGACCAAGTGCATGTAGCGCGGCGGATTGAAAAAATGTATTCCGCAAAAGCGAGCGCCCAATTCCGGAGGCAGTCCTGCGGCCAGGGCGTTGATCGAGAGGCCCGAGGTATTCGACGCGAAAATTGCGTGCGGCGCGACGAAAGCCTGAACGCGCTGATAGAGTTGCCGCTTCCAATCCATGCGTTCGCTGATCGCCTCGATCACCAGATCGCACTGGGACAGTACTTCCCGGTCATCGTCGTAGTTGGCAACGCCAATCTGGAGCGCGTCGTCCGGATCTCCCAGAGCCGCCGGTGAAAGTTTCTTCAAATTTTCGATGGCGCGCGTGACGATGCCGTTTTTCGGCCCCTCCTTGGCCGGCAGATCGAAAAGCACGACGGGGATCCTCGCGTTGATGCAATGGGCCGCGATCTGGGCTCCCATCACGCCGGCGCCCAGAATTGCGACCTTTCTGACGATAAAGTGACTCATGGGGTTCCAGGCTCCGATACAAGGACGAACGGTAGGGTGTCGCGTCAGAACATCTCGGTATCCGGAGCCGAAAGACTTTCGGACCCGGCACGCACCTGGCCGATCAGCATGGCGATCTCCGGCAGCAAACGCGCGAAATAAAACCGGGCCGTGGCCAGTTTGGATCGATAGAACGCGTCGCCGCTTGCGGCCTGGGCGCATGCCAGTTTGGCCATGCGTGCGAAAAAATAAGCGTAGACCAAGTGCCCGACAATGCGCAGGTAGGGCACGGCAGCTGCGCCCATTTCGTCCGGATTCTTCACGGATTTCAAGCCGATCTCGAGCGTCAACTGGGCCACTTTCTGGCCCAAATCGGCGAGCGGACCCACGAATTCGCGCAGGTCCTCCGAGGCGCCGTTCTCTTCGACAAAGGTGGCCACCAGCTTGCCAAATTTCTTGAGCCGAGCACCATTGTCCGCGAGCACCTTGCGCCCCAACAAATCCAGCGACTGAATCGTATTGGTCCCTTCGTAGATCATGTTGATACGGGCATCGCGCACATACTGTTCCATGCCCGACTCAACGATATAGCCATGGCCCCCGAACACCTGCAATGCTTCGGACGTTGCCTGCCACCCGTTGTCGGTGACAAAAGCTTTCACGATCGGCGTCAAAAGCGCAACCAGATCACCGGCGTCCTTTTGAATTGCCGCATCCGGATGATGAAATTCGCGATCAATCTGGAGAGCCACGAAATAGGTCAGGGCACGGCCCCCTTCGGCCCAGGCCTTGGCAGTCAGGAGCATGCGCCTGACATCCGGATGGTCGATGATCGGATCCGCGGGTTTATCCGGCTCTTTTGCACCCGACAGGCTGCGCGACTGGAGCCGGCTTTGTGCATAGGCCGACGCATTCTGATAGGCGACTTCGGTCAGTCCCAGGGACTGCATGCCAACACCCAGGCGCGCGGCATTCATCATCACGAACATCGCATTCAATCCCTTGTTGGGATCGCCCAGTAGCCAACCGCGCGCGCCGTCGATGTTCAGTTGGGCGGTCGCGTTGCCGTGAATTCCCATCTTATGTTCCAGGGCACCGCAGAAGATGGGATTGCGCTCCCCGGGCGACCCATCTGCCGTGGGTAAGAATTTCGGGACGATGAAAAGCGACAGCCCTTTCGTTCCCAAAGGCGCCTGTGGCAGACGCGCCAAGACCAGATGGATGATGTTCTCGGCCATGTCGTGCTCGCCACTGGAGATGAAAATCTTGCTGCCGTTGATGCGATAACTGCCGTCGACCAAGGGCTCGGCCCGGGTGCGCAACAGACCCAGATCGGTGCCGCAATGGGCCTCCGTCAGGCACATCGTGCCGGTCCATTCGCCGGAAACGAGTTTGGGCAGATAGAGCGCCTGTTGCTCCTCGGTGCCATGCGCATGCAAGCATTCGTATGCCCCGTGGGTAAGCCCGGGATACATGGTCCACGCCTGATTACAAGCATTGAGCATCTCGAAAAATGCATTGTTCAACACAATCGGCAGCCCCTGACCGCCGTACTTGGGATCACACGCCAAGGCGGCCCAACCGCCATCGATGAACTGCCGATACGCCTGCTTAAAGCCGGTGGGCGTGGTCACCGCATGGCTAGCCGTATCGAGCCGACAGCCTTCGCTGTCCCCGACCGCGTTGAGCGGCAACAGCACCTCGGAAGTAAAACGTGCCCCTTCCTCCAGCACTTGTTCGATCAGCGCGCGGGTAGTCTCCGCATGCACCGGCATCTGTCTCAATTCCTGTTCGACGTCGAGCATCTCAAATAAAACGAACTGCATGTCTCGCAGAGGAGCCTCATACACAGCCATGATGTTTTCCTTGGTCGATGAGTCGCGCCGTTCGTCCTGACATAGGCCCTAGGCCGCATGCGCCATGGTCGGGGTGCTATAGCTCGCAATAAGTCGCGCGAACGCCCGCTCAGTACGTTCTATGGCATCGGTAACTTTCAGAAATCGGGCGTCATGATGCAGGGCCAAGATCAGGGCCCGCATTTCGTAGACGAGTTGTTCGCAGTCGGTCTGAGGTTGCAGATGCCCCATCTCGACCGCCTGGCGCGCAGCGCGCAGTAGCGCCCGTCGCCAAGCCAGAACCATCTGCAACAGCTCATCCCGAATGGGCCCCGGCCGATCGTCGTATTCCACCGCGCCGCTGATGTAGATGCAGCCCGACGCGATTTCGCGTGAATGGCGCTGGACCCAGCGCTGAAACAACGCTCGAACACGCGGCAGGCCGCGCGGTTCCTGGATGCTGGGGAAAAAAACCTCTTCCTCGAACCGGCGGTGGTACTCCTTGATCACGGCGATCTGCAAATCCTCACGCGAACCAAAGTGTGAAAACACTCCGCTCTTACTCATTTGCATGCGCTCGGCGAGCAACCCGATGGTCAATCCTTCCAAGCCATCGCGGCTGGCCAAGTCCAAGGCTGCATCAAGAATTGCTGCCCGCGTCTGCTCGCCCTTGCGCATAGGATGTCTCGAGATTCCCAAGTATTTATAGTACGTTCGTACTATTCTCATTCCTCGCAGCACTTGTCAACAAATTCTGGTGCGCCCTTCTACGGGCGCCTCCTGAAAGCGACTTCACGTAGGCCGGCAGTCTCGCGACCCGATGGCGCCTGCCCGGGCCAAGTAGGCCGTGCCCCCGACTCCCGGGGTCAGTGCGCCAAGCGGTGCAACCGTTCGAGTTCACGACGGTGCTTTTTAGTGGGGCGCCCTTTGTGTGAAGTATCGAGGCTGGGGGCAAGTGCGCGTGCCTCCTCGGCCGTTGCGCGGCGCGCGCGGCTCTCCGAAGTTTCTTCATAAAGTGTTTGTGCGAACGGAGCCGGCCCGCGCACATCGGACAATCCTCGCACGCGCACTTCCCATTCCAGTCGGCCAACGCGTACGACAATCATATCGTCGATTCGCACGTCCTTGGCCGGTTTGCTGCGCTCGGCGTTTTGACGTACCTGGCCCGCATCGACCGCCAAGCACGCCTGGGTACGCGTCTTGAAAAAGCGCGCTGCCCACAGCCACTTGTCGAGCCTCACCGAGCGCACCCCAACACGCGGCATGATCGTGAACCTTCGCGTGAAAAAAGACGCACGATCATCCACCCTCTGCCGAACCGGTTTGCGCCCCTAACCGCATTGGCGCATCGGTAAACAGACGCGCATCCATGAAGCCCAAATCGGGCGCGATTGCAATGTCGCATTCGCACTGTGCGATCACGTCTCTTTGTAAATCGATTCCGGGTGCAATCTCAACCAACGTCAGACGACCGTCGCGCATGGCAAATACAGCACGCTCTGTGATGTAGAGGATGTTGCGACCCAAAGCGGCGACGTAAGGTCCATTAAAAGACAGATGCGCGACGGCTGCGACGATTTTTCGAAACCGCCCTTCGTTGAGAATACGCAGACAGCCATCGGTCGCGCCCACTTCGAGTCCGCCCGTGGTGAGCGTCCCCATGAAGACAATTGACTTTGCGCTTTGCGTGATGTTGATAAAGCCACCCACGCCCGCGATAATGGTTTGTCCGCGCGCGCCGAATTTGCTGACGTTCACGTTGCCCTGGACATCGAGTTCGGCCAGACCGAGGAACGCCATGTCGATACCGCCGCCCTCATAGAAATCGAACTGCGCCGGCTGATCGATGACCGCCTCGGGAAATGCTGTCGCGCCAAAGGACAAACCTTCAGCGGGGACTCCACCCGTCGGGCCCGATTCCACACTCAAGGTAAATCCCCCGATCCCCTCTTCATGGGCGATCGCGCCGACGTTGGCCGGCATACCGACGCCCAGATTGATCACGCGAGGCCTGTGGCGAGCGATTTCCAGCACGGCGCGGCGTTGAACGATCTTGCGCAAATCAAATGGTGTCGCCGGCAGTTCGGGTAAACGGCGGCCGTTGCCCGCCGAAATATACCGGGGATTGAAGGCCTCGCCAAAGGTCATGCCGTGCTCGCCTTCCTCAACACACGGCACAACGATATCGACCAGGATTCCCGGGATCTTGACCGCGTGGAGATTGGCATGACGCTCGACCTTGCGTTTGACTTGCACAATGACCAGTCCACCCGAGTTGTGCGTGGCTTGTGCGAGCGCTAACGATTCATGGTGAAACGCTTCCTCGTCCGTCGCGATATTCCCCCGTCCATCGGTGGCCGTGCCACGCAGCAAAGCGACATGGATCGGGAAGCTGGGATAAAAAAGATGCTCCTCCCCCTCGAACTGGACATGCTTGACCCATGCGTTGTGGCGATTGGGCGATACCAGTTCGGGAAAGCGGGTGTCGTTCAGACGGGCGCCCCCGTAACGAGGATCGACAAACGTGTGCAACCCGATACGTGAAAGAACGCCAGGCCTTCCCGCTGCGATCGCGCGATAGAGATGTGTAATGACGCCTTGCGGGAGATTGTAGGCTTCGGCCTCACCCGAGAGCGCAAGTCCACCGAGCCGCGGTGCCGAGCGCCAATGACCTCCGACGATGCGGCGGGTCATACCCGGATTGCCAAAGTGATTTACCCCGCGTGTAGCACCATCGCCCTGGCCTGCCGAAAACACGAGCGTCAAGTCGCGCGGCTGTGCGCTCGCAAGAAAACGCGCCTCCAAGGCGTGAGTCAATGCTTCCGGATGGCCCACACCGACAAAACCTGCGCACGCCACGATCGCGCCGTTGGGGACGCGGGCTGCTGCTTGGGCGGCATTTAGGAGTTCCATGCGCACATTCGTTTTCGCATGGACGCGATTCTACCGGCTCGCCCGATGTCCACGCACGCATTCGCTTCCCAGCCGACGTCGCGACGGCTCACACGTGGAACAGCCCCTTTCGGCCAATTGGGGTGGTTCCAGGCGCGTAAGCCGCGTCGTCACGCCCCAGGCGCCTCTGCGTCAGTCCGCCGCATCGTGGCCCGGACATCATTTTGTCGAGCGGTGCCGGCGATCCCATGCGGAAATGCCGCGGGGACGCCGCAGTTTCACGCGAAAACGACAAAGTGCGCGGCAGATAACGCATAACTCACTGTTTTAATGGTATTTTTGCGGTCCGCGCGCGACATGGCTCCTTCCATGAATGCGGCCGATCGTGTTAGCTTCAGCATGTGCGCAAACGCCCACCCCTGCCGCATCTGAAACGCGTTCCCGCAGCCCGTGCGATTGAACGCTGGCTGGGTGTCATCGCGCTTTTCGCGGCGTTCGTGCTCGCGATCGCCGCGACACTGGTCCAGCATGTCGCAAATCAATCGATCGAGGCGGCCAAGAAGGTCGCGCATTCATATCAAATCGCCAGTGAACTGGAGGCGCTGCGCACCTCGCTGCAAGCTGCCGAAGCCGGTCAGCGCGGCTTCATCCTGATCGGCAAGCCCAGCGCGCTCGAGCCCTATCAGTTGGCCATGTTTCAGGCCAATTTGCACGTGGCCGCATTGCGCCCCATGACTTACGACATGCCGGATCAGTATGCCGATGTGCTCCGCTTGGCATCTTTGGTCCAGGCACGCTTCGATTACCTGTCGAAGTCGATCGACTTGCGCGATGCATCCGGATTCGACGCGGCTCGACACCTCATCGAGACAGATCCGGGTAAAAATACGGTCGAGCCGATTGAAGCCCTGGTGAACTCGATGCGACAACGTGAACAGCAGCGATTGCAGAGCGATCTGAGAAGTCAGGAGGCCACTTCTGGTGAAGCACTTGCGGTCATGGTGGCCACCCTGATGGTGCTGGCGGTTTTATCGCTGTTTTTCTGGGTCGTTTTAAAACGCGAGTTCGCGGTCCGACGCCGACTCGAGCGCGCGCTCCTGGAATCCGCCACCAATGATGAATTGACGGGTGCCATCAATCGCAGCGAGTTCGAGCGCTTGCTCGGACAGGAATGGGCTTTTCGCATGCGCTACGGCACGCCCCTCTCGTTGCTTTTGATCGATCTCGAGAATTTCGAGGAAATCAGCAGCACCTGGGGCCTGAGAGCCGGCGACTCCGTCTTGCGCGATGTCGCCCGCCGACTCCGCGGGCGTCTACGCTCGACCGAGCGGCTGGCGCGTTACGGCGGTCAGCAATTTGCACTTTTGGTGCCACAACCCCTGACAGCAGCGGTGCAGCTCGCCCGTCAACTCAGCGATCTCATCGCGGGCGACTCTTATCCGGTGCGCGATTTACAGAACGAGACCCGCGAAGCTGTCGAGGTCCATCTTTGCATCGGTGTGGCCGATGCCAGCGACGTCGATAATGAAACCGAACTGGTGCAGGCGGCCGGCGACGCCCTCTATACGGCCAAAAGCGGCGGGACACGCCGCATTGAATCCTATCGCGCCTCGCTGCGACGTGATGAGATGAGGCTCGGCCCGGTCACCACCTGAACGGCCGCCAAGCCCGCTGCGGGAAAGTTTTTGCCCTCTCGCACCTGATCGAAACGTTCCCCCGGCACCGCCTCAATCCGAAAATGCCAAGTCGGCCACGATCGGGGCATGGTCGGAAAGCCGCCTCCAGCCAGAGCCATGCACGACGACTGCTTGCTTGACCTGTAGACCGCGCACGTAGACTCGGTCCAACCTTAAAAGGGGGAAAACGGCTGGGAAGGTCCGCGCGGGATGGACGCGACCCGAAATTCCGTGAGCGATCGGCGCGAATCCAAGGTGTTGCCGCGCCAGGTTCGCCATGTCCTGGGCGAAGCTTTTCGGGTCGGCGGCTGTGCCCGCCTTGTATTCATCCGACCCGCGCAGGAGTTCGAATACCTCGGACACCCCCAGTCCGGCCGAGAGGGTTGCACCGAGCCGATTCCGCCAATCATTGAAATCACCGGCAATGATCAGCGCCGCGTCGTCAGGAACGGTCGCACGGATGCGCGCGATCAGCGCTTCGGCTTGTCGCTTGCGGCTGTCCTCGAAGAGCCCGAAGTGAGCGCAGAGACAATGTACGCGTCGCCCCCGGATCTCCAGCTCGCAATGCAGCAACCCCCGGCTCTCGAAGCGATGGTCGGATACATCGAGGTTCTCCGAGCCAATCAGCGCGTAACGGGAAAGCAGTGCATTTCCATGGTCGCCGTCGGCGCGCACCGCATTGCGTCCATAGACCGAGTGCTCCCACACCGAAGAGGCAAGGTAATCGTGCTGCGCCGCCGCGGGCCAATTGCTAAAGCGCTCCGCATGACGGTCGTTGCGCCCCTGCACTTCCTGCAGGAACACAACATCCGCCTCCAGGGAATGAAGCGACCGGCGCAAGTCATGGATACGGTTGCGCCAGGAAAGCGCCGACACGCCTTTATGTATGTTGTACGTGGCAATCCGAAACGACTGGGTCGGATTGGCCTGATCTCCCAGCTTTAGCGCGCGCCGGCGGTATGACGACGCGGAAGCTCGAGGATTGCTGCGCAATTGCTTGGGGAGAAACATCGTCGGGCGGCCTCTCGGTAGTCGAGCCAAGCGTAGTTCAAATGTTCGCGCGGAGCGAGTCGCACGCTGGGCTCGGGTGAAACCAGCAGCCCAAACCAATGTTCCTTGTTGCGCACGACTCCGGGTGCGTAGCGCGCACGCCATTCCGGATAGATCTCGTACTCTATCGTGTGGTTCCAGTCCGTCAAACTTCCGGCCTGCGCGACGATACCCGTTTCCTCGAACACCTCGCGCCTGGCGGTATCCGCGAGCAGTTCGTCCACGTGATCCTTGCTCCCTGTCACCGATTGCCAAAAGCCGGCGCGATCCGCGCGTTCCAGAAGCAGCACGCGCAATTCAGGGGTATGGATGACCACCAGCACCGATTCAGGAATTTTAAAGCCCAAGGCACTTTCTTCCGAAGAGGGATGAGACAGCAACGTTAGGCGAATATCACCGATTCTCCAATGGGGTCGAACCCGGTAGCGCAAAAGAGATCCGGGCTGCCCCGACCTCCTGCGCTCGCCCCGCACCGTCTAGGTCGTCGGAGCCGCCGCCTTGGGTTCGACCTGCCGCAAACGAATGTGCAATTCACGCAACTGCTTTTCGTCGACCGCGCTCGGCGCCTGCGTCAAAAGATCCTGGGCGCGCTGCGTTTTCGGGAAGGCGATGACATCCCGGATGGACTCCGCGCCCGCCATCATCGTGACGATTCGATCGAGCCCGAAGGCGATACCACCATGTGGCGGAGCGCCATACTGCAAGGCATCCAGAAGAAAACCGAACTTCGACTGCGCTTCTTCGGCGTTGATATTGAGTGCTCGGAACACCTTGCTTTGCACCTCCTCACGATGAATCCGTACCGATCCCCCGCCGATTTCCCAACCATTGAGCACCATGTCGTAGGCCTTTGCAATACAGCGTGCCGGGTTGCTTTCGAGCCAGTCTTCGTGACCGTCCTTCGGACTCGTGAACGGATGGTGCGCAGCGGTGTAACGTTGTTCGGCTTCATCGTATTCGAACATCGGGAAATCGACCACCCAAAGAGGTCGCCACCCCTCCTCGACCAGACCGGTCTTGCGACCGAATTCGGAATGACCGATCTTCGTGCGCAATGCCCCCATCGCATCATTGACGATTTTTGCCTTGTCTGCGCCGAAGAAAATGACATCGCCCGCAGTCGCACCAGTCCGACGGACCAATTCGGCCAAGGCCTCGTTGTGCAAATTCTTGACGATGGGCGACTGCAATGCGTCGCGCCCCCCGCCCGCAGTGTTGACTTTGATATAAGCCAGTCCCTTGGCTCCATAGATGCCCACAAATTGGGTATAGGCATCGATCTCCGAACGGGTGATTTCAGCACCTTGAGGAACGCGCAATGCCACGACGCGCCCACCCGGCATGGCAGCGGCTGCCGCAAAAACCTTGAATTCGACATCCTTCATGATGTCGCTGACATCGGTGAAGGAGAGCTTGACCCGCAAGTCCGGTTTGTCGGACCCATACTGCGCCATCGCATCGGCATAGCTCATGACCGGGAAGGGAGGCAACTCCACTTGCATTGCGCGTTGGAAAACGTGCCGGATCATGGTCTCGAATAATGCTCGAATTTCCACTTCATTCAGAAACGACGTTTCGCAGTCGATTTGGGTGAACTCGGGTTGGCGATCAGCGCGCAGGTCTTCGTCACGAAAACACTTCGTGATCTGATAATAGCGATCGAAGCCGGCCACCATGAGGAGTTGCTTGAACAGCTGGGGGGACTGCGGCAACGCGAAAAACATACCCGGGTTCACGCGCGATGGAACGAGATAGTCGCGTGCGCCCTCAGGGGTAGACTTGGTCAGCATCGGTGTTTCGATGTCGATGAAACCATGAGCGTCGAGATACTTGCGCACCTCGATCGCGACGCGGTAGCGCAACATCAAATTCTTCTGCATTTGCGGACGCCGCAGATCCAGTACCCGGTGCGTTAAGCGCGTTGTTTCCGATAGATTGTCGTCATCGAGTTGGAAAGGCGGCGTCACCGACGGATTGAGGATCTCAAGCTCGTGGCAAAGCACTTCGATCTCGCCGCTTTGAAGTGTCGTGTTAACGGTACCCTCAGGACGCCGACGCACCAAACCGTCGACACGGACGCAGAATTCGTTGCGAATGCGCTCGGCCGTCGAAAACATGGCGGCGATGTCCGGATCACACACGACCTGGACCAGGCCTTCTCGATCACGCAGATCGATAAAGATGATGCCGCCGTGGTCCCGACGACGGTGAACCCAACCGCACAAGGTTACGCGCTGGTCGAGTTGCAGGGCGGTTACAAGGCCGCAGTAATGGGTGCGCATTGCTTACTCCCCGAATATCG
>Ga0207933_1002602_pt1 | contig 11463 bp, 12 predicted proteins | sample NGESurdeep092012_4_FD_184488 | JGI IMG/M metagenome (GOLD analysis project Ga0207933, IMG submission 184488) | Arctic peat soil microbial communities from Barrow, Alaska - NGEE Surface sample F53-3 deep-092012 (SPAdes) | ecosystem: Environmental > Terrestrial > Soil > Wetlands > Peat ... | reverse complement strand
TGATCAGCGCCAGAAGGCCGCGATAGGCACGCGGATGCGGCTCATGCTCGGGCAGCGTCGCATCCGCCAGCGCCGTCGCCGCCACCAGCGCCGCGAGCCGCGGCCCATCGTCGAGAAAGCGCGCGGCGTGGCTGGCCTCCAGCTCCGCCCGGAACATGCCGAGATGCTCGGCGAGCCGCGCCCGCCAGGCGAGGTCGAGCTGGTTGCCGATCTCGTACCAGCCACGCTGCTTCACGCTCTGCCCGTTGCGCAACAATCCGGCATGCCGCCCATGCTCCAAGGTCAGCACATGCAACAGCAGCGCGCGCTCGCCATGGCGGCGCGTCGACAGCACGATGCCGCTATCGCGCCAGTCCATGGTCGATTCTTTTGTCGATCCCTCTCCGCCCCCGGGGACGGAGAGGGAGAAAAGAGGGGTGCCGTCGCGATTCGTCAACTCTCATAGTCCAAACCCAGCGCGTCATATTGCTCGCGCTGCTCGGGCCAATTTTCGGTGACGCGCACGAACAGGAAGAGATGCACGCGACGGTTGAATATGCGCTCCATCTCGGCGCGCGCCAGCTCGCCGATGCGCTTGATCTGCTGGCCGCCCTTGCCGACCACGATCGCCTTTTGGGTGGCACGTTCGACATGGATGGTCTGGTCGATGCGGGCGCTGCCGTCCTTCTGCTCCAGCCAGCGGTCGGTCTCGACCGCGCTGGCATAGGGCAGCTCCTGGCGCAGCTCGAGGAACAGACGCTCGCGCGTGATTTCCGCCGCGATCAGGCGTTCCGACAAATCGGTGAGCTGGTCCTCGGGATAGTGCCATGGCCCTTCGGGCATGGTCTCCGCGAGATGTTTCTTCAAATCCGCGACACCGTCGCCGTTGAGGCTCGAAATCATCATCACGCGTCGGAACAGCCCGGTCTTGTCGAGCCGGTCCGCCAGCGGCAGCAGCGCATTCTTGTCCACCAGGTCGATCTTATTCAGTACCGCGATGGCGGGCGGGCGATGCCCGGCGAGACCGGCAAGCACCCGCTGGGAATCGCCATCGATGCCGCGCTCGGCGTCGATCAGCACCACCACCAGATCGGCGTCGGCGGCACCGCCCCAAGCGGCACCGACCATGGCACGATCGAACTTGCGACGCGGTGCGAAGATGCCAGGCGTGTCGACCAGCACGATCTGCGCCTCGCCCTCCATCACGATACCCAGCATCCGCCGCCGCGTCGTCTGCGGCTTGGGCGTGACGATGGCGAGCTTGGCGCCGAGCAGCCGATTTAGCAGCGTCGACTTGCCGGCATTGGGCGCGCCCAGGATGGCGACGAAACCACAGCGTTTGGTCATGGCGTGAGGTTAGGCCGAACGCTCGACGCTGGAAAGCGCCAGCGCGGCGGCCGCCACCTCGGCCGCGCGCTTGGAAGCGCCGGTGGCGGTGGCGGGCGCCAGTCCCTCAACCGAGACGGTCACGGTGAAGACGCGGCGATGCGCCGGCCCCTCCGCGGCAACGGTCTTATAGAGCGGCAGCGGTTTGCCCTGCCCTTGCGCCCATTCCTGCAGCGTAGTCTTGGGGTCGCGCGGCGGCGCCACGCCCATCGCCTGCAATTGCGGCTGCCACCAGCGTTCGACGAAGCGGGTCGCCGCCGCGAGGCCGCCATCGAGATAGAGCGCCGCGATCACCGCCTCGCAGACATCGGCCAGCACCGAAGGGTTGGCGCGCGACCCGGCTGCCGCCTCGCCCGGCGATAGCAGGATATGGCCGCCCAGCCCGGTCGCCTCCGCGACCTGGGTCAGCGCCTCGCGGCGCACCAGGCCGGTGTGGCGCCGGGTCAGATCGCCCTCGGCCTCCCGGGGGAAGCGGCGAAACAGCAGCTCCGCGACGATCAGGCCGAGGACGCGATCGCCGAGAAATTCCAGCCGCTCATACCCGTGTGGATCGCGGGTACGCCGATTGCGCGCGCTGGAATGGGTCAATGCCTCGCGCAGCAGTTCCGGCTTGGCGAAGGGATGATCGAGCAGCGCGGCCAGCGCCGCCTCTGTCTCGGCTCGCTCCATCAGTGAAGCGCGTTGCCCAGACGGTCGTAGCGCACGGTGAAGGGCCAGCGCCACACCTGCCACCAATCGGCATAGCCGTTGGTGGAGTAGAACAGGAACTGCGCCCGGCCGATCAGGTTTATGGCCGGTACATAGCCGACCCCGCTGACCGGATCGCGGCTGTCGGCCGAATTGTCGCGGTTGTCGCCCATCATGAAGTAGTGGCCGGGCGGCACATGGAATGCCTCGGTGGTGTCGAACATGCGATCGTCGCCAAGCTCTTGCACGCAATGCTTCACGCCATTTGGCAGCGTCTCGATATAGTGCTGATACGCGGCGGCGCGCGGATCGTCGGGGTCGCGACAGAAATCGGTCGGCTCGCGCGGGACCAGCACGTCATTGATGTAGAGCCGGCCCTGCTTCATCTGGATGGTGTCGCCCGGCAACCCGATGATGCGCTTGATATAGTCGATCGTGGGGTCGGCCGGCAGCTTGAACACGGTGACATCGCCGCGCTTGGGATCGTGAAAGAAGATCCGGCCCGGGAACAGCGGCAGGCCGAATGGCAGCGAATAGCGGCTATAGCCATAGGAGAATTTCGACACGAACAAATAGTCGCCGATCAGCAGGGTCGGCACCATGGAGGCCGACGGAATGTTGAAGGGCTCATAGAAAAAACTGCGCACAAATAGCGCAATAATAATGGCATAGACCAACGTCTTAATGGTCTCGGCGACGCCGCTGCCCGCAACCTTCTTTTTCATTGAAGAATATCCGCTAATGCGTTGATTTTATGATGATCGTGTTTGGAGAACGGCGAGACCAGCGTCATCAAGCCAACGCTTCGTCCCGGAGTCAAGAATACACTGTCAGGGCGTCGTCGCCTCGGCCGAAATGATCACCATCGCCTGGGCCAGCGGGTGCTCGTCGGTGATGGTCAGGTCGATGCGCGCCACCATGCCGGCGGGTGTCATGGCGTCCAGCCGCGCCTTGGCGCCCCCCGTCAAAGCGAGGCTGGGGCGCCCGCCCGGCAGGTTGACGACGCCCATATCGTGCCAGAACACGCCCTTGCGCAGGCCGGTACCCAGCGCCTTGGCGCATGCCTCCTTGGCGGCAAAGCGCTTGGCATAGGTGGCGGCGCGGTCGGCGCGGCGCTCCGCGCGGGCGATCTCCACGGGGGTGTAGACACGCCGGATGAAGCGGTCGCCGAAGCGGTCCAGGGTGTGCGCGATGCGCTCAATGTCGATAAGATCGCTGCCTATTCCGAGGATCATGGGCGCATCACGCCGGTATCATTCTGGTATGATTCCGGCATGCTTTCGGCACGCGCCTGGAGCATGATCGCGCGCATCCGGGTGACCGCGCTGTCGAGGCCGCCGAAGATCGCCTCGCCGATCAGGAAGTGACCGATATTGAATTCGGCGATCGTCGGAATGGCGGCGACCGCGCCCACGGTATCGAAGCTCAGCCCGTGGCCGGCATGGCATTCGAGGCCCAGCGCCTCGGCCTGGGCGGCGGCCTGCCGCAGGCGGCCCAGTTCGGTCTCGCGCGCGGCGCCGAGCGCGTCGCAATAGGCGCCGGTATGCAGCTCGATGACCGGCGCGCCGATCGCGCGGGCGGCGTCGATCTGGGCCGGGTCCGGCTCGATGAACAGCGAGACGCGAATGCCGGCGTCGGTAAGCCCGCGGACATACGGCGCCAAATGATTCTGTCCGCCGCGCACGTCGAGGCCGCCTTCGGTGGTGCGCTCGGCGCGCTTCTCCGGGACGATGCAGGCGGCATGCGGCCGATGCTTTACCGCGATCGCCAGCATTTCGGCGGTCGCCGCCATTTCGAGATTGAGCGGGATCACCAAGTCGCGCCGCAGCCGCGCGATATCCGCGTCGGCGATATGCCGCCGGTCCTCGCGCAGATGCGCGGTAATGCCGTCCGCTCCGGCCGCCGCCGCCGCCAGCGCCGCGCGCACCGGGTCGGGATGCTGGCCGCCGCGCGCGTTCCGGATGGTCGCGACATGGTCGATATTGACGCCGAGACGAAGGGGGTTGGAAGCGGTCATGCTGCTGATAAGGAAAAAATGTTGAACCGCCAAGACGCCAAGACGCCAAGAATTCCGGCAAGGTTCGCGGAGTTCCAGCCAAGCCGCTTTGGCCGGGCTTGTCCCGGCCACCCACGAGTTTTTTCTTTTTTTGCCTTCGGCAAAAGACTTACTCGTGGATGCGCGGGCCAAGCCCGCGCAAGGCGATGGGGGGCGTCAGCACGTTCTACCGCCTCGCCCGCTCGACGGAATTGATCACCGGCGTCGCGCGCAGCGCCGCGATGACATTGGTCAGATGCTTCAAATCCTGCACCTCGACATCGACCAGCAGTTCGAAGAAATCCTGGCTGCGGTTGGTGATCTTGAGATTGGTGATGTTGCCGGCATGCTTGCCGATGACGGTGGTGAGGCTGCCGAGACTGCCCGGCTCGTTGCCGATGGTGATGTTGAGCCGGCCGACATGAACGAGGTCGGTCTCCTCCGAATTGTTCCAGGTGACATCGAGCCACCGGTCCGGCGTGTCGGCATATTCGGCGAGCTTGTCGCAGTCGATGGTGTGAATGGTGACGCCGCGCCCGGTCATCACGATGCCGACGATGCGGTCGCCGGGCAGCGGATGGCAACAGCCGGCGTAATGCACCGCCATGCCGGGAATGAGGCCGCGGATCGGCACCGCGTTCTCGCCGGTCTTCTTGCCGCGCGCCTTGGACAGCGACACCACCTTGGCGGGCTTGGTATCGGGCGGCGGCGGAAACACCGCGCCCACCACCTCGCGCCCGGTGACATTGCCGGAGCCGGCGGCGACAAAGAGATCCTCGATGCTGTCGCATTTGAAGCGATCGAGCACCACGTTCAGCGCCTTTTCCGTCATGTCGTGGCCATCCTGGCGGAAGGCCTTTTGCAGGATCGCCTTGCCCAGATCGAGATACTGGGTGCGCTGCTGGGTGCGCACGAAGCGGCGGATGCGGGCCCGCGCTTTCGCCGTGACCACCATGCGCTCCCACGTCGGCGACGGCTGTTGCGCCTTCGATGTGATGATGTCGACCTGGTCGCCATTGGCGAGCTGGGTGCGCAGCGGCGCCAGCTTGCCGTTGATCTTGGCGCCGACGCAGGTGTCGCCGATCTGGGAATGGACGGCATAGGCGAAATCGATCGGCGTCGCGCCGTGCGGCAGGTTGATCAGGTCGCCCTTGGGGGTGAAGCAGAACACCTGATCGGTGAACATCGCGAGCTTGGTATGCTCGAGAAATTCCTGCGGATCGGCGGCATGTTCGAGAATGTCGAGCAGCTCGCGCAGCCAGCGATATTGCCGGCCCTCGGTGCGGGTGCCGTCCTCCTTGTAGATCCAATGCGCGGCGACGCCCAACTCCGCCACCTCGTGCATTTCCTTGGTGCGGATCTGGATCTCGATGCGCTGCTGCTCCGGCCCGATCACCCCGGTATGCAGCGACTGGTACTGGTTCGGCTTCGGCAGGGAGATGTAGTCCTTGAACCGGCCCGGCACCACCGAATAGCGGCTGTGGATCACCCCCAGCGCGTGATAGCAATCGTCGATATTGTCGACGACGACACGGAACGCCATGATGTCGGACAGCTGTTCGAACCCGACCTCCTTTTTCTGCATCTTGCGCCAGATCGAATAGGGATTCTTTTCCCGGCCCGACACCTGGGCCTTGATACCCGCCTTCTCCAGCGTGTCTTCCAGCGCGACAATGACGCGCTCCACGAGGTTGGCGCCCTTGTCCTTGAGGAAGGCCAGCCGCGTGCGAATGCCCTCGCGCGCCTCGGGCTGCAATTCGGCGAAGGCGAGGTCCTGCAGCTCGTCCTTGATGTCGTTCATGCCCATGCGCTCGGCCAGCGGCGCATAGATTTCCATGGTCTCCCGCGCGATCCGCTTTCGCGTCGTCTGGTCCTTCAGATAATGCAGCGTGCGCATATTGTGGAGACGGTCGGCCAGCTTCACCAGAAGGACGCGGATATCGTCCGACATGGCGAGTACCAATTTGCGGAAATTTTCCGCCTGCTTGGTCTGGTCCGATTGCAATTCGAGGCGCGACAATTTGGTGACGCCATCGACCAGCCGCGCGATCTCGGGGCCGAAATGCTTCTCGATATCCTCGAGCGTCGCCACCGTGTCCTCGACGGTGTCGTGCAGGAGGCCAGTCACGATCGAGGCGCTGTCGAGCTTCATGCGCGAGAGGATGCCCGCGACCTCGACCGGATGAGAGAAATAGGGATCGCCCGAGGCGCGCAACTGGGCGCCATGGGCCTTCATCGAATAGACATAGGCCTTGTTCAGCGCGTCTTCGTCGATCGAGGGGTCATAGGATTTGACCCGCTCGACCAGCTCGAACTGGCGCATCATGGCGCGCGCGCCGCCGCTGGAAGGAAGCGTCGCGCCGTCGGCCAAGTCAGTCCTCGTTTTTCACGACGGCGTCGCCCGCATCCTCGTCGATTTCTGGCAACGCGGTCTCGTCGAGGCCGGTCACCTCATCCTCGGCGACCTCCAGCATGTCTTCCTGCATTTCCTCATCGACCGCGGCGGTATCGTCCTCGGCCGAGACGCGCGCCAGATCGATCGGCCATTGCTGGCTGCCGACCTCGACGTCGCCATCCTCTTCCGGCTCGTCGATCTCGACATGCTTTTGCATGCCGGTGATGACGGCATTCTTGAGCAGGTCGAGATGAACCATCTCGTCCGCGATCTCGCGCAGGGCGACGACCGGGTTCTTGTCATTGTCGCGTTCGAGCGAGATCGGCGCGCCGGCGGTGATGTCGCGGGCACGCTGTGACGCCAGCAGGACCAATTCAAACCGGTTGGGAACCCTGAGAACGCAATCTTCAACGGTGACGCGAGCCATTCGGGGGCAACTCCAGGCAATCGGGAAGGGTATGGAATATATGGGAATACCCCACCATTCCGCAACAGCCGCCTGATGCCGGTAAGGCGGGCAGGAAGCGGCGGGCGGCGCCGTAAGATTAATTGCTAAGCGGATAGAAGACACCAAGAAAGCCACCCGTCCCGGCGAAGGGCAGGGAGGGACTCCGGCTTTCGCCGGAGAGGCGAGGTGGCGAAGCGGACGATGGACGCCGATGGCTGACGACCGAAACCGAAAACTGATGACTGAAAACTGGCCTATCGCTTGATATACGGCGTGACCGCGCCATAGAGATCGTCGGCGACCCGCATGACCTGGCGGATATCGTCCTTCAGCTGGCGGGCGTCGGTCACGCGCAGCGGCGCGTCGATGCGCACGAACAGGTCGCCGTCATCGTCGAAGCCGATCTTGACATAGTCGAAACTGTGATCGGCATGCAGCAGGGCCTGCATCAGCGGCACGCCTTTCTCCAGCGTCTTGCTTCGGGCGATGTCGGCGAAGATCACCAGCAGCCGCGCATTGTTAGTCACGACCACCGTCGAGCGGCCGATCTTCTTCCCCGCGAAATCGACGGTCCAGACCTTGCCCTCATGCGCGGTGTATTTGAGGCCCGTGCCCTGGAGCAGGCGGACCACTTTTTTCGCATCCACCGCGCTGGTCTCGGCGTGGAGCGGCACGACCCCCGCCAGCACCAGCCACACGGCGATCAGCGGCGCGATCATCCCGGCGCGCACCCTTCCCATCACAAACTCCCTCATCGGCTCACATCCCTCCGTGCTTCAACTGCCCCGGCGCGGCGCGGCGGTCAAGCGCGCGGCCGGCGCGCGCGCATGATATGATGGCGCGGCACTTGGGAGGATTTAATGGTTTACGAGCTTCGCATCTATCATTGTGTAACCGGGCGCCTGCCGGCGCTGCTCAAGCGGTTCGAGAAAGACACCCTGCGCATCTGGGATCGGCTGGGCATCCGCCAAGCCGGATTCTGGACCCAGACCATCGGCGACGCCAACGGCGATCTCTATTACCTGCTGCAATGGGAATCGCTGGCCGAGCGCGAGCGCAAATGGGACGTCTTCGTCGCCGATCCGGAATGGAACGAGGTGCGCGCCGCCAGCGAGCGCGACGGCGCGATCGTCGCCAATGTCGCCAATTCCTTCCTGCGGCCGACCGCCTTCTCCAGCGTCAAATAAGCCGCGCGGCGCCTAAAGCGTAATCGCGTGATTGAGCGGGCCGTTGCCCCGGCCGAAGCCGGGCGCGGCCCGGATCGCCGCGTGGACATAGGCGTGGGCGCGCGCGATTGCATCGCGCGGGGCGAGGCCCTGCGCCAGGCCGACCGCCGCCGCCGTCGCGAAAGTACAGCCGGTGCCGTGCGTCGCGCCGGTGTCGAGGCGCGGCGCCGTCAATAGCGTGACGCCGTCGGCATCGGCGATCACATCATGGACCGTCGCGCCGGCGAGATGGCCGCCGGTGACGACCGCGACCCGCGCGCCCAGCCCGCGCAAATCCGCCGCCGCCTGTTGCATCGCCGCGAGACCGTCGATCGGGCGGCCGAGCAGGATCGCCGCCTCGGGAATATTGGGGGTGATCACCGCCGCGCGCGCGATCAGGCGATGTATGAGGATGTCGATCGCGTCCTCGCTCAGGAGCCGCGTGCCGCTCGACGAAACCATCACCGGGTCGATCACCAGGGGAATGTCGGGCGCGTAGCGTTCCAGCATGTCGGCGACGGCGGCGACGGTCGCGGCGCCGTGTAGCATGCCGGTCTTGATCGCGTCGGCGCCGATATCCTGCAACACCGACGCCATCGCGCGCGTGACGAAATCCGGCGGCACCGGATGGATAGCGGTAATGCCCAGCGTGTTCTGCGCCGTCAGCGCGGTAATCGCGGTGGCGGCATAGGCGCCGAGCGCGGTTGCGGTTTTGATGTCGGCCTCCACCCCCGCCCCGCCGCCGGAATCGGACCCGGAGACGGCGAGGATGCGGCCCTTCATGCGGCGGCTTCGCCGCGCGCCACGCCGGCCGCCGGGCGCAACGCCGCCTCGATCGTGCCGATAATTTCCTCGATCAGCGCGGGGTCATCGCCCTCGGCCATGATGCGGATCAGCGGCTCGGTGCCCGAGGCGCGCACCAGAAGGCGCCCGCCGCTGCCGAGCCGGCGCTCGCCCGCCGCGATGGCGGCGCGCACCTCGGCGGCATCGAGCGGCGCGCCGCCGCCATGGCGGACATTGCGCAGCAATTGCGGCACGGGCGTGAACTGGCGGCAGATTTCGCCGGCCGGCCGCCCGCGCTGGACCAGCGCCGCCAGCACCTGCAGCGCCGCCATCAGCCCGTCGCCGGTGGTGGCGTGATCCGCCATGATGATGTGGCCCGACTGCTCGCCGCCGAGATTGGCGCCGACGCGGCGCATCTCCTCGACGACGTAGCGGTCGCCGACGGCGGTGCGGGTCAGCGGAATGCCGCGCGCCGCGAGGCACCGCTCGAACCCGAGATTGGACATCACGGTCGCCACCACGCCCGGCGCCGCCAGCCGCCCGGCGGCGCGCCATTCCAATGCGATGAGGGCCATGATCTGATCGCCGTCGAGAATGCGCCCGGCCTCGTCGGCGACGATCAGTCGGTCGGCATCGCCATCGAGCGCGAGACCGATATCGGCGCCGCGCCGTATTACTTCCTGGCGCATCGCGTCCGGCCGGGTGGCGCCGCAATCGAGATTGATGTTGAGGCCGTCGGGCGCGACGCCGATGGGGTAAATCTCGGCGCCCAGTTCCCACAGCACCGTCGGCGCGACGCGATAGGCGCCGCCATTGGCGCAGTCGATGACGATCTTGACGCCATCGAGCCGCAGCCCCTTGGGGAAGCTCGATTTCGCCGCCTCGATATAGCGGCCCGGCGCGTCGTCGAGCCGGCGCGCGCGGCCTAGCGCCGCCGCATGGGCGCGGCTGTCGGTCTCGGCGAGCCGCGCCTCGATCTCGGCCTCGATCTCGTCCGACAATTTATAGCCGTCCGGCCCGAACAGCTTAATGCCGTTATCCTCATAGGGATTGTGCGAGGCGGAGATCATCACGCCGAGATCGGCGCGCAAGCTGCGCGTCAGCATGGCGATGGCCGGCGTCGGCATCGGCCCGACCAGATCGACATCCATGCCCATGGCGATGAAGCCGGCGGTCAGCGCGGGCTCGATCATATAGCCCGAAAGCCGCGTATCCTTGCCGATGACCACGCGATGGCGATGCGACCCGCGCCGCAGCACCCGGCCCGTCGCCACCGCCACCCGAAGGGCGGTCTCGGGCGTCATCGGCTCGACATTGGCGGTGCCGCGAATGCCGTCGGTGCCGAACAGTTTCCGGGTCATGGCGCCATTGAGCTATCGGACCGCCAGCGCGTCAAGGAAGTGCCGCCAGAATCGCGCCTTGCACCGCCAGCGCCTGGCGGGTCTCGGCGACATCGTGGACGCGCAGGACCTGCACGCCGCGGCTCGCGCCCCATAGGGCGCCGGCGATCGAGCCGGCGACGCGCTCGGGCGCCTTCTCGTCGCGGCTGACGCGGCCGATGAAGGCCTTGCGCGACAGGCCCAGCACGATGCCGCAGCCGGTGGCGTGCAACAGCGCGAGGCGCCGCAATAGCGGCAGGTTATGCGCGATCGGATGCTTGCCGAAGCCGATGCCCGGATCGATCAGGATGCGGCCGCGCGCGATCCCGGCGGCCTCGCACGCCGCGATGCGCGCCTCGAGATAGTCGAGCACGTCGAGCGCGACATCGTCGTAACGCGGCGCCTCCTGCATGGTGCGCGGCTCGCCCGCCTTGTGCATCAGCACCAGCGGCGTGTCGCTGTGCGCCGCGACGTGGAGGCTGTGCGGATCGCCGGTCAGCGCGGTGACATCGTTGATGATGCGCGCGCCCGCCGCCGCCACCGTGCGCATGACTACCGCGCGCCGCGTATCCACCGAGACCACCGCGCCGGCCGCGACCAGCGCCTCCAGCACCGGGAAGACGCGGCGCAATTCCTCCTCGGGCGGCGTCTCCGCCGCGCCGGGGCGTGTCGATTCGCCGCCAATGTCGATGATGTCGGCGCCCGCCGCCATCATCGCCAGGCCATGGTCGATGGCGCGCGCCGTATCGAAGAAGGCGCCGCCATCGGAGAAACTGTCGGGCGTGACGTTGAGGATGCCCATGATCAGCGGCCGGTCCAACACAAAGCCGGCCCAAGCGGCGCGTGGCGCCGCGATGCGCGCGAGCTCTGCCGCGATCTCGGCTTCGCGGCCATGATGCGCCGCCCAGTCGCGCAGATCGGCGAGGGCGAAATGTTCCGAGGCCGCGGCCTGGACGGAGTCGCGGGCCAGCGCCTCGACCGCGGCAAACGCCAGCGGCCCCCCGGCGAGAGGCAAGGCCCTGCCCTCGTCCACGGCGGCGCGCGCCGCCGCGCCGGAGAGAATTTCCTCGGGGCAAAGACGGACGCGCTGGTTTGCGAAAAATTGAGGGGGCATCAAGGCGATACACTAAGGCAAAATTGGTCGAGATTGCCGTGCCAAGCGGCTC
>Ga0207933_1002601_pt1 | contig 11463 bp, 7 predicted proteins | sample NGESurdeep092012_4_FD_184488 | JGI IMG/M metagenome (GOLD analysis project Ga0207933, IMG submission 184488) | Arctic peat soil microbial communities from Barrow, Alaska - NGEE Surface sample F53-3 deep-092012 (SPAdes) | ecosystem: Environmental > Terrestrial > Soil > Wetlands > Peat ... | reverse complement strand
CCGACCTCAATCCCATTGAACATCTCTGGGCCGCCTTCAAGACCCGCCTCCGCAAAGACCTTTCCACCGCCGTAAACCCCTTCCTTTTTATCGCCAATATGTCCCAATGTTATTGTTAATTGCTATAGTATCATGGTTTCTGGTGGATTTCGGGTCATGCTCCGTTAGTTTGCGCTTTCCAGCAATTCCTCAAAATGTAAGCCATAAATTTGAGTCAGTATGGACTTCAGTCATTTAAAATAAGGGGCTGTCCTAGATAACTAGGTTAAAAGCTGCTGAACCCATTGATTTAATTGCTTTTCTTATGGGGAACCGAATTGGAAGACGCGATAGAATCTTTGTGCATCAAGGGGGGCGTTATCAGTCCAGCTTGCAGTAAAAGCTGTGGCGATGACTTCCCCATTTGGTGCGGCGAACCACGTTAATAGGTCAGTGGAGTATTCGACTTGATAAGTGCTGCCAGCCGATGCACTCCAAGTCATGGTGAAGGCGTTTTGCGCCGGCAAAGACTGGATGTTGAGTGCCATAAAAGGCAACGAGACAAAGCCCGCTTGCGCCAAACCGCGTTGGATCTCCGCATTCTGCATGAAAAGCCGCCAGGGACGCTGGGTCCGATAGTTTTCGATCATGATGACGATCGGTCCTTGATCGATTCCCAACTCGGCATTGTCATACCAACTGACACTCTGGTTAAACGCGTCAATGAAGCCGTAGGGCGTCCAAAGGGCGTTCTTGCCGTTGGTGTAAAGGTATTGTAACGTTGGCAATGAGATGTCCGGGGCGAAGGCAATGGCTCCGCCTGCGGCGGTGGGGGCTATTGTTCCGTCATCATTTAGGGCCGGTGGAGTGCCGTGCGCTTCGTAGCCCGATGGATCATCCGAGGCAGTCAATCCCCAAACATTGCTGCCATATCCCACCCAGCCCAGCGGATTGGCGATGCAATAGGATTGCTGGGCCAGCGCCGCCCGCCGCGAGTTCTCGAAGTAAGTGCTGCTCTGGCTATTCATGTAAGCGTCCGCAATGTGACGGAAATCAATCCAGCAATGGGAGTATTCATGTCCGAACAGGGGGGGGAACGGGACGAAGGACTGGCCGTAATAAGTTGCCCAAGTATATCCGCTGGTCCAATAACTCCACGCTGAAGCGGGCAGGGGATTGGTGGCGGTGCCCAAGCCGAGCAAATAAAGGATCATCCCTTCATCGTAGCCAATCCAATTGCCGTAACCCGAGAAACCCGTGGTGGGCTGCCAGCCCATCGCCACCGCCTGGCTCCCTTGTGCCATCCAGGTCCAATTCACCCGATTGAAGATTGAATCTGACATCATCCGGATGCTGGTTTCGTTGGCGTTGGTGCCATTGAAATACTGCTTGCAGTAGAGTATGCCCGAGAGCAGCAACGCCGTATCAATGGAGGAAAGTTCCGAACCTGGTGAGCGCAAGGCGGTATTCATGTCCAGGAAATGGTAGAACCATCCATTATAGCCAATCACACCGGTGGTGCCGGGCCCTTGGGGGCCGTTAAGAAAGGTATTCAAAGTCGCCATAACTCTCGTGACACCCTGGGTTCGTGAGATCCAGCCATGGTCTATCCCAATGCCGATGGCGGTCAACCCAAATCCGACCGACGCGATGCTGCAAGCCGAACCGGCCGTGCTCCGGTCCGGGATGAGACCGTTGGCCGGGTTTGCCGCATACCAAAAGTAATCAAAATTGGCCTGCTGCAAATAATCCAGAAATGCATTGCTGTTGGAAAAAGTGTTGGGAATTGTGGGAAGTGTGGCCGAAGGGAGGCTGTTCTGGGCATTAGTAGTCACCGCCGTGATCTGATAAAAGTAGGTCAATCCATTGTTAACCGCGAGATCACAAAAGCCCAAAGTCGTTATCACGCCGGTATTATTCTTCAAGACGAACGGGCCGCCGCTCGAGAGCGAACGATACACGTTATATCCCGCCAAGTTGGCATCCGTGTTTGGATCCCAGTGCAAAATGACGCTTCGATCACCCGACGAGATCACCAATCCGGTTGGGGAGTTGATGACTTGTGCCGTGCAAAAAGCGGTGGTCAGAAAGAGAAATTGAACAAATAGGATTCTCTTCAAGGAACAGGTTTGGATCGGGTTGTTGATGAAATTAAATTACCACTTAATTTTTTAAGTTCAAGGGAATTCAAAGATGTTTTTGGTTATGCGCGTGACACCAACGATGGAAGTGAGGATTGCTGACCATGTTCGGAGCTTGAAAGAAATTGTGAATTTCCTGGATTGCCCGCGCTGACAGTGCCGCGCCTCTATTGCCTGCTATGGCGCATGGAGTTGTTTTCCAAACGGATCAAGCAACCTTCGCAAATCAAGGCGTTTTACGGCACGTCGCCCAAGGCGGTGCGCACCCAACTGTAGATCGCGGTCAGCGTTTACGTTTTGGGGGCGATCATCCCGCAAGCAACTCAAAATTGAAGCCAGCCTTTTCACAATCCTCCAGATTCTTAGGGTCAGCGCCTTTGACAAACTCCGTGGTCACAATGGATTGCCTGCGGAACGGCAAACTTTGTCGGACGAATCTCATAAACCAGTTGCTATTGTTCAATCAATGGCCGCACACTTGTAAGTCAATTTATGTTTAAATTTAGTTTGACAAACCATTTTGCGAGAACATAGTGTCACAGTTAGTCATAAAGTGTTCAAAACACCACCAATATATTTATGAAACTATCAAATTTTTCAACTGACAGTTGTCAGTTCTCCCCCAGCCTGAAAGAAAGAGGGAAATCTACATCCTCAATTTTCCCACTCTTGGTTCTGACCGCAGGTTTGCTGCTGTCCACCGGCACGGCTCAAGCCCAAAACATCTTGGTGAACCCAAGTTTTGAGGCCAATAGTGGCGCGCATATCCCAACCGGCTGGACGTATTTTGCGCCGCCGTCCACTACGGGTATAGATTACTGGATTATTCCATCGAACGATAGTTGTTCTCCTCTTTCTGCACATTCGGGATCGTATTTGTGGAAGGAGTGGTGGGCCAATTCTGGCATACCAACTAATGTGTCGGGCATATACCAAACTTTTGGCAGCGCTCCTGGCTCGATTTATCTGGCCAGCGGGTGGCTCGCCACGAAGACTTGTAACGAATTTGGACCAAATGATGTTACGTGGATTCAAGTCGAGTTCATGGATGCGAACACCAATCTTCTCGCCCTTTACAAGTCGGCTAACTTCTCCGCCAGCGTGGGGACACAAACTTGGTTTCAATATCAGGTAACCAACGCCTGTGATTTGACGCAACCGGTGTCCACCGGCGATCCGAATTTCACCACCTACGCGGAGACGGGTTCGGTGAGCCAGTTGGTGGCGCCATTCGGGACTGCCGCAGTCCGTTACCGGTATTGCGTGCTTTACACCGACACTACGGGGTCGGCGTATTTCGACGACGCGGTTCTGAACCAGGTCAGCGGCCCGGTCCCACCGGTCATTAATAATCTTTTCCCGCAGAACATGATCTTGGTAAATCCCACTAACGGCATCACCTTCAATGTCAGTTCGCCCAGCGGCTTCACCATCAATAACAGCGGCATTCATGTGACAGTGAACGGCACCGATGTCTCCGGAAGCCTGGCCATCACAGGTTCCGCTTCCAGCAAGAATGTAGTCTACTCCGGACTTCAATCCAACTCGACTTACACGGTGTCTATCAGCGTGACGGATGCTTCCGGCCTCAACGTGAGCGCGAACACCTACTTCCAAACCATGTGGTTCGGAATTCAGCCGGTCACATATTCGTGGGAGGCCGAAGATTGGGATTTCAACAGCGGAATGTATATTGATGATCCCGACATTTGCAATGCGTCTGGCGATTCCTCCTGTTACTTTGGAAAAGTGGGCGCGCAGGGTGTGGACGAGAATAACACAAGTGGTGCCTCCGGTCCGTATCGCGCCGGTGATCCGATGGGGCAAGCTCCGTCGGGAGATTATCTTCGTCCAAACCTTTTCGCAGCGGACAGGGTGGATTACTGCATAAACCCTTTCGTCTACAACGAATGGGTCAATTACACCCGCGACTGGCCCAACAGCACCAATTGGATCATCGCCCGCCTCGCGACCGATGTGGGTCTCTCGGGGAGCGAAACCTTGAGCATGGTGACTCCCACGGCAACAAACAATCTCGGCACCTTCACGATAAACGGCGGGCTGGGCTGGACCACTTATGAATACGTCTATCTGAAGGACACCAACGGCAACAACGCGAACATCGTCCTCAACGGCACAGCCATCTTGCGCGTCACCAGCTATCCCGGCGGCAACCTGCTCCCCAACTTTTTCATGCTGGTCCCCGCCCAGGTCGATTTGCCGATTTTGAGCAACCTGTATCCCACCGGCACACATCCGTTCGAGCCCACCAACGCGTTAAGCTTTACGGTCACGACGACGGGGGCAACCTTCTCCGCGAACAGCATAAAGGTGAAGCTGGACGGCAACGACGTCTCTGCGGGGTTGGTGATCACTGGCTCGGCCTCGGCTGAAAATGTGGTTTATCCCACCTTGGAACCCAACGCGGTGCATACGGCAATTATTACCGTGACCAATTCCCTTGGCCATGGCATCAGCGTGACCGATCAGTTTGATACGTTCAGCCAAACCAATTACATGTTTGAGGCAGAGGATTACGACTTTAACGGCGGACAGTTTGTCAGTGCAAGTGATTATTCTCCGGACGTATATGATCAATATACATCGGTCACTAACATTGACTACCAACACACCTATGTTTCTGGCGAACCTACTGATGGCTCGGAATATCAATATCGAATCAACGGAATTCCCGCGCAACTTTCAGGGGCCTTGGGAGCTTTAAATGACTACCAGCGGCTGGTTTTCGTCAATAACTTTGCGCAAGATTATTACTTGTATTGGTTCGGGGCTCCGGACTGGGCCAATTATACCCGCGTTTATCCCACGGGTCATTATTATGTTTACGCGCGTTCAGCCGGCGCGGGTGCCAACTCCATGGATCTGGATCAGGTCGTCAGCGGCGCGGGAACAACCAACCAAGTGACCCAGCACCTCGGCCAATTTTATGCCGTCAATAACGCAACGATGAGCTGGGTGCCCTTGACGGATGATGGCCTGCTTGCACCGGTCGCAGTGAACGTGGGGGGACTCAACACCTTGCGAGTCTCAACCCCAACCGGCAACTGCTATCCGAACTATTTCATGCTGGTTCCGGCTTCCGGCCTTCAGCTTTCGGCGGCCTCAGCGGGCCGCAACGTCCTGGTCTCTTTCCCGACCCAATCGGGATACAACTACCGTGTCTTTTACCGGACCAACCTGACCTCCGGCAACTGGAGCCTCTTGAACGCAGTGCTCGGCGACGGCACGGTCAAATCCGCAAGCGACTCCAGCGCCTCAAGCAACCAGCGGTTTTACAAAGTAACGTCGCCATAATCTTAACCCGGCCGACGGCCCTGGGCAGCCAGTTTAATTGCATGAACAACCGAGTAAACCGCTTAAGCCGTGCGGCAGGAAAGATTCCCGTTGCCCGGCACCGGCTCGGTTTCACCTTGATTGAGCTGTTGGTCGTGATCGCCATCATCGCCATTCTCGCGGCGATGCTTTTGCCGGCGCTCAGCCGATCCAAACTAAAAGCCCAGGGCATTTATTGCATGAACAACACCCGGCAAATGGTGCTGGCTTGGATCATGTATGCGGGCGATAACGCCGATGAAACGGTGCCTAATGTTGATGGCACTGCGTCGCCCACTCTTTCAGGCGAAGCTGCGAGTTGTCCATCCTGGGTGGCCGGCGTGCTCACCCTGGGTGCCGCCGTCAACCGGGACAATACAAATACTGACATGCTGCTCAACCATACGGCGTATCCCTACGGTGCCTACCTGGGTTCCTACATCATGACTGCCTCTGCCTTTAAGTGTCCGGCGGACCGGTCCACCGCCAGGATTTTTGGTCAGACGATGGCCCGGGTGCGCAGCTACTCGATGAATAATTTTGTCGGAAACCCGTCGCGTTCCACCTCTGATGGCAGTGCTAATCCGTTCGGCAATCCCCAGGGCGACAGCCCGTTTCCTCCCTACCAGAAGATGGCGAGTATCCTGTCTCCCACCATGACCTTTGTTGTTCTTGATGAGCGCGAGGACAGTATCAACGATGGCACTTTCAGCACGGACGAGAATAGCCCGCTTCACTTGCGGGACGTTCCCGCCAGTTACCATGGTGGTGCGGGTGGTTTTTCATTTGCCGACGGGCACTCCGAGATTCACAAATGGACTTCGGCGTGGATTTTGCAGCCAATTCAAGCAGCGCCGATCAACGACTACCATTTTCCATCTGCTACTGCTGCCGGAATTGGGGATTTGCAGTGGCTACAGTTGAATGCTGTTGGAAGGGGGCAGTGATCCTTGACTCCCGCCTCCTGCGCGTTCCTGCCCATTCAGCCGCGCGCCTTTTCTTGGGAGATTGAGAAATTGCCGATACGTTTCGGACAGAATCTATGTGACAGGTGTGTGTGAATTGTGGTAAATGTCTGGCTCCTTCCAAAAATAAGCGAAATGAAATTATCCAGAGTAGTCATGGGGCTGATCGGAGTGATCATGTCAGGCTGCCTGCACGCCCAACCGCCGGTCAAAGATTCCCCAATGGATGCCTTCATCGGCGATTTGATGGGCCGGATGACGTTGCAGGAAAAAATTGGGCAGTTGAACCTGATGTCGGTTGGCTTCGATGTGACCGGACCACAGATGAGCAAGGACGCGGATTCAAAGATTCGCCAAGGGCTGGTTGGCGGGGTTTTCAACACCTACACGCCGGTGGCCGTGCTCAAGCTGCAATCGGAGGCCGTCAAGGAGAGCCGTCTGGGTATCCCGCTATTGTTCGGATACGATGTGATCCACGGTCACAAGACCATTTTCCCAATGCCCTTGGGGCTTTCCTGCACCTGGAACCCTGATTTGATCGAGCGAAGCGCGCGCATTGCTGCCACAGAAGCGAGCGCGGATGGCGTGAACTGGACGTTTTCACCGATGGTGGACATCGCCCGGGATCCGCGATGGGGCAGAATTGCGGAAAGCGCGGGCGAAGACCCTTATCTGGGCGCGCAAATCGCCCGGGCCATGGTGCGTGGCTACCAGGCCGGCGACCTCACGCGGAGCAACTCGCTGATGGCGTGCGTAAAGCATTTTGCCCTCTATGGCGCGGCGGAGGCGGGCCGGGATTACAACACTGTGGATATGAGCCGCCTCAAAATGTATGAGTATTATCTGCCTCCCTACCGGGCGGCGGTGGAGGCTGGGGTGGGCAGTGTCATGACTTCTTTCAATGACATTGATGCGATCCCGGCTTCAGGTAATCATTGGCTGCTCACGGACCTGCTCCGAAAACAGTGGGGCTTTCAAGGCTTCGTGGTGACCGATTATGCGGCCATAGAAGAAATGACTGAACACGGCATGGGCGATTCACGAATGGATGCCGAACTGGCCCTGAAAGCTGGGGTGGACATGGATATGGTGAGTGAAACTTACCTGAATTATCTGCCCGGGCTTCTTGAGCACAATGAAATATCCGAGTCTTTGATCAATCAAGCGTGCCGGCGAATCCTCGAGGCAAAATACAAACTTGGGCTGTTTGCCGACCCTTATCATGGATGCACGGAAGATCGGGCTCGCAAGGAAATCTTTACGCCAGGAAACCGGAGGGCTGCGCGCGAAATCGCAGAGCAATCATTCGTCCTGCTGAAGAATGCCAATCAGCTTCTGCCTTTGAAGAAATCCGGCACCATTGCCTTGATCGGTCCACTGGCCGATGACCAACAGAATCTGCTGGGCAGCTGGCGTGCTGCCGGTGACTGGCGCCAGGCCGTCAGCGTGGCGACGGGCATCAGCAACGTGGTAGGTTCTGCGGTAACGATTCTGCACGCGAAAGGCGCGAACCTGGTGGATGATCTCTCGCTTCGGGCAACACTAAAGGCATTCGGCGCGGAGATTCCCGTGGATGCGCGGTCGCCGCGCGAGATGTTGGCGGAAGCAGTGGGCGTGGCCGCCCGCGCGGATGTGGTGGTGGCCGTGCTCGGCGAATCTTCAGGCATGAGCGGCGAAGCCGCAAGCCGCAGCGACATCGGACTGCCCGAATGTCAGAAGGAACTCCTCCGTGCACTGGTGGCAACAGGGAAACCAGTCGTGCTGGTGCTGATGAACGGCCGGCCGCTCACGTTAACCTGGGAAGCCGAACATTGCGGTGCGATTCTCGAAACCTGGTTCGGGGGCACCGAGGCCGGCAACGCTGTGGCCGATGTGCTCTTTGGTGATTACAATCCGTCCGGGAAACTGACGGCGACTTTTCCACGCAACGTCGGGCAAATCCCCATTTATTACAATCACAAGAACACCGGGCGACCCTATGCGGGAGATCCCGGTTACAAATACGTTTCCCGCTACCTGGACGTGCCGAATGATCCGTTGTATCCGTTCGGCTACGGCTTGAGCTACACCACGTTTTCCTACGGGAACATCAAATTGAGCAAAACCTCACTGGTCGGTGATGAGACGCTGCTGGCGTCGGTTAAGGTGACCAATACAGGTGAGCGGGCCGGTGAGGAGACGGTGCAGTTGTATTTGAGCCAGCCGGTGGCCAGTGTGACGCGCAGTGTGGAGGACCTGCGGGGATTCCAAAAAGTGCGCTTGCAGCCGGGCGAAACGAGGGAGGCAACGTTCCGCATCACCCCAGAAGACCTCAAATTCTATAACAGCAAACTTGAATACGACTGGGAACCGGGAGAATTCATCATCCGCATCGGCGGAAACTCAAGCCAGGTGAAGTCGGCGACCGTGCACTGGAGCAAACAGCCAGGCCCGGCAAAGACTCCGTGACCAAGTCATCCTATTCGGGGATAAATTCGTGCTAATTCGTTTAAGTCAGGCTCGTTGTGGGTTTAACAAAAAATTAAATCAAAATTAGCATTGACATCCAACCGCATTTCTGAGAGAATGGCAATTGTCTCAGAAAAAGATAATTAAAGCTTCCAAAACAAATTAACCCAATGATCCAACCATGAAACTTTTAACACAAACTACAAGCACGTCGGCCTTCATTGGCCTATTCCTCGCCTTTGCCAGCGGAGCCTATGCCCAAGTCAGTTCAATCAATTCAGCGGTAATAACTTCGCGAGTTTTCAACGATTACCCGAGCGCGACCGGGACTTACCTCAACGCCTATCCTGGTTCGATTACTCTCGGTGAATCGGGCGAGTTCAACACGGGTAGTAGCGGTTTTGCCAACAAAGATCTTTGGGCATTTTCAAATAACGGATCCAGCGCCTACACGCTGGGGGCCGGTGACACCGCGTTCACGATTTCCGCGAACCTGACGGTAACCGGCGCCACGACGGTTGACAACGAAGCGGGCTGGGTTATACCCAACGCTAACGGCTCTTTGCCCGGCGGCGACATGCAGTTCATCGCTGATCCCAACAGCGGCTTTTTGGGCTTCTTTGGCGGACCTGGCTTCTGGAATTCAGGTTTAACCTACACGGCAGGCGAAACGGTCAACATGCAAATGGTATATTACCAGACCGGAAGCACGGGTAACATGCAGTTCTCAGTCAATGCCGGCGGCCCCACCGTGACAAGCCCGCTCGAATCATGGACTGGAAACGTTGCGGGCGATAACTTGGAAGCTTATTTCCAGCTTGCAGGAATTGATAATTCAACAGGTCCTGGGACTTCGGGGCAGGCGGTTTGGAGTAACATCAGCATTTCGGACGTGCCTGAACCTTCCGTGCTCGCTTTGCTGGGCTTGAGCCTCGTGCCACTAATGGCGCGCCGTTTACGTAAGTAAGAGTAAGTTTCTCAAAAAGGCACAGCAGATTTTTTTCTGCTGTGCCTTTCGTGTATAATGGAGCAGTGCAAATGATAGCCTCTTTCAACCCCAGAAGAGGCGAAGTAGTCGAATGCGTGCCTAGTCCTATATACCGGATGACTCAATAAGACGCGGTGTTGGTAAACATATCAGCAGTGGGCGGCTTGTATTTCTTCAATGCTCCTTTGCCTTCATATTCGCTAACAACGGTCAACTGATTGTCGGTGGTAATCCAACCGAAATGTGCATCAATAGGCATAGTGACCGCTTATGTATTTGATGACCTTGATCCTCTTGTCATTCTGGTCATAAATCAGGACATGTTGCCACCAAGTCCCATTTACAGGGATGCCAATCTTTACAGCATGTCGTCCCTTTCCGTCTTCGTAAAAGAAATCCAGAGGCCAAATCGAAATGGAACTCCTCATATAGGCTGGCAAATTCTGGATGTAATCTTTGTAGTCTTTTGTAATTGCCGCGTCTGGCTCTGTATTATTAAGAATTTTAGAAATATTCACGCCTTTCCAACCTGTCTTGGGATCAGCCAATGGGTCAGTGTGGCTGGCAAACATCTCGCAGCCGCAACCAACAAATATCGCCGACACACAAATAATGACTACCAACAAAATGCTTAATCTAAACTGTGACATTTTCATGTGCGTTATGTGTGGCCTAACGACCAAAAGCTGAACCACGGCCACTAGAAATCAAGCTTGAAATGAAAATGTGATAACAAGCTTGAAATGAAAATGTGATAACCAAATTTCATGTCAATGTCCAAACGCACGGAGCAGTGGCCGTTGGCTCCAGCGCGGTGTTAGGCGGCAACTCTCTCATGCTCAATCAAAATCCTGCTCGTGGCACTCCCTGACCAGACATGGGATTAATCTTCTTGCGAGGTGGCGTGCTTACGTCATCCTGCTCGCCGTTTAGCAACTCATCAAGCTCTTCTGGCTTCATCCGCTTGATTTTCGCCTCAAGCTTTCGACTATAACTTCGGTCGTTTGGCTCGTGCATACCCTCTGCCTTGCGAGTATATTGTTGCATGAATGTGCCAATCTCGACTCGAATCTTTTCTTTACGCTTGTTCATGTTCGTGAACGCTGCCGCCTAACGTCGAAAGCTGAGACACGGCGGACTCACGGCTTCCGAAAAACAAAAGCAGGGAACAGCCGCCGTTGTCTCCAGCGACTTGTTAGGCCACGAAAACGTGTCATCTGAAATGGTATCCATAAATCAAAATGCCCGCCAACCAAAAGCTCCCGCACTTGCCCGCGACGGAAATCCAGCGCGAGCTAAACCTGAACTAACTGTCCAATGCTGACTCATCGTAACTCTGTCTGCAAAAATGTGGACCAAGTGGCCTAACGGATAAAAGCTGAGCTACGGGCGCGAAAAGTTAAAACCGTGAAATTGGAATCAAAGCTCCAAATCGCAAGAACTCCGCCCGTTAGCTCCAGCGCTGTGTTAGGCAACAAAATCTTCATAACTCAAAATAACCTGATAAAACTAAATGCCCGCAAATCAAAAGCTGCCGCACTTGCCGCGACATGAAATCTGCGCGAGCAAAAATCAATCTAACTAAATATGACTGACTCATCTCAAAATC
>Ga0207933_1002600_pt1 | contig 11470 bp, 11 predicted proteins | sample NGESurdeep092012_4_FD_184488 | JGI IMG/M metagenome (GOLD analysis project Ga0207933, IMG submission 184488) | Arctic peat soil microbial communities from Barrow, Alaska - NGEE Surface sample F53-3 deep-092012 (SPAdes) | ecosystem: Environmental > Terrestrial > Soil > Wetlands > Peat ... | reverse complement strand
GACCCTCTTTACGCGCGCACCGATTGTCAGAATGTGGAATCTCACTGTGGGGGGAGCTAATTCCTCACTATGAGAACCCCGAACTTACAGCGGCAGGCAGCCGGAAGAGTCCGTCAACTCGGAAGGTGTACAAGCACGTTTTTCCGTTCCTACATCGCGCCGGAATAGGGGGGGCATTCTCTGCGAGAGCTTCCGCGGCTCGTCCACGTCTCGCGTTTAAGACCTGGGGTTTATGCAGGTGAGTGAATTTAGAATGCGAAAGTGGCTTTAGGTTTAAAGCGCTCCCGACAAAAGGGGCATCTTAGCTTTGTGAGCTTCTGTTGCTTTCGTCGACAATCGTATCTGGAAGCGGCGAAGGCGAGGGATCTATTTGAGGACGCGCTGGGCGTATTCGCTGCCGTCATGATCTTCAGGTAGTTGGCTATATGGTGATGCCACCAGAGCAGGTTCATCTGCTTGCGAGTGAACCGGGCAGAGAATCCCCCTAAGTCAGCCTGGACAACGCATTGGAAGCCAAACTAGATTCGCTTGCTCGCCGCTCGAAACCAAACCCAGGTCTCAGAAGCGAGACAGGGCCACTTGCCCGTGTGGACGGTCATTCAGGAACAATGTGCAAACGAAAGTGCTGTTGAAGGAATGGCATCTGCCGCGACCAAAACAGTGAAGCTGTTGTCGAGTTTGTTGTCGAGACTGAGGATCTGCATCATCTGAACCGCATGCTCCTGGGCATTCGCTGCGTCAATTGTGTAAGCACCGCGCGGCGAACGCATAGGCTTGTAAAGCACGGCTGGCACGGCCAGCTAACCAGCGTGGCCATGTCGTCCGGTTACCTCGCTCTGATTTGGCGCAAGCGCTGATTGCCCTCTCTAACCGATAAAACGACTGGTCTAAACTGCTCAGACTATTCTCGTTAGCGATGTTATGCTCTCTTTTCATGCGAATCATTGTGTCCTGTGGGGCAGACCGATTGCACACCCAAGTGGCACCCGGCGCAGAGGACGCATATCGGCAGCCGGATCGCACTCCGGAAGAGGCCCTGCGATGGGTGGGGTAGCTCGTAAGCCCTTTAATTTAACTACTTTTCTCGCGACGAACGGACCGGGACGAAGAAGTGTCCGTCACACGCCAAAGCAGGTTATGTTTCGTCAGGGAACCCCAGCCGACGCTGTGTTTTATCTCCTGAGTGGCAGGGCAAAGCTCACCGCCCTCTCTAAGAGAGGAAAGGAAGCGACGGTTTCGCTTCTTGCTCCAAGTGACTTTTTCGGCGAGGAGGCGCTGCTGGGCACGGAAACGCTTCGAACGACCTCGGCCGTGGCAGTTTCCGTCTGTACGGTGATCAAGATCACGAGGACTCAGATGCTCCAGGTCCTGCATCAGGAACATACCTTCTCGGACTTTTTCATGCGATTCATCGTCGGAATGGTACGCTTGTGGACTACAAATGCTGTAAGTCATTGACAGCACAGGGAAGATAGAGCTTGCTTTTGCAAACCCGACCAGTGCTATAATGTAGGAGTTGGGTGAGGGACAGACCAGCTACCAACTGGTTTATCCCTCTAAGTGGTGACGGTCGTGCATGTGGCAAGCTCAGTCGCCTAGTGATCGACTTACTCTAGCGGGTATTGCGGGTTCGACTCCCGTCCGTCACCCCAACTTTCAGGGCAGAATAGGAGCCAACTAGCTCTATTTTGCCCCTATTTCTTGTGCCCGTCAAGCGTAAGCGAACGAAGCCTGTCCCGTCGCCATGCGGGACCCAAGACGGGTGGGAGTGTGGAACTCTCGCTTCTCTACAAGTATTTCGCGGACAGTGAGCATTTGGATTCGTGGATACTTCACATCTCCATACTCATACATTCCAGCCCGTGCCGCCTCGTCCCTCATGGCCTTGCTCGGCTCTTGCAAGGATAGGAACCCGGCCATCTCGGCGCTGTCCTCGCGTTCCAGGACACCCCTCAAATCGCGAATGTCGGTGGGACGAAGCTTGCCTCCTTTCACGGACAGCATCATCTCCTTTAGACCCTCGCGAGTTTCAAAGTAGAGCCGCCCGTCGATGCCCTTATCGGCAACTTTCTTTTGCATTGGGAATCCCCCGATTTTCTCTACCAACCAATGCTGGAATTGGAACGGGTCGCGCTTGAAAAGCTCCTCAGCCTGTTCGACGCTCACGGGGATTCCATCGACCTTGAAATCGACTCCCTCTACAAGGCGATACTTCTTGACCAATGTGTCAGTAATCAGGCGAATCGACAGGATGGCGATATCGCATCCTGTCCACTTTCGATTGTTCTTCTCGGCGGAATAAATCGTCGTCCCGCAACCGCAAAACGGATCAAAAACAACATCTCCCTCATTACTGGAAGCAAGAATAATTCGATCTAAAAGCGCGATGGGCTTCTGTGTTGGGTAGCCTAGTCGCTCCTCTGCGTGGGGCGATAGTGGGTCAATATCCGTGACAACATCTTGAATGGAGACTCCGCGTGTCGGATCGTAGTAACGGCGGAACTGTGGTATCTTTCCGCGCTTGGGCCAGTAGATGAGACCGAGCGTATCAAGGGCATCCAACCGCTCCTGAACGGTTAGTTTATGAATCTCCTCTTTGCTTAGATTGGGGATTGATGGCACTGCCCAATGCCTTCCTGACTCTGTAGGATCGACACCCCGCCACGGCTGACCGGATGCTCCTGTCCGCACTCCCGCTCCCGTAAGGTCGCCCAACCTGAACCGCCCAGCAATATCCTTATGGCGATAGAAGTTCTCAATATACGACTCGTCATACTTCTGATAAATCCGGTTCCATGTGTACTTGTCACTCTTCGTATAGAAGAGGATTACATCATGCACTGGCCCCCAGCGATTCGCGCTATTGTGGCTGGACGTGCGCTTCCATGCGATTTCATTCTGGAAGTTCGTGTGGCCAAAGATGCCGTCCATCATCACCTTGATATAGTGGCTGGCCGTAGGATCGCAATGCAGGTAGATGGAACCTGTGGGACGAAGGATCGTTTTCATGTGCAGCAGTCGCAGTACCATATAGATTAGATACGCCAATAGGTGTGGCTGGGTGTTGCGCAATGCCCCCATCCACAGCCGCCAAAATTCAACGTAGTAATCCTCGACGCCATGCTCGCGCATGAGGACGGGCATAGCCTTTGCAATGGCCTCCTTCTCCGGGTCCATCTCCCAGGTATCGCAGAACGCCTCGGCCTGTTCGGGGACAGGCTTACCCGTCATGTTCTTGTACATGAGGTTGTAGTTACGCTTGGAATTGAACGGCGGGTCAAGATAGATCAGGTCAACGCTGCTCTTGGCCATCTGCTGCATACGGGTAAGGTTGTCCCCGTAAAAGAGCATCTTGTCAAGCTGCTTTTTCATGCGCCTACCATGATGCCGAGAGCGGATTCAAGCGACACCGGAGTCTTGCGGTTGTTGAACTTGAAGCAAGCCTCAGAAATATAGAGGCCCATGTACTTGACGCTGTAGTGGTGGTGCTGACCGTACCAAGCACGCTTCACAATCGCCCAGAACCCCTCAATGCTGTTTGTGTGAATGATGCCGTTTGAATACTCGAAACTATGATTCACGGTCGCGTGCTCAATGACCTTCTCCATGCCGTTATAGCCGCTGTACTCATCAGTCATGAGAACGGATGCCTCCATGTCCACGAAACGAGCGATGAAGTTCTTGAGGCCCTTGCTGGTGAGTTTTCGGCGGTCAAATGGCTTAGCCACTACCCGGCCTCCGCGCTCCATCACGCCAACAACCGGAGTCTTTTTTGTTCCACGGCCACGCTTGTTGGGCTTATCATCGTCACCGTTGCGACGATTGCCTTTCCGGAGCTTGCCGCCAATGTAGGTTTCATCGGCCTCAACGATGCCATAAAGAAGTTCGCTCTGAAACGTGTCCTTTGCCATCGCATCCCGGATGCGATGCATCATGCTCCACACAGTAGCGCGGCGCATGTCCAAGTCTCTTGCAATTTGATAGGAACTGGCAGACTTTTTCGCGTTCAGCATCAAGCCAAGCACTAAAAACCAGTTGCGAAGGGGGATGTGAGTTCCATGGAATATAGTACCCACAGTGACCGAGAACGCCCGGTGGCACTCCTCGCACTGCCAGCGGATTCCGGCTCTATCGCCGCTGGCATGACGACACACTTTGCTGCTCTTGCAGTAGGGGCAAACCGTCTTACCGCGCCACCGGACTCCTTCAAGATAATCGACCGCTTGCTCCTGAGTCTGGAAGCCCTGGAAGATTTCGATGAGATTCATTGTGCCCTCTCCGCTACACAATGATCTTAGGTTCTTACCCTGAACGTGTCAAGTCCAAAAGCGTACCATTCCGTTCATCGTGGCTCGGGGCGTCAGAACCCAGCAGGATCTAATTGATCAGTTGTTCAACTCCAGCGAAAAGCGCCTGGCGCGGACGCTGCTGCTAATGGCAGAGTTTGGGAAACCGGGTGAGCCGGAGACATTGATCCCGGTGGTAACTCAGGAGACTCTTGCGGACATGATCGGTACAACCCGGTCACGCGCCAGCTTCTTCATGAATCGCTTCAGAAAGCTGGGTTACATCACATACACAAACAACAGTCGGGTTCGAGTTCACAAGTCGCTGCTCAACATGTTTCTGAAGGATCAACTGCCGGAGGAGAACACATCAAAACCCAAACTGCTCGATCCTCCGCCCAGTACAGCACGAAAAGCCAGACGAGCCAAGGTCGAGTGAGTTGAAGAAACTGATTTCCTCGTTCCGGGTGTATGGTCGCCTACCCGGATGCATTCGTTGTGGACACTCTCAATTTTCCGAGGGAATCTTTGTAACATCATCCACGACCACTACTGCAACTTCGCCTTTTTCACTCTCGATTTTCAGACCTAGCTGTTCTCTGAGAGCTCTCTTCCATGCGGTAAGCATGTCGGTACCCAACTCGGGCCCGAGATCCACACTGAATTCGTATGTACCCTGTAGTCCTGTTTTATCGAGAACAGGTATCGGGGAGCCGCCAGCTCTCGCCGGCACGTTGGGACGTTCTGCCGCAGGGATAGAGAATTGGACGGCCAAAAGACCGGCAAACCGCTCGAAACCAAACCCAGGTCTCAAAAGCGAGACCTGGGCCACTTGCGGTAAAAATCCGATCTTGATTGCCCTCGACGAGAGCACGGCCATTTTCACTTGTCGATGGAGCTTCGCGCTTTGGCTCTCGCGATCAGATCGGCCTGCCGCGTTGGCGGAGCCGAAAATACGTCATTCACTCGATTGGCCGGGTGAGCGCGGCTCTCTATAGTTCTCCTCAGCGGCCAAACCGGCCGCTGAGTTCAGAAACAGCAATGGAGGCATTCTTTATGGCCATCACCCATTCAGACACAACGAACAGCGTTGGAGCCGTCGTGGTGCGATCCGGCGGGGGACAAACGCTCCGCTGGGGGCCCGGGGGCACGGTCCGCATCATCGCCGGCGCCAGTTCCACCGACCGGTCGTTCAGTATCGTCGAGTCGACGGAGCCAGCGGGCGGCGGCGCGCCGCTACACGTGCATCACGGCGAGGCGGAAGCGTTCTACATTCTGGAAGGGACGGTCGAGCTGACCTGCGGCGACCAAACGGTCACGGCCCATCCCGGCGACTTCGTCTACACGCCTAAAGACGTGCCGCACAAGTACACGGTCGGCGGCGACAAGCCGGCGCGTCTGCTGATGCTGTTCTCGCGGCCCGGATTCGAAAGGTTCTTTGCCGAGGGCGGCTCTCCGCTCGATCAGCCGCCAGCCGGTCCGCCGGATCTGGAAGCCTTCCGGCATCTCGTTGAAAAATACGACATGGAATTGCTTCAGACGCCGGCGCACTGACGATCGCGGAGGCTAAGTCCTCCGCGCGATACGCCAATGCTTATCGCCACTTCGTGTCGTTGGTGTGCACGAATGGCCCATACTCCTGCTTCGTCTTGCCGCGCAGGGCCGCTTCGATAATGCGGTCCGTCGCGCGCACGATGGCGGCCAACTCGGCGCGGGAATGGACGTTCAGCTTCTCATAGATATTCACGAGGTGCGTCGACACCGTCCGTTTGCTGATGCAGAGCCGGGTAGCGATCTCGCGGTTCGGAAAACCATGGACGACGTAACTGACGATTTCGCGCTCGCGCTCGCAGAGCTTTTCGTCGAGGATCGTTTTGATCTGTCCGTCCGGGATCAGATGGGCGATCCGGGTCCAGTACGACTCGTTCTCGCGCCGCACGAGGGCGCGGAACTCATCAGGTCGATACTCCTCAAGGAGGTTGATATCGTGGAGCTTCCGCGCATGCTCCACGGCCATCGCCACTAGAGCGTCCTCATTGTCGGCGATGAAGACTTCGCCGCAGGGTGGGCAAGTGAGTCTCATCCTGGTCCTCAGATCCTGTTCCGGCGTGCTTCCCTCCGGTTTCCGGCATTCGCAATGCCGGTCACGCGTCTTTAAGTCACGAGCCGGAATTGGAGGCCTCATTATAAGACAGGCGCGTCGGACGGATCTCGAATCGACGAAACAAGCAAGGGGTTCGCGATTCCCGATGGGCAGCTGTCGCCGCAGTCCCGGTAAGTGCGGAGCCGGAGTTGTGTCGCACCTGTCGTGAATCTGCTCTAGCTTCCCAGACCGGGCGACTCCACAATGGGCGGCGGGGCTGACCGGTTCTTCTTTGCCTGGCGCTTTCTTACTTGACGGACGGCGACGATTATCAGCGACACAAAGGTCACGACAAGAAGAATTACAGCAGTCCAACCGTGGAGCTGCGCCACTTCTCCATAGAGGAGCGCGAGCCCCACGAAGACGAAAAACAAATGGGCGCAAAAGACCTGCAGTGATGCCTTGCCTATGGTAAGCAGCGGCTCATGGGAAACGGCTTTGGCGACATATTTTCGCAGCCAGTAGACAACGACTGTGAAGGCGATGAGGTTGACGACGCGGAGCGGGCCGATGCTCCATTTGTCGAGTTGCATGCCGAGCGCCTGCTGGGTGAGGCGCGGGCCAAGCCAGCTATGGCGAACCCCGATGAAGAAGAGGCAAATGGCTCCGCAAAGGACGATGGCGGGGCCGCGCACCTTTTTGAGCGGCATAACGCCCAAGGCCATTTCGGCGCCTAACCAGAGGCCGACAATCCAGATTGCCTGCCACGCGAAGAGATTGAACGCGCCGGTTTCCTGCAGAGGAATATGGAGATGGGTGACGCCGACGATCCAGTTATGGACCAGGTCACGAAGGCCGAACTGTGCAAGGACCCAGATGAGGGCGCTTACGGCGAGAATCTTATTCCACCCAAAGCGAACCGACGCCGAAAGCACCAGCGGCGTGAAGGCCAGGAAGATGACATACATGGGCAGGATGTCGAGTAGCGGCGGACAATAGAGCAGCAGCACCGATCCGATGATGGCGGTCCCGGGATGGGCAAGGTAAAAGTCGAAGAGATTCGTCAGCGCGGTTTTGTGGGTATGCGCGGCGTAGGTGGCGGCAACGCTGAAGGCGAAAAAAAGCAGCAGCAGGTGATAGCCATAAATCTTGAGTGAGCGCTTGAATAGCTTGAGGTGGGTTTTGGCCTTGTCCTGGAGCATTTCGCGGATATAAATGCGTCCCACGAGCAGCGCGGACATAAAGACGAATCCTTCCGCGGAGGAGATAAAGCCGATGGGCTGGTTCACAAAATCGCTGAAGCGGGTGGGGAGGTGGGTGAGCGTCATCCAGACGAGAAACAGGCCGCGGAGTGCATCCAGCTCCGGACGGCGCTCGAGCTTGGGGAGGTGGATGGTCATAAAGCCTTCATCTGCATTAGACGCAGGGTGGGCCGTGGCGGCCAGTCCGGCCCGGAGCGGCGGCTGATGGATACCTTACTCTAGGATTCAAGGAAAGCAATGATGCCAGGGCGCGCTCAAGCGATCGTGAGTTTTCATCGGGACGAGGCAGGAGACTGGGTGGCCGACCTGGCTTGCGGCCATACACAGCACGTGCGGCACCGGCCTCCATGGGAGCTGCGGCCCTGGGTTGTCGATGAGGAGAGCAGGCAGCGGCACATTGGCCAAATGCTTTTGTGCGTAAAGTGCGAAGAGAGGGCGGAGGGGACCTGATTGCAACGATCGCAAAAGAGGAAATAGCCTGCAGCGGGGCTAAAGCTGCGCCCTCTCTTCAGGCAGAAGCTCCATTGGCCGCCGCGCGCCGCTTGTGCTGAAGAATCTCCGCCGCTCGGTGAGCCGCCTCGTTCACCAGAAAGCCCATCTTCGGATGAGATGGCTCGAAGTCGGGCGCGACGCCAAGACGCTCGAGTTCTTCCGAGGTGCTGGGGCCGACGGAGCCGATCACCGTGGATTGCAGGCCGCGCCGCAGCATCTCCTCGCAACCCATCTGGGCGGCAACCTGAAAGAGATGCGCCGCCTGCACGGCATTCAGAAAGAGGACCAACTCGATCTCTCCACGGGTCAGAGCCAGCACCGCCTCCCGCAACGGCTGGAGATCTTCCGGCAGCGCCCATCGATAGACGGGGACGGTGGTGACCAGGGCTTTGCTCGCCGTGAGCGCGGCGGTCAACTCGGCGCTGGGCGCTCCGTATTCCTGAATTGCCACGCGCAGCCCGTCGAACTTGGGACCAACATTGTCTTCGATCGACTTCAGCATCTCGCGCCAAGTGCAAGGCTCGGGAGCGACGGCCGCGACTGGAACCTCGATTTCGCGCAAAGCGGCAAGAGGCTTCGGCCCGCGGGCCGCTACCTTCACCGCGCGCAAAGACTTCAGAAAAGCTTCCCGCTCGCCCTGACTGTCGACGATGCTTAACAGGTCGCGGACACCCACGCCGGTGAGAAAGATCACCAGATCGAACTCGCCGCGAAGGAGAGCGGAGATAAAGTCGAAAGCGGCGCGGTTGGATTCCAGCGGCAGCTCACGCATGGCCGGAACCAGGAGTGGCTCTCCGCCGTGGTTGCGAATAAGAGTCGCAATCTCTTTGGCTCGCCGCGCCTCCAAAGCAAGCACCCGCAATCCTCGAAGACCGGATTCTGGCATCTCCACCCTTCCAGCCGGTTTTGCGCACGCCGGCCGCCGCAGGCCGCCCGACTGGGCAGCCGGTATTCTCGCTGCTCATCATTCTAGAGCATGTCTCCTATTACTATGCCATCGCTGATTGCTATGCCATCGCTGAGCGGGCCACCGCGGTGCGGACAGCGCACTCCACCGCGCAGCCGTTCGGCGAAAATGCGCCGCCGCAGCGGATAGCAAGCGAAAGTCGCCGGCAACCAGTTGTCAATGACGATTGCTTTGGACGGCGTCTTGATGGGGCATGGCCTCGCCGGGCGGGTGGGCGAGCCTGTCCAACACCATTGCGGCTGCTTGGGAGACGCTGCCGGCGCCCAGCGTGAGGATGACATCGCCTGAAGAGGCACCGGCCGCGGCGCGCTCGGCAGCCTCTTCAAAGCCCGAGGCGTACTCGGCGCGGGGTCGGCCGAGCCGGGTGAGGGCGCGGACCAGAGCGGGAGAGTCCACCCCGGCGATCGGCTTCTCGCTGGCAGCGTAGATGTCCAGCACCTGAACCGTATCGGCGTCATCGAAGGCGGAGGCGAACTCCGGCATCAGATCGGCGGTGCGGCTGTAGCGATGGGGCTGGAAGACTACGTGGACGCGCGCATAGCCGCATTCCCGCGCGGCCCGCAGCGTGGCGCGAATCTCCGTGGGGTGATGGCCATAATCATCCACCACGGTGACCCCGCGCACGGAGCCTTTGAGCTCAAAGCGTCGATCGACGCCGCGATAGCTGTTCAGACCGTTTGCGATGGCTTGGGGGTCCAGATCAAGCTGTATGCCTATTGCAACCGCAGCAGTGGCGTTCAGCACATTATGGCCGCCCGGCACGTGCAGCCCAAAGGGCCCCAACGCGGAGCCTTGATAAACCACTTCAAAGCGGGATCGCACTCCATCCAAGGCGGGCAGGGCGCGGACGGCGTAGTCGGCTTGCGGTGAAAAGCCGTAGGTGAACACGCGCCGCTTCACCCGCGGCAAGAGGGCGGCCAGCAGCGGGTTGTCCAGGCAGGCGGTCGACGCCCCATAAAAGGGCACGCGATTCATGAACTCCAGAAAGGCCGCTTCCACGTCTTCCAGATCGCGATAGCAGTCCATGTGCTCGCGATCCAGATTGGTGACCACGGAAAGGATGGGCGAGAGCTTCAGAAACGAGCGGTCGCTCTCGTCAGCCTCCGCCACCAGATAATGCGATTTGCCGAGACGGGCATTGGAGCCGAGGGCGTCTACCCGGCCGCCCACAACCACCGTGGGGTCCAATCCGCCGGAGGCCAGCACGGCAGCAACCATGGAGGTGGTTGTGGTCTTGCCGTGCATCCCCGCCACCGCGATGCCGTACTTGATGCGCATCAGCTCGGCAAGCATCTCCGCGCGCGGAATTACGGGGATCTTGCGCAGCCTGGCCTCAGCCACTTCCGGGTTGCTCTCCTGGATGGCGGAGCTGACCACCACCACGTCGGAGCCGGCGACGTTCTCCGCCGCGTGATCTTGATAAATGGTGGCGCCGAGCGAAGCCAGACGGGCGGTGATGGCGGAGCGCCGCAGGTCGGAGCCGGAAACGGAATAGCCCAGCGTGAGCAGGATTTCAGCGATACCGCTCATGCCGATGCCGCCAATGCCTATAAAATGAACGCGTTGTGCTTTCGCAAACATGGCGATGGGCCGAAGCGCGGGCCCTCCCTACTTTATCAGCGTCGAATTACGGCGCATTTTTCGCCATATCAGCAGCGGCAATGCAGCGTTCCTGGCGCGATTTGAGCGAAATAGCCGCAACTTTCACTCGGCATTCCGGTTCTAATGTATGTGACTCAATACTAACCGTGAGTCGTGGGGTAAGGGCCGGAGCCTCTGGTTAGAGCTGGCGTTCTGTGCTTCTGGCGAGGAGAGATGCGATGCGTTATCTACGTTATCTTGCGTTGCTCGGCGCGTTTTTGATTCCCGCCTCATTTGCGCAAGCGCAAATCGGGGTCGGAATCGGAGTCGGCGTCGGGACCTATCCAGGATACGGATACGGCTATGATGACTACGGCGACGGCTATTATGGAGCCGCTCCCGTTTGCACCTGGGGCTACTATTCCTACTACCCCTACGCCTGCGCTCCGTACGGCTACTATGGCCCGAGCTGGTTTATGAGCGGCATCTTCATCGGGGCGGGTCCGTGGTATCACGGCTATTGGGGACGCGGCTATTCTCGCGGCGGCTACGGGTACCGAAGCGGCTACGGCTACCGGGGTAGCGGATATCGCGGCGGCGTAGGCTATGCCCACGGCGACCACGATGGGTCCCGCGGCTATGGTGGATCGCGTGGCTATGTTGGATCGCGTGGCTATACAGGATCCCACGGCTATGCCGGATCGCGTGGCTACACCGGCAACGGAGCCCGGACGTTTGCTGGAAGCGCCGGAGGAAACCGGAGCTTTAACGGCGGCCATACCTTCAATGGTGGCGCACG
>Ga0207933_1002599_pt1 | contig 11472 bp, 9 predicted proteins | sample NGESurdeep092012_4_FD_184488 | JGI IMG/M metagenome (GOLD analysis project Ga0207933, IMG submission 184488) | Arctic peat soil microbial communities from Barrow, Alaska - NGEE Surface sample F53-3 deep-092012 (SPAdes) | ecosystem: Environmental > Terrestrial > Soil > Wetlands > Peat ... | reverse complement strand
TACGTTGTGCTATGCGTGCAGGCGGGCCTTATCCAACTGGCTCATGACTCATGGAACATGCCGGTCATTGGCGGCAAGATGGTCACTTTCCAGAACTTCGTTGGCCCGTACATTCGTTCCGTCGCTAAGCCAGGTTGGCTGTATGGGATTGGCGACCAGGCATACGCTCGTTTCAATCCGGCCGCGACGGCGGATCCGGCCAGCTTCGTTTTCCCCATCCCACCGGGCCAACAGGCCACCCCCGAGACTTGTCCGTCGGGTTACTCAGCGTTCTGGCTGTGGCGCAAGCATTAGACGGGAGGTTTCTATGAAACGGTCGAAAACATTTCTGGTCGCCGTATTGATGTTGGCGGCGTTGTTCTTATCAAGCGCTGCGCAGGCAATGGATATAAAAGATTACTTCAAAATGGCGGATCAGGATCAGGGCCGGTTTGATCAGAGCCTCCTGACGGGGGCTGAAAAGGTATTGAAGGATGAAGGCAGGGCGGACCTGGCTGATCAGTTGGACAGGCTTTTTACCGAAGTAAAACCCGGTAACAAGATCACCGAAGGATTCTTTGACTACAACACACATTTGTCCGCCATGCTAATCGCCGAGGTCAAGCGAGAAGCCAGAAATCCCAAGCTTCCGCACCTTCAGGCCGAGAGGGCTTTCAGGGACACAGCCCAGGATCACGGCATTCCGCTGCCAAAAGCTTTTGACGCGGTCGCCAGCAATTTCAAGCCTAAGTTCCCGCCGAAGCAATAGGAAGCCGATGACCGGCTCGAAAGAACGAATAGGATGAAGGGGGAAGCTCGATGAATCTTCGAAGTAAATTATTGGGGGCCGTGTTTCTTTTGGCAGCCGTGCTGTTCGCGAGCGCGGCACAGGCAATGGATATAAACGATTACTTCAACATGGCGGATCAGGATCAGGGCCGGTTTGATCAGACACTCCTGACGGGGGCCGAAAAAGTATTGATCGACGAAGGCAGGCCAGATCTGGCTACGCAGCTGGACAGGCTTTTTACCGAAGTAAAACCCGGCAACAAGGTCAGCGATGCCACGGCCGACTACATGGCAAGGCTTGGCGCTATGCAAATCGCCGAGGTCAATCGAGAAGTTAGAAATCCCAAGCTTCCGCACCTTCAGGCCGAGAGGGCTTTCAGGGACGCGGCCCAGGATCACGGCATTCCACTGCCAAAAGCTTTTGACGCGGTCGCCAGCAATTTCAAGCCGAAGTTTCCGCCGCAAACCCAGTAGCCAACAGGAGGAGCTATGCGCGCATCCCGTCTCACTCGCCCTACCTGGCCCGTCTTAGCGGTCATGCTGTTCGTCACCGCGGCGCAGGCCATGGAGATACGGCAGTTCGAGAAAATGGATGAACGGGATCGGAACGAATATGTTGCTGAACTTGTGCTGGGTGCTCAAAAGGTCCTGACGGAAGCTGGAAAAGCCGATCAGGCTGCACAGGTGAGGAAACTTTTCACGACAGTTCTCGGCAACGATCAAAGCAGCCTGGGTGTAGTGGAATTCACTAGCAATTTGGCAAGGGCGCGTCTTGCCGATGCGCAGAATGTGGCAAAGGACACCAATGCCCAGAGAATTGAAGTTGAAGATGCTATGGCTGTTACTTTGCATAAGAACGGAATTGAAGTGCCTGACAGCTTCTATACCGTCCTCAGCAATTTCAAGCCAAAGTTCCCGCCAAAGTAGAGGCCGATGGCAACGCGGCCCCAAGGAGGAACTGCTCTTCGGCAGCGGATATCCGTGGGCGGTCCCACCTGAAATTGGGCCAATCCGGCTGTTGCCAATTCCTTGTCATGATCGATGGTTTGGCGATTACCGTGATCGTGGGGAGAGGATTACGGCGAAATCCACGGAAGTCATACCGCACATCCTGTTGGACTGTGCCAATCCACCATCTCGGATGCTGTTCATGGACCTCTTCCCGCGCACGCTCGACTCCACCAAATGCGATCATCGCTTGGCGGTGAGCTTTTTGCGGCGACATCTCCGCAGCGATATTCGCTTGAATAGACTGCTCGATATGGAATTGCAATTCCTCGTCCAATTCGCCGCGCCTCGTACGCGAGAAGAAGAATCGCAACCGTGTCAGAAGCTGTTTCATGAACGAGGTGCCCCCAAAACCAAAGCGATCGGCTCAAGCGCAAGAATTGTCAAAATCGATAGATCAAGCAGCCCTTGCAGCAGATGACGTTTTTCTACGTCTTTACTATTCGTGCCGGAGGGCCACAACAGGATCCACTTTCATTGCTGAACGTGCTGGAATCAATGTTGCCGCAAGAGCAACCAAAGCTAACAGCAGCACGACTCCGATAAAACTCACCGGGTCGTATGGGCTGATGTTGAATAGTAGACTCTTCAGTACCCGCGAAAGTGTCAGTGCTACGGCCAGTCCAACAAATCCTCCGAGCGCGATCAGGCGCACTCCCTCCCAAAGGATGAGTCGCAGGATGTTGAACCTGCCGGCTCCTAACGCCATGCGAACGCCTATCTCCTGAGTGCGCTGGGTCGCAACAAATGAAATGACGCCGTACAAGCCGATGATGGCCATCGCGAGTCCGGTAAAAGCAAAGAATCCGAGCAACACAGTTTCAAACCTGGGTCGAGCTGCCATTTTGCTCACGCGCTGATTGAGGGTTTCGATATTGACCAGCACGATCGGATCCAGCTTGGCGACCTGGGCGCGGATCCAACGGAACATCACTGCCGGCGGAAGCGATGTTCGAAGGATGAACACCTCCGTTCTACGCCAATTACTGTCCCAATCTTCTGACCGATTCCGCCGGAGCGTGTAATACTCCGGCTCTTCCTCCCCGGTCAGTTCCCCGTTTCTTACATTGTCTGCAACCCCAACCACTGTTCCCCACAATGGCTTCGGGACCCCATTGCTGTCGAATCTATCGAACTGCATACGGTCGCCAACCGCGCTTTTCCCGGGGAACAAGCGCACAGCAAGCCGTTTGCTCAGAACAATAAACTGCTCGCTCGAATTGAGTTCTGCTTCGCGAAAGCCCTCTCCCTTCACGATCGGGATACCTAAAGTGCGGAAATAGCCTGGTGAAACCTTGCGCGTGGTCACCAGACCCCCGGTTCGTCCTTCGGAGGGCGGCCTGCCAACAATGCCGAGCGAAGAGTAAAAAACGTGGCTGCCGCTACCTGGAGGTACCGAATCGCTCATTGCCAGCGAACTGACTCCGGGGCCGTACTGGAGCAGCGTCTGTAATTGTTGGAAGAAAGCCATCTGCTGTTCCGCCGTTGCATAGTGCTGTTGTTCGAGCGTGATGCCGACAGTCAAAGTCTTTTCCGTTTGCATTCCCAGATGTTGGTTCTGCAGGTTCCAAAAACTGCGCAGCAGCAGCATCCCTCCGGCCAGCAAAACCATGCTCGCAGCGATCTGCCCTACCACCAGCCATTGACGCACAGCAGCATGGGGTACTGTTTGCGAGCGTCCGGTCAGCATCAGTGGCTTTGGCTTTTGTAACGCTGGCGCAACGCCAAACAGCGCGCCGCACAGCAGCGAAACAACAACGGTAAAAAGAATAATTCGCAGATCAATATGGGTTTTGCCCAGGAAAGGGATGCCTGCTGGCGCGATCGCAATAAAGACGCGCAATAGTATTTCCGCAAAAACACATCCAGCCACAGCTCCAGCCATGGACAGAAGCAGTGCTTCGATCAGCGCCTGCCAGGCCAGCCTGATTCGACTTGCGCCCAGTGCGGAACGAACTGCCAAATCCCGTTGCCGCGCAGCGCCACGCGCCATCAGTAGACTTGCCACATTCGCGCAGGCAATCAGCAGAACCGCGAGGACAGATCCCAACAAAATCCACGCGATTCGGCTTGCGTCCTGCATCTGGCGGTCCCGCAGCGAACGAACCTTGAGGCGGAAGTCGTGGCGGAAGGCATTGCGCAATTGTGACGGAAGTGTCTTCTGAATATTTTGGAAGAGTGGCTCCATTTCGGCCCGGGCCTGCTCGATGTTCACACCGGGTTTGAGCCGGGCGAACGTTCGCATCGGTGCTCCAATGCCACCATTCCCAGTACGTTGTGCAGTCTCATCCAAAGCCAATGGCCGAATCACATCCGCCGGCTGCAGATCGGGCAATTCAAAGTCTTCAGGGAGCACACCGACTACTCGGACAGGACTGCCATCAATGTCAATCAGCTTATTCAGGATGCCTGGATCACGATTGAAACGACTTCGCCACAATCCATACGTGATAAGAGCAACGTCGGGTCCATTCGGGCGCATTTCTTCCGGTAGAAAATTTCGTCCCAGAACCGGGGAGACACCCAGCGTGGACAAAAAGTTTCCGAGCACCCTGGCGCAACTCAGTTGTTCAGGATTTCGCTCCGTCAGGTCGCATTCCTGAGACACTGCTCCCTCGGAAGTAATCGCTTCAAAGGGCTTCTGATTGTGCACCCAATCAAAGAAGAAACCGCCCAGCGTGAACTCTTGTGTTTCCAGAGATTGCACCAGACCCACGGACACTAGGCGGTCGGCGTGCGCATAGGGCAGACTGCGAAAGAGGATCGGGTCAACCACGCTGAATACCGCAGTGGTTGCGCTGACGCCCAGCGCGAGCGTAGCGATCACCGTCACAGTGAAAAGAGGGTTCCTACGAAATCCGCGTAGAGCGTAGCGAATATCCTGCATCACCATTCCGAGCAGCCATCGGGGATGCTGCTCACCCGTCTGTTCCCGTGTGCGCTCGATTCCGCCAAATGCGATGAGCGCCTGTCTCCGGGCTTCCTCCGGCGTCATCCCCGCAGCGATATTCGCCTCGATGGAATGCTCCAGATGAAACTGCAGTTCTTCATCCAATTCGTCGCTCTTGCTGCGCGAGAAGAAGAATCGCAATCGGGTCAGAGATTCGCTCATCACGCAGGCGTCTCCAGAACCAGAGCAATGGCCGTGGAGAGTCGCTCCCAGGTCGCGAGTTCAGCCTCTAACTGCTTCTTACCCGCGCGGGTCAGCGAGTAGAATTTCGCTCGTCGATTATTCTCGGAACTTCCCCACTCCGACTGAATCCAACCCTTATATTCCAGCCGATGCAGCGCCGGATAGAGTGAGCCTTGGCCGATCTGCAACACGTCCTTGGAAACCTGCTGAATGCGCAGGGCCACTCCCCAGCCGTGCATTGGTTCTAGCGCCAGCGTCTTGAGAATGAGAGCATCCACCGTTCCCTGCAGCAGGTCTGTTGATGGCGGCATCGTTCCCCCTGATATCCGACAATAGACTTACGCATGGTCTTGTCGAATGTCAAGGGAAGAGAAGTTAAAAGTCAGCATCGTCCGCAGGCTCGCCTTTCATCCCGCCAATGAGCTCATTCCACATGTACTCGAATGTCGCGATGGCATATTTGCCAAGAATGCGCTGGAAATCCTCCCCTGGTTTGAGCCAGAGTCAGGAGACGAGTGCGGATAGATGCCGCTTGATTCTTGGTCGACTCACGGCTCATAGCGCCTCCATGTAGGGACGGATCACGTTGCTGGCGCGGCAGATTTTGGCGTAGCGGCAGACGTCGTTGACAGTTGCCTTCTTCTGGCGGAGGCAGTCTTTGAGCGCTTCCACCGGGTTGCAAAATGAAAGGCGTTCGGGGATTGCTTCATCCCGAACGCCTCGGACCGGAGAGTCATCTTCACAAGTCATGCAGATAAACCGGCCATCGCGCGTGCGATTTTGTTGTATCGCCGCTAATTTCCGGCTGGTGCGGGTGTGCCAATCGGTGTGCCAATCCTGGAGCCAATTACCTCGCCGGAAATCACAATCTCAACGCGCCGGTTCTTCTGCCGGCCCGCCGCGGTTGAATTGTCCGCCACTGGATTGGCTGGGCCAAGTCCTGTTGCGGTCATGGAGTCCAACGGCACTCCCTGGGTCGTCAAAAAGGTTTGTACGCCGTCCGCCCGTTGCTCTGAAAGCGTTTGGTTGAAAGCTTCGCTACCAGTGCTGTCGGTGTATCCCTCAATCGAGAGGCGCAGCGAGGGGTAACTCGCCAGAATGCCCGCAAGGCGCGCCAGTGCGATTTTGGCCGGTGGTTTCAATTCCGCTTTCCCCACGCTGAAGAGCACATCGCCCATGTTCACCATCAGGCCACGAGGAGTGTCCGTTGTCGGCAACACGCGATTGAACTGAGCCAGCAGCCGCTTCCGAAGAGCTTCCCGCTCCGCGACGGCCTGCGCCGCCGTTGCCTGCGCGCTCTGGGCCTGGGCCTGGGCCTGTTGTGCCGCCTGCTGCGCCGCTTCTCTCGCCTCAGCGGCTCTCGCTGCTGCCTGATCTGCCGCTTCCCGCTGTTGCGCCTCATGGGCGGCTTGTGCCTGCGCCCTTTCCTGCGCGTCTTGCGCCTGCTGCGCTTGCTGTGCCGACGCCTCCTGCGCTTGCTGCGATGCTCGCTTCTGCGCCGCAATTTTGTCCTGCTGCTCCCGTCTCACGGCGATGGAGCGCGCATCTTCCGCGGACTGCACTGCCTGTCGAGCAACCGTCGGAACAGAATTCTTTTGCTTCCTGGCCTGGTAGTCTTCTGCCTGGTTCAATGCCTGCTGAGCCTTGGCCAGTGCTTCCGGAGCATACTTGGCCGCGCCGTCCAGCTTGGCGATTCTCACCGCATTGCGAGCCTGATACAGATCCAAAGGAACTTTTGACTCCATGGGATAGCCATGAAAATTGGCATCGGAATACTCTCCGCGCTGCAGCAGTTCCAGATTTGCGTTCACCTCGGCGACGGCGCCCTTTGTCTTGGACAGAACGCTATTCACCAGCACCACCTTCTGGCTCGGGAAACTCACAGCAAAGTAGGGCTCCGCCGTCACCAGCATGCCAAAGGTCTGCAGTTTGCTGGTTACGTCGGCTTTGCTTTTCTGGTCTTTTACCACCAGTTGACCCAGGTTGGATGCGCGGCCTTCCGGCGTAATGGCCCATAACACATAGACAAGGTATTCAGGGCCGAAATTGGTGGGTGATTCGAGCCCCTTAAACTCTGCCTCAATCCGGAGGCTGCCTTTCGAACTGCTTACCTTCGCGTCGCCTTCGGCGCGTGGTAGCAGCGCTGTTCCCGTGAATCCAACTTTTGTGGACCCGCGGGCCCAGTAATTCACCGTCGGCACGCTCTGTGAAACCTTGATATTAATCAGTGACTTGGAACTCTGGCCCAGCGCAGAGGGCCCGATTATGAGCAGCACCATTGCCGCCGCAATGCAGATGCTAAGAATGGACTTGATTTTCATGGCCTCTCCTTAATGGATCGCGGAATCGGTTAGCGCGGCGCAGACGGGAAGACCGAATCTGGCTGTTAAAGGAATCTTATAGGCGAAGTGTCATCGCGTCATAGAATTTCGACGGTTTGATGAGAAATCTCACGAGATGAGGCTTTCGACGCCCGGACGCGAGCGATGACGGAGCAGACTTTTCATTCGCCACGGAGTTCGGGCAACGCACACAACCTGTCCAACAGCGGCTGCTGCTCTTCGCGGATATATTCCCGTGCCGCATCCATGCAGAACCAGCGGCCACGGTCAATTTCGTGGATTTCAATGCGGTGCCCGGAACGTGGAGGCCATTCGACCTCGCACGTATTGCTTATTAATTTGTCTGGATCGCAGTCTCCCTCGAATGCCCAAGCCATCACAACCTTACCGCTTTTCTGCTTGATCGAACCGAGCTCGACGAATCCCTGCGTTACGTGAAAGCTGGTCTCCTCTTCAAACTCGCGCTGAGCCGCGGCGAGCGGCTCTTCATCCGGCTCATATTCCCCCTTCGGAATCGTCCATGCCCCCTCGTCCTTTTTGGCCCAGAACGGCCCTCCAGGATGAACCAGAAAGACCTCCATCTCACCGTGCGTCCGTCGATACATCAATAAACCTGCGCTCCGCTTAGGCATAGTAAAGCGGTCTATACTGGCCTTCTCTCCCATGACATTTCTATAAGGATCGCAGCTATCCATATAGGTGTCTGGACAGGAGAAGGAGGGGTCCGTCATTTATGAAACACGCCTTGTTCGTCTTCTCACTGACAGCACTGTTTGCTGCAATCAACTGTCCAGCGCAAGGTTCCCGGCCCTCGGCGAGGCTGAAGATGGTTCCTGCGCCGCTGCGCTCCGCCACTGCCCGACCGATTCCGGCGCATGCATCTCCCTACAACTTTCCACGCGTCCAGTATCCGCGCATCGAGGCTGATTCGCGTGTAACGTTTCACTTCAAAGCTCCCGACGCGCGGAAGGTGCAGGTCGCAATCACCGGTGTTCCCTTCGACATGATCAAAGGGGCCGACGGTGTCTGGACCTATACCAGCGCTCCGCAGCCCCCCGGCTACCACAACTACTGGATGGTTGTGGACGGTGCGATCGTACTTGACCCCGGCACGAACACGTTCATCGGGTACGGCCACATGTGTAACGGCTTTGAGATCCCTGAACCCGGCGTGGATTTCTACGATCTGAAAGATGTGCCTCACGGCGCGGTACGAACCCAATATTACTTTGCAAAGACGACTAATTCGTGGCGGCGCGTGTTGGTGTACACTCCGCCACGCTATGACGTCAATACTGCTACCCGCTACCCAGTGCTGTATCTGCAGCATGGTGGCGGCGAAGATGAGCGTGCCTGGATCGACATGGGCCGGGCGAATCTGATCCTCGACAATCTCATCGCCGCGGGTGAGGCGAAGCCCATGATCGCAGTTATGGAAACCGATAATGTGCCCGGCACGTTCCCGCTCCGGGGACCTGGTCATGATGGTTGGCACCCGGAGTACCTTCGCGGAGGCGGACCGTATGGGCATCTCATCATCAACGACCTGATCCCGTGGGTTGACAGTCACTTCAGGACTTTGACTGACAAGGATCATCGCGCCATGGCGGGTTCATCGATGGGCGGCTACATGACCGAAGCTGTCACTTTGGGCAACCTCGATAAGTTTTCTTATGCCGGCTTGTTCAGCGGCGGTTCCGCGGCCGGATTTGGCCCCGGGGGAGCCGGTATCCCTATTCCTGCATCGGCCCCGCCACCTCAGCCCGCTACCCTCGACTTCAAGTCGATCTACTACGGCGCAATGGAGAATCCAGAAAGATTCGACAAGGAGATGAAGGTCTTCTTCTTCAGCTTCGGCGCCATACCCCCGCTGGAAAATCCCGACGCGCTGAAGAAGCATCAGCAACAGCTGATCGCCGCGGGCATCACGAATAGTTATCTCTACATCTCGCCGGGAACTTCACACGAATGGCAGACGTGGCGAAGAAGCCTCTATGTCTTCGCCCGACTTCTCTTCCAGTGAGGTGGTCACATCCGTTTTAAGCTTCGCCGCCATCTATCGTTCAACCTGCTCGCGCTGGGCCGCGCTCCCCTTCGGCACCCTCTGCCTGACAGTTTCCGCGGCCCATGAGCACACTTTTTGCCTTGAGATCAGATGTACTGGCTTTAAACAGCATGGCCTCAGAGTGCATGGTCATAGCAATCGTGAATCCGCCCTAGAGTGCGGCAACCGAACCATCTTCGTGCCAAACGAATTCCATCGGCTTAGTGCCTCCGAACGGATACTTCTTTAGGGACTCTTCACTAAGCTCGAACCCTAAACCTGGTTTGGTAGGGAGCGGAACACGTCCGTTTTCCATGCGCATCGCGGGGAATCCGAACCACTCCGCCCAAATCTTTTCTTTTTGTCCAGGTTTCACAAAGCTGCAAATTTCCTGCACCAGGAAATTGGGGATTGCGGAATCTACATGTAAAGTAGCAAGCCCCCCGATGGGTCCTTCGCACGCATGAGGCGCCATGGAGATATTCGAGATGTTCGCCATCGCCGCTACCTTCAAGAGCGCCGAGACGCCGCCTACATGATTGATGTCTGTTTGCAGGATGTCGACAGCTCCCAGCGCGATCAACTCCCGGCAGCCATAGGCTGTCACCAGTCGTTCTCCCGTCGCAATAGGCGTGGTCGAATGACGAGCGATCTGCGCCATGGCCTGCGGGTTTTCCGGAGGACAAGGCTCTTCTACGAAGAGGAGATGGAGCGGCTCCACTTCCTTAATGATGATGGAGGACACCGCCGGGCCCATCTTGGCATGGAAATCGACTGCGATATCGATGGAATCTCCCAGACCTTCGCGTACCTGCTGCATATATTTGACTGCACGATCAATCTTCGCGTTGGTTTCGATCCACTCGTAGTCCGGATCGGGGAGCTCGATCTTAAGGCAAGAAACTCCCTCCTGCCGTGCATTCTCGCGCAAGTGAGCTAGATCCTCGGCCGTGTTGACGTTTGCCGCATGATAGTAACCTCGAATCCCACGTTGATCGTAAGGACCGCCCAGGAGCTGATAAACAGGCACGTTCAACGCTTTACCGCGAATATCCCACAGCGCCTGATCGATAGCGGAAATGGCCGATCCAATCAGCGGCCCCGCCCGGTAGAAAGTGTGAACATACATCGATTGCCAGAGATGCTCAACCTGCATCGGGTCGTTGCCGATGAGAAAATCGCGAAAGTCCTCAATGCAGGACATCGTCGATTGAGCTTTCCCCTCGAGTGTGCCTTCGCCCCAGCCCACCAGGCCCGGCTGGTTTGTCTCCAGCTTCACAAAGACATAGGGCCGATCCGAGTTGGGCGTAATCGAAACCCCAAAAACTTTGAAATTGGTAATTTTGATTCCAGAGCTGAATTCACGAAATGCGTCACTCGCTAATGTCTGACCGTTGGGGTTGTACGCGTACGATGCATCCGCCGCTTGCTTGAGAAAAGGGTCGCACCCGCACGAATCGACTAGATCCGATCTACGCACGGCAGCGGCGATTCGCGAGCCAGGTGCTGCAACCGCCATCATTGCTGCTGTGCCAAGAAACTTTCGCCGATTCATACGATTCGAGTCCTTTCCAATGCTTTCTCGTCGACCTCGATGCCTAATCCAGGCCCCTTTGGCAATTCAAAGAATCCGTCGCGTGGCGCCGGCCCAGCAGATGAGTGATTTGTTTGCGCGATAAAGAAGTTCGGAATGCTGGCCGCCGCGTGAAGTGCCGCCGCGTCCGCAATTGGACCGCCTTTATGCCAGGGCGCGAGGTCTACATAATATGTCTCCGCCAACGCGGCGAGGCCGCGAATCCCGGTGATTCCATATGTGAGCAGGTCGGGTCGAAGCAGATCGATCAGGCCTTCGCGGAGCAGATCCTGAAAGGTGCCAGGATCGGAAATAGTCTGCCCGAAAGCCAGCGGGACCACAGTTTCATCCGCGATTTTGTGAATCGTCTCGATATTGGTGACCGGACAAGGTTCATCGAACCACAGCGGATGCATGCTCTCAACCGCCGCCGCGAGGCTTGCCGCATCGCCGGGGGTAAGCTCTCCATGCGCTTCAAAGGCGAAATCCGCGTTTGGAGCGGAGGTACGCATCGCTTGAAGACGCGCGACAGCACGATGAGTAAAATCGCTGCCCTGATTGCGCGCCGCGGGACGCGGGACGGGAATCAGAAACGCGTGAAAGC
>Ga0207933_1002597_pt1 | contig 11478 bp, 3 predicted proteins | sample NGESurdeep092012_4_FD_184488 | JGI IMG/M metagenome (GOLD analysis project Ga0207933, IMG submission 184488) | Arctic peat soil microbial communities from Barrow, Alaska - NGEE Surface sample F53-3 deep-092012 (SPAdes) | ecosystem: Environmental > Terrestrial > Soil > Wetlands > Peat ... | reverse complement strand
CCGCGACACGCGCCACGCCGCATGGACACCGGCCGATCTCTCCACCCTCGCCAGCCTCAGTCTGTCCCTCCACTCCTACGCCGAGGCCGCCCGCTACAACTACGCGCTGGCCGCCTCCGCCGGAACGGCTCCCAACGGCGAACCCGCAGCGCAAACCGGTCTCGCCGGCCTGATCGACGTTCTTCTCCAGGCCCCCGAGCAACCGCTCGCCATCGGCGCGCAGAATCTCACGCTCTATCGCGACATCGCTACCCTCGACCAGGGCCCCGGCTACTGGAACGGCATCCTCTCGCTCTGGCTCAACGGCGAAAGCCCCGCCTCCGAGTACCAGGACGAAACCTCCAGGGCGCAGCGTTACTTCCATCGCGCCAAGGCTGCAGAGCTCCTCGCCGATCTCGACCAGCGATTCCCCTCTGCGCCCGAACGCCCCGCACTCCATGCGCAACTCATTCGCGCCCACTCCGACTACGGTGAGCCCGCAACGGTCATCTCCGCCGGCAAACAATACCTTGCATCCTTCCCCTCCGCCCCCGGGCGTCTGGACGTAGCCAATCTCATGGCCGACGCCTACGCTCGCCAGAACGATACCTCCGACGAGTTCGCTCTCTACGAATCACTGCTCAACGAACTCGCCGCCAAAACCGCCGGCCTTCCCCTCACCTCTTCTTCGACCGCGCCGCCGCCCGCACCCGCGCCCGGCACCGTGGATTTCTATGTGCAGGTGCAGGACCCCGATTCCGTCGACAGCGACGCTGCCGCAGCGCAGAAGCTCAAGTCCCAGCCCCTGGCGCAGCTCCCCACGCGCAAATCGTTGCCCGAAGGCACTGCCTATGCGAACGTCCTCGACCGCTACATCGGCCGGCTTACCGCAACCGGTCAACTTCCCCGCGCGCTCACCGTCCTGCGTACCCAGCTCGACCGCAACCCCAACGACCCGCTGCTCTACGAACGTCTCGCCACCTTCTTCCAGCAAAATAACCTCTCCGCGCAGCAAGAGCAGATCTATCAGCAGGCGATTGCGAAGTTTCAGCAACCCTCCAATTACGACAAGCTCGCGCGCTTTTACCTGCGCGAGAAGAAGCGTGAAGCTTTCGGGGACCTGGCACGGAAGGTCACGGACATCTTCTCCGGAACGGACCTCGACAACTTCTTTGCGAACGTCAATCCAAACCAGCCCATCGGTCCGCAACTCGCGCTGCAGCTGGATCTCTACGCCGCTAAACGCTTCCCCCACGACCTGGTCTTCACGCGCAACCTGCTCACCGCCTATCAGGCACCCGCCACCCGCGACACCGCCGCATACGAAGCTCTCCTTCGCAGCCAATGGTGGGAGTCCGACGATCTGCGCGACGAGTTCCTCACCTACCTCAGCCGCACCGGAAAGCTCGCATCCGAACTCTCCCAACTCGAGTCCCTCAACAAGCAGCCACCCAACTCTCCACCTCTCTCCAACCCGGCCGCCGTCCGCGAGCAGGCTGAGATCGACATCTTCATCTCGCACTTCGAGCAGGCTGCTCCTCTTCTGGGCGCCGTCGCAGACCTGTATCCCGCGGACACCGATACCGGTGACCAGGCCGTATCGCTCTATCGCTCGCTCGCTTATCTCGACCCGCAACCGGCCTCGACCCTTCGCGCCGTGTCGCTCGAGAAAAACCTGCTGGCCGCCGCCCCCGACAGTCCCGACCGTCTCGCCACCCTCGGCGACCTCTACGCCGAAACCACCAGCACCGGCGGAGAAGACCTCGCCGCCGCTGCACCCTTCTGGCGGCGCATCCCGGATCTTCACCCCGACTCAACCCAGGGCTTCCTCACCAGCGCCACCATCCTCTGGGACTACTTCCAGTTCGACGACGCCCTCGTCGAAATCACCGCCGCGCGCACCCGCTTCCGTTCGCCCGCACTCTTCGGATACGAAGCCGGCGCCATCGAAGAGAATCGCCACAACCTCTCCGCAGCCGTCGCCGAGTACACCAACGCCGTCATCCACCCCATCGAAATCCCGCGTCACTTCGACTCCGCCCTCGGTGTCATCGCCGCGTGGCTCAAGCCACCCTCCGACGCCGGCGACAGCAACTTCCGCTCCACTGCGCAAAGCTTTCTGGGCTCCGAAGAGTCCAACGCCCGCCTCATCCAGCTCGCCACCCGGCCCGCCACCAGGGCAGCCGTTGACGCAGCCACCGCAAACGCCGTGGCCGCTAACCCTTCCAACACCGCAGCGCTTACGCTTCGCGCCGACGTTCTCGCCACCCAGCATCATGGCCCCGAACTGAATCTGCTCCTCACCGAGCTCTTCAATCAGGCCCTCGATCGCACCTCAACCCTCGACGAAGCCGCCGCCGTTGGCACCCTCGCACAGGACCGCAGCCTCACCGCGGTCTACGAGCATGCTCTCGCCAAACAAGCCGCGCTCACCCCGGACCCCGTGCAGAAGATCGAACTGCAATATTCTCTCGCCCGCTCGCTCGAGTCCCACGACGACATCGCCGGCGCTACCCGCATCATCGACTCCGTCTACGCCGCCAACCCGCGCCTCCTCGGGGTCGTCCGCACCACCACCGAGTTCTTCATCCGCATCCATCATCCTGAGCGCGCCATCGCGAGCCTGCTCGATGCCGCCAAGGTTGCCTCACCCTCCCTCGCCCGCGACTTCACCCTCGAAGCCGCCAGCCGCGCCAACGACGCCAACGACAACGCCCAGGCCCGCACGCTGGCTCTTGCCCTCCTCACGCAAACTCCCTACGATCCACGCGTGCTGAACGTCATCGCCGCCAGCTACGGCCACGACGACGCCGGACTCAGGCAGTTCTACCTCGCGCAACTCGACGTAGCCCACAAGGCTCCCAGCCTCACCCCCGACGCGCGCAAGCAGGACATCGCGCTGCTACGCCGTGGCCTCCTTCCCGCGCTCACCCGCCTCAAGGACTACGCCAGCGCCACCGATCAGTACATCGCACTGCTCTCCGCCTTCCCTGAAGACGCTAGCCTCGGTCAGGAAGCCGCCCTCTACGCCCTCCAGCACAGCTGCGAGCCCCAGCTGCTGGACTTCCTCCGCACCACCGTCAAGCAATCTCCGCGCGATTCCCGCTTCATGATCCTGCTCGCCACGGCGGAGTCCACATTCAAGGATTTCCCTGCAGCCGAAGCCGCCTACTCGCTCGCAATCGCCATTCGCAAGGACCGGGTCGACCTCTACACCGCGCGCGCCGACATCGAAATGCTCCTCAGCCAGAAGGATCCCGCACAATCTGAACTTGCCGCCGGGGACTTCCAGCGCCTCTACGCTCTCACGTACGACGACCCCTCCTGGATGGTCCGGCTCGCCGAGCTCCGCGCCCGCCAACACCGTCCCGCCGACGCCGTCAAAGCGCTGCAGGCAGCCTATATCGATGGCCACGTCCAGGCCGCCAGTGACGACTTCACCGTGGCCGCACAGCTCGCACACTGGAACCTCATCACCGAGGCTCGGACCTTCGCCGAACAAGGCGTAGCCCTCGCCGGCTCCGACCTGCTCACGCCTCCGTCTACCACCACCGACACGCAGTCAGAGAACGGCGCCATCGTCTACGCCCGCATCCTCGTGCGCTGTGGCCAGGCCGACCGCGCCCTCGCGACCCTCACCGCCGGCCGCCAGGCAGCCGAGGTCTCCGCAACCTCACCCTCGGTCCTCGCCGCCGAACTCGCCCGCGAAAACATCACCGACGATGAGGCTGCTGACTTCCGCAAGAACTTCGCCGCGCTACGCCGCCAGACCGCCGACCAGAACCTCAACGCCGCCATCGACGCCCTCGGAAAGACCATCCAGCTCTACGACACGCCGGAACAAAAGCAGGCCTTCGCCCTCAGCCTCGACAAGCTCCACGACCCGGCCCAGCCCAACGCCAACCCGAGCCTCGCGGTGAAGGCCGCAACCGCCGCCGGCCTGTCCGACCGCGAGGCCGACTGGCGCAGACAGAGCCTGCCCAGCGGCGAACCCGACAACGCGCAGCTCAGCCTCTACGTCGCCCTCCAGCAGCGCCGCCTGCAGTTCTCCTCGCTCGCCCACGACCTTGAAGCCTATGCCGAGCGCCTGCTCGTGCGCCGCCGCACCCCTGTCCTCGTCAAAGCTGCAGAGGCCTTCCGCGACGCGGGTGACATCCCCGACGAACTCCGCCTGGAGCACACGCTCGTGCTTCGCGGCAACGCCCCACTTCGCTCCCGCTACCTGGGTCTCCTGCTGCACCGCGACCCCACCGCCCTCACTGCCCTCGCCGCAAACAGCAATGCTAGTCTCGCCGACGCCGCTCTCAACTACACCGTCACGCACGGTACCGAGGCGCAAGCCCTCGCCGCCGTCGCGAGTCGTGGGCAATCGCTCCATCCGGTCTGGCGTCCTGCCTCGGCATCGCTCGTCCAAACCTACTTCGCGAACTCCACCGCGGGCCCCGTCAATGTGTCTGACTTCAATCAATCCCTCGGCGAGAACGCCACCATCGCCCAGCGCATCGCCGCTCCTGCCGATCCCACGCGCCAGCTCACCGGCGACACCTTCTTCTACTACGCCAGCCGCTTCGGCATCTTCCTCACCACCGTCCACAATGCCGCCCAACCGCTGCCCAACGCCGAAGACTATCTCCCCGCCGAGCTCGAAGCCTCTCCCGAATCTCCCGCGCGCTATCTCGACCTCGCCCGCACCTACGCCGAAGCCCACAACATCCCCTCCGCCGTGGCCGAGTACAACCACGCCCTTGAACTCTCTCCCTCAAACCCCGCCATCGAGGACGAGCTCGCCGCCACGCTCTACCGCGCCAACCAGCACGACGACGCGCTCACCCACTGGCGCCAATCTCTCGCCATCCTCAGCTCGATGCAGCAGCATGGTCTGTATCCCGAGTCCTGGTTCACCTCCTTCGAGACCATCGCCCGTCATCTCGGCGAGTATCATCTCACCGAAACCTGTCGCCCCGGGATCGAAGCCATCCTCGGCCCCTATCTCGCAAAGAACGGCAGCTACCGCTCCAACGAGCTCCTCAAGGCCATCTACAAAGCCTCCGGTACCCCTGCGGAAGGCGCAAACTTAATCCTCGCCGTAACGAACGCGGCCTCAGACCCCAACCAGATTCTTGACGACATCGAGAGAGCGAAGTGGCTCTCCGAAGCATCACGCGAGTCGATCCTTCTTCGCGAGATCGAACGCCTCCGCGCCCACCCCCTCGACGACTCTTCGTCTCAAAGCATAGCGAGTTACCAGACCCAACTCATCGCCCTCTTTCTTGATCGAAACGAAGTAGCGAAAGCCCAGGCGCTGGTCGACTCGCTCCCAGAAAAAGTCCGCAAGGCCGATGCCATGGATGACATCATCCTCGCCGTTCGCTCCAACCGCCTTCAGCCCCTGCTCGAAAACTGGCGCGCGAATCCCGACTCCGTGCCCAGGGATTCCTTCGGCTCCGCCATCTACCGCCTGATGAAGGCCACACCCAACTACAAGCCAAACCTCGCAGCCATCCGCCCGCTGCAGGAGTTCATCTTCGACTACAAGCGGCAGACCGACAGCCTCCAACCTACCGACTTCCTCGCCCTCGCCCAACTCCGCATCGATACCGGCGACCTCCCCGGTGCTCTCGACCTGCTCCATCAACTAACCCTCCAGCCTGTCTCCAACTCCGAGAACGGCGCGATGGCATTCGCCGCCCGGGACCAACCTGACTTCCAGTCTGACCAACCCGCCATCATCCAGTACAACCCCAACGGCGAGGCCTCCAATCCCTACATCAACACCGAGTACGCCGCCTCTCTCCTCGAAAAGAATCGTCGCTCCGCCGAGGCCGTCCCCTTCCTTCAAGCGCTGGTCACGTCCGTGCCGTGGAATGCTTCCTATCGCCTGCGCCTCGCCCAGGCAGAACTCGCCTCCAATGCCCGCGACCAGGCTCGCGCCGACCTGCTTAGCATCGCCCGCGACGCCTCCACACCCTACGGTCTGCGCGTTCAGGCCGCCCGCGCGCTCGCTCCCCTCACCTCGCAATCCATCGACCTCGGCAGCCCCGAGCTCTCCTTCATCGCTCATCCCTCCACTGCCGCCGTCGCGCGCCAACCCTACGCGGACGAGTCTCGCATCGCCGCCGCTGCCCTCCCCTCGACCTCCGCCGCCGATCGCGACCGTCTCCTCCGCGAGGCCATCGCCATCCATCCGGACGGCCCGGACGCCACCCATGCCCGGCTCGATCTCCTCCTGCTCCAGCCGCCCACTGCGAATCCCTCCACCACCCTCGCGATCCTGCGCTCCATCCAGCCTGACAATCTGTCCGCCTCGACCGACGCGTTGCCGCACGGCTCGAACAATCTCGACCTCGCCACGCGGATTCGTCTTGTTACCCTGCTCTCCTCCGCGAACGCGCGCGACGGCAACCTCGCATCCGCTCTCACCTACGCCCAACTCGCCGTCACGCTCGCAAAGGACTCTCCGCAGCCCGGGCTCACGCGCCGCCGCGATGAGATGAAAACAGCCCTGCTGATTGCCCGGCGCAACCTCACGCGACGTCCCATCCTGCGCCCGGCACTCAGCCAGCCCAACCAGGTTCGTCCCCGTCTCACAGCCTCCAACCTCTCTCAGGAGGACAGCCAATGAAAGCCCGCGCCGCACTCGCTCTCCTGCTCCTCACCGCCTCCGTAGCCATCGCCTACCGGGTCCGCGCCACTCAGCAGGATGTCGCACCCGCATCCCTTGCAGCTTATGTCCCCTCCGACGCGCTGCTCACCATCGAGTCCCCTGACTTCGCCTCACTCCTCCACCAGTGGACCCACTCAGCCGAGTGCAAATCCTGGCTCGCCTCCGGCAACCACTCGGTCTTCCAGAACTCCCGCCTCTTCGGGCGGCTCACCGATGCGCAGACCAGCTTCGCCACCGCCGCCGGCCTTCCAGCCGGGGTTGATCTGCTGCATCAGGTCGCAGGCAAAGAATCCGTCTTCGCCTGGTACGACATCGGCAAACTCCAGTTCCTCTACATCACCCGGATGCCCGCCGGCCAGGTCGACCAGACGCAACTCTTTCAGGCGCGCGCCAGTTTCCAGCGTCGCCATGCCAGTAACGCGGACTTCTACATCCGCACCTCCGCAGCCGACTACAGCACTGTAGCCTTTGCCCGCGTCCCCAGCCCGTCCGGCGATCTCGTCCTGCTCGCCACCCGCGAAGATCTCATCGCCAACGCCCTCAAGCTCATCGCCTCCTCCTCGTCCGCAAACGCAATCCAGCAGCAGCCCTGGTTCCGCGACGTCTCCGCCGCCCTCCCACCGGAGACCCCCGCGCCTGCCCTCCACATGGTGCTCAATCTCGAGCGCATCGCCAACGATCCCCACTTCCGTTCCTACTGGATTCAACGCAACATCACCTGGACCCGGCAGTTCCGCGCCGCCGCCTCCGACCTCTACCTCGAACCGCATCACTTCCGCGAAGAGCGTGTCCTGCTGCCGAAGTCCACCACAACAGAACCCGCCATGCTCAACCTCGCGCCTCTCGCCGCGCTCCCGCCCACCTCCACCGGTGTCTACCGCGTGCTTGCCACCCAGGACCCAGCCCTCGCCGCCACGGCCATTCAAGAGAAGCTTCTCGGCAGGAACACTGCGCCATCCTCGAACCCGGACCAGGCCCCCGATCCCACCGTCGACGCCGCGCAAACCGGCTCTGCCACCGATCTCGAAACCCGCATCGACGCGCTGCCCCTCGTCTCCCCATCCGCCTCCACTGACGCCCTCCGTCAGTTGCTGGAGTCCGCCGGCCTCAATGCCGTTCTCACCCTCTCCTCCGCTCAGAACCCAACCCAGCAAGCAGACCTCTGGATCCCCATCCACTCCGCCGTCGTCCTCCGCACCGCCAACTCCGCAAATCAGCAAGCGCTTGCATCGGCACTGGAGCAGGCTCTTCGCGGCGAGCTCACAGCCGGCGGCATCGGGATCAACTTCCAGCCCACCACCCTCGTCGGCGTTCCCGTCGATGCCCTCACGGGTCCTCGCCACCTCTTCTGTGCGATGTCAACGTCTCGGGCGCAAGGAAACCTCATCCTGCTCGCCGACGATGAATCCCTGCTCTCCGAACTTCTGCACCATCTCGCCATCGGCTCGCCGGAAACAACTCCTCTGCCGGCAACCTCGATTGCGGTCTTCAATCACTCCACCCAGCGCGCTCCCTACCTGCGGCTCACCTCGCTCATCGACGGAACCAACCATCCGGCGCAAGCATCTCCCACTCCGATTGCACCGGCGTCCAACGGAACTACCCGAGACAGCGCGCCCCCCGCCTTCTTCTCCCAGAACCTCGGCTCGCTCTCCAACACCTTCGCCGATCTGCAATCCGAGCGTGTCGTCGAGCGGACGGTCGACTCAAACCTGCGCGAGACGGTTACGTACACCTGGGACACCCAGTAATTCCAAGTCCGGAATCGATGGATGCAAACCGCCAGGCTACTCACCGCGGCATATTGCTACACGCAAGCCGCTTCAGGAGCGCTATCCGTGCAGCGTCGAAAAGATCGGCGCGGGTGTTCCCCTACCAACCAATATCGGAGTGCTATTAAAACTCGCTTCGTTAGCCATTCGGGATGGCGGGATCGCGCAGGCTTCAACGGCCACCCTGATTTGATTCCCGCCGTGAACCTATGGGTGCTATGAGAATCCAGGCGGCAAAGCTGCCTCAAGATCGATTTGTTCACCGGTGATGGGGTGGTGAAATTTCAGAAATTGCGCATGCAGGAAATATCCTCCATCGCCTGGGAGGCCGGGGAGATTTTCAAGAGGCTGGCCGGTTAAGCCGTACAGCGGATCACCTACCAGCGGATGGCCGATGGATGCCAGATGGATTCTGATTTGATGTGGGCGGCCCGAATATAGGCTCACCTCGAATGTTGTGGTGCTTGTAGTGCGTGAGATCACCTTCGCCAATGACTTCGACGGTTTGCCACCTGGGTTGGCGGCCCACACGGAACCGATGAGCGGGTGCGGCACGAGGCCGATGGGTGTGAGGATTTCGTAGGCGTCCTGATGTGCAATGTTTTGAGCCAGCGCCCGGTAGATTTTTTGAACTCTGGGTGTGTTCCAGTTTGCGGATAGTTTAGCGGCCGCCTCCGGTGTTTTGGCGAAGAGCACGATGCCGCTAGTGGCTCGGCCCAACCGGTGGACAGGGTTTGCGTTGGGAGTTTGCTTTTGCATCAGGCGCAGGAGGGTGTTTTCCATGAAACCGCCGCCGGGGAGGGTGGGCAGCCCGCAAGGTTTGTTGACGGCCAGCAGATGGGGGTCATCCAACAGGACTTCGAAGTGCTGAGGAGTGTCTGATTCGATCCAGGGTGGGCGGTTCCAGACAAGGGTTTGACCGGAAGAGAGCAATTCGCTTCCGGTGGCGATGACGCCGCTGACGGTGACTTCGCGGTTGTTCAATTTTTGTTGCCACGCTTGTGGGCTTGAGTGGGTGTAAAGGCTTGCCAGGTGCGAGAGCAGGGTTCGTCCATGATATTTGCTGCTGATGATTGTGGTGTACGCATAGCCCCGGTTGAGCATGTGGTTTGAGTCTAAGCTATGGCATCGGCGGCCGGCGTTGCTGGATTTCGATCCGCACTAAATTTAGGCAGCAAGAGCTCTAATATCTTTACGTCACCGGAGATCATCCTCTCCGGTGCTGGGGAGCGCGGCGGGCTTACTGGGTGGAGAGTGGCGCGAAGTCGTAAATGTGTCACAGAGAACCTCCTTCTCTGCGGCACACCCTAAATCAGCGCCACAACCCGCCGCTCAGTCCCACGCGAACGCCTCCGCGGCACAGCGGCTTCGTTCAAGTCGGGTTTGCGGAGACGTCAGCTTAACTTAGGGCTACGCCCTGGCTGTGATATCGCGAGCCGCAGGCTCTTTCCCGCCGCGTGGATTATGGGTGCTTGGGTGGGGACTTTCTGGGCTTTCGGGCTTTGGCTTGCTCCATGCCCTGGGCGGTCTGGGCCATGCGTAGATGGTGCTCCATGAGGCGCCGCGCTTCGGCGGGATTGCGGGTGCGGATGGCGCGGTAGAGTTCACGATGGATCTCGGCGGATTCGCGCAGGTCGAGAGAGTTTTCCACGGTCTTGCGACGGTCGTCGTAGAGCGCTGAGGTGATGGTCTCCATCAGTGTGGCGAGGATGGGATTGCCGGAGGCCTGCGAGATGATGCGGTGAAACAAGACGTCGTGGACAAGGTAATCAGAGGGGCTTTCGAGGGAGGCAAACATCTCGGCGACTTCCTCGGAGAGCGCGGCGTGATGCTCTTCTGTGCTGCGCTGCGCGGCAAGTTCGGCGAGACTGCTCTCCAGAATGAGACGTGCTTCAAACATCTGCCAGGACTGAAAACCGTGGAGCACCCCCATGAGGCTGAGGGAGGCTTTGTCGAACTCGGGGGGGCCGTCGGCGACGAAGGTTCCGACGCCGTGGCGGACCTTGAGGACACCCATGGCGGCGAGGTAGTTGATGCCGGTACGAAGGCTGGCGCGGCTGATTTTGAGGGAGAGAGCGAACTCCCGTTCGGCGGGAATCTGGTCCCCGGGCTGCAGGGTGCCTTTCTCCATCAGCGAGCGGATGTGGTCGACCACCTGCATGGTCCGGTGGGTATCCGGTACGTCCTGTTTTGTTCGCTGCACGCGCTCTTATCCCTCCCTGGATCTGCAAAGTGTTGACCAAGACGAGAGTAGCACCGGAGAGGCGTTTCCCTCCCCCCCAAACCGTTTTCTCAGGTACGAAATGGAGGGGTGTGGTCAGACCTTGGGGTGGAATTCAGGTTGGTTCCCGGCTCAGATTGGCGCAGGAGAGGGACGGCGGGATGGAGCGCGGGATCGACTGCAGGGACAGAGTTTCGATAACCGCCCTACTTTCGCGCTAATAGGCAGGAATCGCAGCCAGACATGGGCCAGATTGCGTAAGCTTACTGTCATTCAGTGCTGGAGCTCTGCACTGCGGTTGCCGCACAGGCCAGGTGAAGAATACTGGTTACGGGGTGGGGCTCGAGGCCGCGGGTGAGTGTCCGAGCCAGAGCATTTGAGACCGTTAAACGGTCCACGTTGGGAGACGAACGATGGCAACTACAGCAAGGACGGCAAACGCACACGCTACCTCGACGCGCATCTTGACGACCAACAATCACCTGATCCGCTGGGTGGAGAAGATGGCTGACCTGACGCAGCCGGCGGCGATTCACTGGATCGATGGGTCGGAGGAAGAGAACGAATATCTTTGCCGGCAACTGGTGGAGGCGGGCACGTTCACGAAGCTGAATGAGAAGCTTTGGCCGGGGTGCTACTACGCTCGGTCGTCGCCAAACGATGTGGCGCGGGTGGAGGACCGGACGTTTATCTGCTCGCTCTCAAAGGACAGCGCGGGGCCGACGAATAACTGGGAAGACCCGTTTGTGATGCGCAAGAAGTTGAAGTCGCTGTTTCGCGGTTCGATGCGCGGTCGGACGATGTATGTGCTGCCGTATTCGATGGGGCCGATTGGGTCGCCG
>Ga0207933_1002596_pt1 | contig 11482 bp, 8 predicted proteins | sample NGESurdeep092012_4_FD_184488 | JGI IMG/M metagenome (GOLD analysis project Ga0207933, IMG submission 184488) | Arctic peat soil microbial communities from Barrow, Alaska - NGEE Surface sample F53-3 deep-092012 (SPAdes) | ecosystem: Environmental > Terrestrial > Soil > Wetlands > Peat ... | reverse complement strand
GCCGACGCCCCTTGAACATTGGCAATGCGGATCGCGCACCGGTTATATCCACGACCGCGCCGTTGCCACGCTCCCACTTGATGTGTGTTGCGCGTTCGGTCCGGAACAACAGCCGATCGCGGCCGAAGCTCGTGATCTTTGAATCGACCGAGATGCGCTCGTACGTCGTCGCATCGTACGACTGGAGCGCGGAGTCCTGCGTGAAACGCGCCGCGCGTGCTCGATCGAGCAGAGTGCGCGCTTCCGGATCCTTGAATGCAGTAGCGAGAAGTTGCGGCGTGAGATCGATGTGTCTTGCTTCGCGCCGCTTGACGCGAAACGAATCGCGAGCTGCGCGGATTGAATCCATGCGCACTGCGATCGTGTCCTGGTGCGCCAGCTCCTTCGCGCGTTTGACGCTATCGGCGTGCGAAGGCTTGCCACTGGAGACGGACACAATGACCTGCGCGAAAATCAACAGCGCTGCTACCATGCCGGATTTGTCACGGTCGCGCGGGAATGGGTTTGCGGAATCCCGTTCCCGGTATCAAGTAACCGTGGTTACTTGTGGATCAGCGGCTCGAGGTCAGCCGGATTCCACGGCGTCGTCTGCGACTTTGTCGCGGCTCTCACCGCGGCCACCTGCTCCGCCGTGATCTTCGAAGCCGCATTGCCCCAGCTCGAGCGCTCGTACGAGATCACGGCCGCTATCTCGGCGTCCGAGAGCTGATCGCCGAACGGGGTCATCGCGTTGTTGAACGCCGTGCCCTTGACCGTAATGTGCCCCATGGCGCCGTGGAGAACGATGCGGATGGGGACTTCGGGGTTATTGAGCAGCCATTCCGACCCTGACAGCGGCGGATATGCGCCGGGCAGTCCAAGTCCGGTGGTCTGGTGGCAGACAGCGCATCGAGTGAACACCTCGGCGCCGCTCAACGTAGCCGCCGCGGCACCCGCGGGCGCGCCCGGAATCACGGCCTTGGTCGAATCGAAGTACATCACGCTCTGAGGCTCATTGGCCGCGACCGAAGTTCGGTCCGTATCGCGGCTATCGGCGCCGCCGCACGCTGCGAAGGTTGTGCAGGCCGCCAGGGCCACGAGAGTACTGATGTGTCGACTGTTCATTGCTTGAAAATATCCTGGTCTCTAATGTCGGACCAAGTTGGTGAAGGTGATCTGCACGTTGTTGCCTGATGCATCCGCCCCGCAATCACGCCCAGCCGCCGAGCCAGTGAGCTCGCCGTTGGCGACGGTGAAGGAGCCGTACAGCGTTCCGGCGCAGGGCGGCGGCACCACAAGCGTGATATCCGCGCCTGTGGCCGTCGCCTTTCCGGTGATGCTCCCGGTATAGACAGCGTTTCCAGTGGAATCAGCAATGGAAAAGGTACCGCCAAAGTTCTGGCCAAGCTGCGAGAGCACCATTGTGATCCCCAGCTGCGAGGCATCGCTCGGGAGCGACGCCGGTACGAGCGAGCGCTGGAGGGCCGCCGGCCCGGAGTAGGTCGCATTGTAGACCATCTGCGTGAGACCCGTGATCCCCTCGCCAGAACAGGCCGCCAGGGAGAAAGTCGCTGCGGCCGCGAGCATTAATGCGCCTTTTCTCATTGCTGGACGCAATATAACGGGGGAGGTGTGTGGGGCCGATCGGTGCGGTGGAATGGGCCTTGTTCTGCGCGGAAGGGAAGATGAGCCGGAGACTCGGGGCTGATGTCGATGAGGTAACCCGAGGGTGCGCCGGGTGTTGCATCTTGCGGAGCTGCCAAGGGCGGACATCTTATGCTGCATGCTTGCAATGTTTTTGAAGCAGAGTCTGCGGCCTGAGACGCGTTAGGCGCACAACGCGGTTCTCGCCATGCAGCGCGTTAACTACGACACCATTGCTTCCGCGCAAAGCGACCAGCAGCGCACCCGGTCTCAGCACTAATCTGCGATACCCCGAGTGTTACTGCGCATTTCGTCGCGCGACATCAGACCACACCGAGCGCCACATTAGCGCTGGTGTACGAATCAGCTACCCGAAACCTGGAAGACGGACCGGAAGAAGCAATGACACTTCCAGTGCTGGAGACAAGCGACACGAGTGACACGAATGGCGTCCTGTTGACTCTGCGCTCGCAACGGATTACGTTCCTCATACAATCCAGAGTCCGTGGTGATTTGCCGCCAATTGCCGCCACGTAAAACAAAGTGCTAAAATGCGACTGCCCGGCGGCGTCATCGTCGAGCTTTTTTTGTTTTATACTACTCAATCTTCCATGTCCGCCAACCTCCACGGATCGCTCACAACCAGCCGCTACGCTCGACATCGCCGGGCGGATTCGGCTGCGCGTGCATTCGCTGAACGCGGTTGCAAACCCACCATGTGCTGCCGTCTGAGCATGTGGCTCACCACGCAGCACCCGCGGCCGGAACGGAAACAGCAAGCTTGATTCGATAGCTCCAACGCTTCCACCCTGACAGGGATCTTCCACCGGCCGCTCACCAAATGAGCGGCTTTTTTGTTCCCACGCGGCAACCAACACCACTCACCCTTTTCCGAGCACTGATTCCATGACTGGTACAACTTCCAAATCAACACCGTCCAGCTCGCCGACCATCGCCGAGAAGAAATACGCGCACCCCGACGCACTCGTCAGCACTGAGTGGCTGGCAGAGCATCTGAATGATCCCAAGGTGCGCATACTCGAAAGCGATGAAGACGTTCTGCTGTACAACGTTGGTCACATCCCCAACGCACAGAAACTTGACTGGCACGAAGACCTCAACGATTCCATCACGCGTGACTATATAGATCGCGCTGCATTCCAGACATTACTGCGCCGACTCGGCGTCGATCAGTCAACCACCGTCGTGCTGTATGGTGACAAGAGCAACTGGTGGGCAACCTATGCATTCTGGGTGTTCCGTCTGTTCGATTTCCCAAACGACAAGCTCCGAATCCTCGACGGCGGACGCAGCAAGTGGATCGCGGAAGATCGCTCGCTCGCGACAGAGATACCAAGATTCGCGGCAACGTCCTACGTAGCGCCAGAGCGCAACGACACGCACATCCGCGCTTTCAAGGAGCAGGTTCTCGCGCAGCTCCCGAAGACGACACCGATCGTAGATGTGCGCTCGCCTGACGAGTTCTCCGGCAAGACCACGCACATGGCTGCCTACCCGCAGGAAGGCGTACTCCGTGGTGGTCACATTCCGCGCGCCAGGAGTGTACCGTGGAGCCGCGCTGCCAATTCCGACGGAAGCTTCAAGAGCGCGGACGAGCTGCGCGGTATCTATGAGAAGGAACAGGGACTCAAGCCATCCGACGATGTCATCACCTACTGCCGCATCGGAGAGCGCTCCTCCCATACCTGGTTCGCGCTCACCTACCTACTCGGCTACGAGACGGTTCGCAATTACGACGGCAGCTGGACCGAGTGGGGTAACTCCGTGCGCGCACCAATAGAGAGGTAAGGCCGTACGAATGCCGACATCAGGAAGGGAATATCAGTATGAGTGATTTATATCAGGGCACCGGTACTCTCACCATCGACGCGGCAATTGGCCAAACGGCGGTGGTGAGGCTCCAACGCGTGGTCGATGCAGGGATAGCCGAGGTTTGGATAAAGCTCGAAGGGCTCAACCCCGGTGGGTCGATCAAGGATCGCACTGCGCTCGGTATGGTCGCCGATGCAGAGGCGCACGGTTTACTGCAACCCGGTGGAACAATTGTCGAACCCACATCGGGTAACACCGGCATTGGTCTCGCCCAGATAGCAGCCGCACGCGGATATCATCTCATACTATGTCTGCCATCATCAATGAGCGAGGAGCGCAAACGTACGCTCCTCGCGTACGGTGCGAAGCTCGTGCTGACGGATCCGGAGCGCCGCATGCTCGCCGCAATTGAAGAGGCCGAGCGCATCCGCGACAACACGGGTGCGTGGATGCCCAATCAGTTCACAAATCCTGCCAACCCGCGCATCCACTACGAGACAACAGGGCCGGAGTTGTGGACTCAGCTCGACGGTAGAATCGACGCTTTCGTGTACGGATCCGGAACGGGTGGAACCATCACCGGCGTGGGTCGATACCTCAAGGAACAGAATCCCGCCGTGCAGGTTGTTGCGGTTGAGCCAGCGCGATCGGCCGTACTCTCCGGTGGTGAGCGAGGGCAGCACAAGTTCCAGGGAATGGGACCCGGTTTCATTCCAGCCAATCTGGATAGATCCATCATCGATCGCGTGGTTGACGTGTGGGAAGAGGATGCATTTCCACTCGCCATCCGTCTCGCACGCGAAGAAGGGCTCTTTGTCGGTATGTCTTCAGGCGGTATAGCAGTCGCTGCACTGCAGATCGCGCGTGAGCTTGGGCCGGGTAAACGAGTCGCCATGATCGCTCCGGACTCGGGATCGCGTTACCTGTCGACTGCACTTTTTGCCGACCTCAAAGCGTGACATACCAATCCGCCGGCTTCCCTCGATTCTCACGTTGCCAGTAACGCTGTTAAGCTACTGGTTGCCGGTGGACAACGTTCACGCATCAGCCAGCGTGGCTGTTTCGTTTGCCGGCTCGCACGTGAAGCTCAACTAGCTATTATGCTCGCGCGCCGCGACTGGCGCGCGAAACTGCGCCGGACGCTCCTCGTTTCGCTGCACTCGCCGACTTGCCGCCATCCATGAGATGCTGTGCCATGATGTTGTTGAACGCCTTCAGGGCGTGCGATGGAGGAGCGTCGCCCTTTGATCCATGTGACCGCGGTCGACCTGATTTGACGCACTCTCGCACATACAACCATCTACGGCTCGTACGGCTCCATGTGAACCAACACGCCATCCACCGCCGGCATCGCGGCGCGAATGGCGCCCTTCACCTTGCCGCTCACGATGTGCGCGTCGTGCAGCGACATGTGAGAGTCGGCCTGAACGTGCAGGTCCACAGCGTACTGCAGGCCGACCTTCCGAACCTTGAGCTTCTCGATTGCGCACACGTCGGAGATGCTCATCGCGGCATTCGCAATACGCTGCACGACATCTGCTTCGGGCAGTCGATCCATGAGATCGTCGATCGCCGGCCGGATCATCTTCACACCGTTGTAGGCGATGACAAAGGACGCGAAGAGCGCCGCCCAGTCATCCGCCTGCTCCCAACCGGGTCCGCCAATCACGGCAATGCTGATTCCCACGAACGCGGCGGCCGACGTTATGACGTCGCTGCGATGATGCTGCGCGTCCGCGATCACGGCGGTGCTCCCCGTTTCCGATCCGATCCGGAACACGTTTCTGGCGAGCAACTGCTTGACGATGATCACACCAACCAGCACCGCCAGTGTCCAGGCGCGCGGGATGTGGTGCGGTGTTCTTATCTCTCGAATCGCTTCGATCGCGATTCCGATAGCAGCCACGATCAGCATGACGGCGACGAATGCTCCGGCGAGCGCTTCGGCGCGCCCGTGGCCATACGGATGGTCTTCATCCGCCGGCTGTGCCGCGATATGTAATCCGCCGTAAACCACGAGCGACGAAACAATATCGGCCGTGGATTCCACAGCGTCCGCGACTAGTGCGTACGCATGACCAACGATCCCCGCGATCAGCTTTATGATCGCGAGGATCAGATTCACCACAATACCGGCCTGTGCCGCGCGCATGGCGCGGCTCGCGGGTGTGCTCACACGCGAAATCTACGGCGTGGGCTCACCCATGGCTGGTTGCGGCGGTGCACCATGTCCGCGCTCGCCCTTTGGTGCATGGTCGCCCTGGCCCTGCGGTTTTGGGTGCCGTGCAAATACGTGACTCGCCTTCTCGCGCCATTCGTCCAGAATCTCATAGAATGTTGGAATCACGATCAGCGTCAGCAGCGTCGAAGTGATGACACCACCAATGACTGCGCGTCCAAGCGGGGCCCGGAAATCGGCGCCCTCGCCAAGCCCCAGCGCCACGGGGATCATGCCGGCGATGAGCGCAAACGTGGTCATCAGAATGGGACGCAGACGCACACGGCCGGCCTCGATCAGCGCCTCGCGCAGCGAGACCTTCTTCGATTCACGCGTCCACTTGGCGAAATCCACCAGCAGAATCGCGTTCTTGGCGACGATTCCCATCAGCAGAATCACGCCGATCATGGACATGATGTTGAGCGTGCCCTGCGTTATCAGCAGCGCAAGCACCACTCCTATCAGTGACAGCGGCAGCGACAACATGATCGCGAGCGGATCCAGGAACGACCCGAACTGCACCACGAGGATCAGGTACATCAACAGGATCGCCAGCCCGAGCGCCGAAACGATCGCGCCGTAAACCGCGTTCTGATCCTTCACCTGTCCACCCTGTGACAGACTCACGCCCGGCGGCAGGGGAATCTTCGCAATCGCCTTGTTGATGTCGCCAGACACTTCACTCAACGCACGTCCCTGCGGATTCACGCCGATCGTCACCACCTTGTCTTCGTTGAGATGGTCGATCTCAGCAGGTCCCGTAGTCAACCGCACGGTCGCGATCTGACCAAGCGGAATCGTCTGCGGCCCGGTATTGTTCGGATTAACGGCGACAGCGGACGACTGATCCGGAGCTGCGGCGGCGGCCTGCTGTGGAACGGATATTGGCAGCTGCTCGAGATCGGTGACGTTCTGCCGGGATGCAGCTGGTAGACGCACAGTCACGTCGCGTGTCTTTCCTGTAGGATCCACCCAGCTTCCGGCCTGCACGCCGGCGAATGCCGGTCGCAGTGCTTCAGCCAGCTGTGCAACCGTAATTCCGAGCGAGCCGGCGAGACCGCGATTCAGTTGTACGTCGAGCTCGGGCTTTAGCCCCTTGGTCGAGAGCCCAACGTCCGCGGCGCCCGGTACCTTGCGCACAACTGCTTCCATCTGCTCCGCGACCTCGTTCAGCTGATCGGCGTTGTTGCCGCGAATCTGAACCTGAATCTGTTTCTGGTTTCCGGCGAAGCTGCTGGCAAACGTGTACGCCGTCACGCCAGCGACGTGAGACATCTCCTTGCGGATGAGCGTGCTGATCTGGTCCTGCGACAGCGATCGCTTGTCCTTGGGAACGAGCTTGACGTATATGCTACCGACGTCGACTTCGCCCGAGCCACTCGCGGTGCCCACCACCGTGTACGTATACGCGACTTCCTTGTGCGTTCGAATGATACGCCCGATCTCTTCTGCCTTGATGTGTGTGTAATCGAGATTCGATCCCGGCGGAGTCTCGATCGAAACGTTGAGCTCCGAATTGTCCGAGTCCGGAACGAATCCACCACCGACCTTGGCCCAGCCGGGCTCGGGAATCTTCATTCCGATCCAGAGCGATCCCGCGAAGATGGCCACCGCGAACAGGCCCTTGATGATTCCGCCGCCGCGCGTCGTCACGTCCAGTGAGAAAAGCCACACAATCAGGAACACGGCGGCCAGGACCACGAGCGCGGCGTACAGTCCCGCGACCGGAATCAGGATGCTGGCGACGAACACACCGACCGAGATCGCGACCATGTCCGCGCGGTGATCGAGCGCCCACGCGACCACGCCCTTGTAACGATCAGCCTGTCGATCGAACCAGATATTGAAGCTGACCAGCTTGCGCGAGATCCAGCTGCGATGCTCGTGCGCTTCAATCGCCGGATCGGGCCAGTAGGCCGACAGCATGGGATCGAGCGAGAAAGAAACGAAAAGCGATACGAGCACCGCACACGCGATCGTCAGCGCGAACGGTTTGAACCACTGTCCGGATATCCCGCTCATGAACGCAATTGGAACGAACACGGCCATGATCGAGAACGTCGTGGCAGTTACTGCAAGACCAATCTCGTCGGTGCCGGTGTGCGCGGCCGTAAAGTGGTCCTCGCCCATCTCGATGTGTCGCACGATGTTTTCTCGAACCACTATCGCGTCGTCGATCAGGATTCCAATTGCGAGCGAGAGCCCGAGCAGCGACATCGTATTCAACGTAAAACCGAACGCATGCACTGCGATGAACGACGATATCGCAGACACGGGCAGCGCCAGACCTGTGATCACGGTCGACCGCCACGAATTGAGGAAGAGGAATACCACGAGCACCGTGAGTATCGCGCCCTCCACCAGCGCCTCTTCCACATTGCGCACGGAGTCGCGCACCCGCGGGCCGGCATCACGCACCACGTCGAGATTTACGCCAGCGGGAAGCGTTGTGCGTATCTGTTTCACGAGATCGTTGATTTCGTTACTTACGCGCGTCGTGCTGGTGCCCTTCGATTTCGTTATGTCTATTCCAATCCCCTCCACGCCGTTGAACAGCGCGAGCGATCGTTGCTCGGCGGACCCATCGCTCACGTTTGCGACGTCGGCCAGTCTGATTACCTGACCCCCGCGCTGTGCCACGACGAGCTGACCGAAGTCGCGCGCGTCCTCGATGCGACCACGCAACCTAATGGACCGCTCCTGCAGCGCGCCCGTGATCATTCCCACCGGCACCGCAAGATTCTGCGCATTCAGCGCGTTGACGACGTCAGCGACGCTCACCTTCGCAGCGTTGAGTCGCGATGGAATTACATCCACCTCGATCTCGCGATCCACATTTCCGGACAGCGTCACCTGTGCGACACCCTCCAGGCCCTGCAACTTGCGTGTGATATCGGGGTCGGCCAGAATCGTCAACTCGTTCGGCTTGAGAACGTTGGACGACAATGTCAGTGAAACGATCGGCAGGTCGTCCGGGTCGAACTTGTTGATTACCGGTTCCTTCATCTCCGCCGGTAGCTTGTCGCGAATTCCAGAGATCGCATCACGCACATCCTGCGCTGCCTCGTCCGTCGGCTTGGAGAACACGAACTGCACAATGATCTGAGCGAATCCGTCCGTCGAGGTCGACGTTATCTGATCGATTCCGTTCAGACCCTGAAACGCCTCTTCCATCCGATCGACGACCTCGCGCTCCACCTGATCCGGCGATGCGCCGGGATACGGGACCGACACGGATACGATCGGCTGCTGAACATCGGGCAACTCATCCACATCCGTATTGAATGCGGCGAACACGCCGAATATTACAAGCGCTACCATTATCACCACGGTGACAATGGGGCGCTTGATTGCGAAATCTGATATGAACATCGTCTGCCCCTAGCTACCGCGATTGTTCGTCGAGCTGGTTGCACCGTTGCCGGCACTTCCATTCGTGCTTGCACCGTTCATATTCGCGTTGCCCGTACCAGCGCCACTTTGTGGTCCGCCAGAAGCCGCGTCGGGCGTTGTTGCATCCGTCGGTGGTGGCTGAACGCGCACTGGCGTACCGGGAGTTATCCCCTGCGCAGCGGCCACCAGGAGTGTGTCGCCTGCCGCTACGCCACTGGTTATCTCCACCGTTTCCGCCGAGGGATCGCGCATTCCGATCGTCACATCTACACGCGTGACCTTGCCGTTCTTGATTTCAACGACAGCCGGTCGCTGCATGCGCGTGTCCACTGCAGACGTCGGCACAACGATGCCATGCTGCGTCCGACTGGAAATGCGCCCACTGGCGTAGAGGCCGGCGATGAGCCTGTGACTCTTGTTGGGGATCGACACGATGATCTGCACCTGACGCGTCGTAGGATCGACGGACGGACTCACGCGCGTAACGGTTCCGTGAAACTCCTGGTTTCCGTATCCAGTCACGGAGAACGTCACGTCGGTGCCGACGTGAACCATCGAGAGTTGATCCGATGGCACCGCCGCAACCAGCCGCATAGTGGAAGGATCGATGACGGTGAAGAGCGCGCCGCCGGGCTGCACGACATCGCCCGAATTCACGCTCTTTTGACTCACGATGCCGTCGAAGGGCGCCGCGATTCTGGTGTTGTCGAAATTCTTCTGTGCAGTCGCGAGCTTTGCCTTCGCGTCTTCCAGGCCAGCTGCCGCCGCTGCAGCCTGGGTCTGCGACGTCTCAAGATCGCGCGGCGCAATAGCGCCAGCCTGCAACAATGTTTGATTGCGCTGAAGGTCGCGCCGAGCCGCTGCGTCTGCTGCCTGTGCGGACGCGACAGCTGATTTGGCGCTGAGATACGCATCCTGCAACGCCGAGGGATCGATGCGGCCGAGTGTCTGACCCTTGCTGACCGTCTGTCCGACGTCGGCGTCGGTCGATATGATCGCGCCGGAAATCTGTGCACGAACGGTCGCATTGAGTGCGGCATCGAGCGAGCCCGTGATCGCGGGGCCGTTCGTTACCGATCCATTCTGCGCGATGGTGATGTTCTCGGTCCCAACCACGAGCTGCTGCACAGTGTCAGCTGCGTCGGCGGTCTTGTGCTTGCAACCCGTCGCGAGCGCGGCCATCGCCAGCGTTAGTGGAAGGTATGTGTAAGTGCGTCGCATTTATGGATTGATCCCCGGTGTACCGGATGGCGTAGCTGTGCCTGTAGTCGAGGGCGTCGTCTGGCCTGTTGCGCCCGCGGGCTGCGTCGTTGGGGTGGTAGACTGTTGCTGCTGCTGCGCCGAGAGATTCGTCTGCCCTGCGCCCGCGGTCTGAACCGGAAGTTCCGGCAGCAGTGCGAGCGTGACTCGCGCCACCTGGACGTTGCGTGCAGCCTGTGCGCGATTGACGAGCGCCTGCGCCAACTGGTTGCGCGTGTCGTTCAGCTCGAGTTGGGTCGAGATTCCCTGGCGATATCGCACTTCGGCGATCTGGTAGGCCTGCTGCGCCTGGTCGGCAGTTCCCGAGCTCGCCGCGAACGCGGCCTCCGCCTGTTGCAGCGTGTTCAACGCTACACGCGAGTCCAGCGCCGCACCCTGGCGGGCCTGCACGAGGCGCGCCTTCGCGTCGCGCAGATTCGACTCCGCGATCATCTCGTCGCCGCGTATGCGACCGCCGAGAAAGATCGGAAACGAAGTTGCGATGGTGACCGTCCAGTTAGGGTTGAAATCCGCCAGCGTCGGAAAACCGGCGCTGGGGTACGCGACCCTGCTGTACGCCGTTGAAAGTGACAGCGTCGGTATGCGCTCGGAGTGCGCAACCCTGAGCAATCCCTTCTGTGCTGTCACAGCCTCGTCCGCTTCGCGCACCGGTGCGCGGTGCGACGTTACCGTGTCGGGCGACTGTGCGCGTGCAAGGTCAACGCCCGGTGGCGCAGCAGTCGAATCCTCAACCGAAGTTGTGAGCGATATGGGCTGGTCGAGCGGCAGATCGAGAAGCTGCTTGAGCTTGAGATATGCTACCGCGCGCGCACTCTGCGCCTGGATTACCACGGGGAGCTGGTTGCTCACCGACACCTGCGCGCGGAGAAGGTCGAACTCGCTCGTATTGCCTACTTTCGCCTGCAGCTGAGTCTGCTTGAGCAGATCCTGCGTCTGCTGCAGCGACGATTGCGCGATGGACAGCAGCCTGTCCGAAAGCGCCGCGTCGAAATAAGCGGACGTCACGTCGAGCTGGAGCTGAGCCTGCTGCGCGCTGAGCTCGATGCGCGCCGAGCGCTGTGAAGCGTCGGCGGACTGAATCTGTCCCGAGATCCGGCCGCCGGTGAACAGGTTCTGTGAGCCGGTGAGACCGAACGTGTATCCATTAACCGAGCC
>Ga0207933_1002595_pt1 | contig 11482 bp, 14 predicted proteins | sample NGESurdeep092012_4_FD_184488 | JGI IMG/M metagenome (GOLD analysis project Ga0207933, IMG submission 184488) | Arctic peat soil microbial communities from Barrow, Alaska - NGEE Surface sample F53-3 deep-092012 (SPAdes) | ecosystem: Environmental > Terrestrial > Soil > Wetlands > Peat ... | reverse complement strand
GGCCTCGGAGCCCGATGAGCAGAACCAGGCTCGGGACAGTCCGCCGGGTTCGTCGTGGAGGAGGATTTCGGCGAGATCCTCGGCCGGCTGGTTGGAGAACGTGCCGGTGTGGGCGTAGGCCATGGTGGCGGCCTGATGCCCGATGGCCTCGGCGACGCGGCGGTTGCCGTGACCCAGGCACGCGACGGCGGCCCCGCCGGATGCGTCGATGATGGTGCGTCCGTCCTCGGTGTGGAGGTAGATGCCCTCGCCCCGGACGGCGATGGGGAGGATAGCGCCGGAGCGGTGAAGGATTCGGGTCACTTTGTGCCTCCAATCGCGGGCACTGTGGCTTAGGCGGCCAGGGACGGCAAGGCAGCGGACGTTTCCGTATTCTTAATGATTGCGGCCTATGAGGGGTCATGGCGCGGATCGAGGAAGCCTTGGGCGAGTTGGGATTCTGGCGTCGGGCGCCGCGATACGACGGAGCCGACTTCGATTTGGCGCATCTCAGGCCGCTCGACCGGATCATGATCGCTCGCACGGGGGAAAGCATTCCGCTGCTGTTCAGGTTCAGCTATCATTGCTGCACCGACAAGCCGGGCAAACGCGACCTCGGTACCCGGATACTGGAGGAGACGCGTCCTTCGAAGGATCGGTATTTCTGCCCCGTTCGTTGGTTCCTGAGTGCGGTTGCCCGCGCTGGCGCGGTCTTTGGACACCGCTCGGCTTACCCCGGCGCCCGGTTTCCAATGGCTGCATACCGAACGGATACCGGGGATTTCGCTGCCGTGGGCCGTGTGGATGAAGATCATGCCCGGGCCGCCGGGGGGCGCGCCACGGTCGTCGGCGTGGAAAGTGCCTACCTCGCGGGCGCGCCGCCGAGAGGTGGCCAGCCGGGGGCATTTCGCTTTATCATTGAGCAGATGCGACGCCAGGGAAGGCTGTATGGGATGCCGCCGCGGGACCGGACGTAATCAATGGGCCGGACCTTTCAATCCGACCCCTTGGTCATCGCTCTCGCGAGAAATCCGCCCAATTTGCCCCGCGATCCGCGGGTGCCTGCTGTCGCAGACTGGGATGCCCATCAGGCGCAGGATTGGCCAACCCCAACGCCAGCGTTCCAGGCACGGTATTGAAATAGACCCGCGGTGGATTGGAATCAAGCGTGGCGGCATTGATGAGGGCCATCCAAGCCAACGAGAAACGTCGCGATGAAATAGCTGTTTCCGGTGCTGGGCCGGACACCGGTCTGGACGTGGACCAGTGATACCGGTGGCCACCGGTTGGCGAAACGCCGTTAGATGCCTACGTTGTGACGCATGGAGGACCCCCATGGACGCACTTGAACTGATGCTGAGCCGGGAATCGGCGTTGAAGCTGGAATCGCCTGGCCCTTCGGCCGAGGAACTGAACCGGATTTTCGACAGTGCGGTGCGCGCGCCCGACCATGGGCGGCTGCGGCCATGGCATTTCGTCGTGATCGATGAGGCCCACCGGACGGCGTTCGGCGCGGTGATGGCGGATTCGCTGCGGCGGCGTGATCCCACGGCGTCCGACATCGAATTGCAGCGAGAACGCGACAAGGCGTTCCGGGCGCCGGTGATCGTCGTGGTCGCGGCAAAAGTACGCAAGGGCCACAAGATACCGGAGATCGAGCAGATCGCGTCGGCCTCGGCCGCGGCGCAGACGATCATGCTGGCGGCACCCGCCATGGGCTATGGCTCGGTGTGGAAGACTGGCGCCCCGGCTTACGATCCGACCGTGAAGACAGCGCTGGGACTGAACGAGGACGATGACATTATTGGTTTTTTGTATATCGGCACGCGGATAGGCGGTCCGTCGCCCATCCCCCGCCCGGAAGCCCGTGATTTCGTGACCGCCTGGGCCGGATAGCTACTCGCCGCCCAGGGGCTTCATGTTCCGCTCCACCGCCCGGCGCAGCAGCGCGGCGGAGCGGTAAACGCCGTGCACCATCTTGGAGTATGGCAGTACCACGAAGAACGCCAGGATGAAGCCGAGATGGACCGCCATCGCCAGGCCCATGGCGCCGGTGGCGCGCACCGCAAGCAGGACCAGACCGGTCAGGGCGATCATCGCCAGCAGCATCAGCAGCGCGACGTCGCCGCCCAGCAGCCGGCGGACGGACGGCAGCGGGTCGTCGACCAGTTTCATCGCGAACAATCCGATGGTGCCCACAAGCATCAGCACACCGCCGACGGTGCCCAGCAGGACCGGCAGGCTGATGAACGGGTACGGCGCGGGCCAGCCCAGGAACGAATGGTAGATGAAGCCGACCGTCGTGGCGGCGAAACACAGCAGGAAGCCGTAGAACATCGCATGGTGCAGATAGCGGCGGCGCATGGAGAACGCCTCGGAATTATCGTTGCAACCGTTACCGCCGCCGCCGAGGTTCTTCAGCGTCAGCACATCCCACAGCGCGATGGTGATCGCCGTTGGGCCGATCTTTTCGGTGGGGCCGGCGTCGCGCCAGAAGTTGCGGGCGCCCATTGCCAGCGCCACCAGCGAGAATCCGAACGTGACGATGGCAACGATCTGCATCGCCCAGAGCGGAATGATCTCGTAGAACGATTCCGCCGCCGTGCCATGGGCGCCGAAGAAATTGCCAGGTGAATTCAGCAACATGCTCAGGATCAGCACCACGGCGATACCAAGCGCGGCGACCAGGGAGACGATTGTTCCGTTGCGGTTGAACATGGACGCCAGCGGCTTGGGCCATGCGTATTCGGCGTAGCTTTCGGCGCGAACTTCCGCCAGTGCCTTGGGGACGTTGATGCCCCATTCGTGCGGCGGGCTGTATTGGCAGGCGTAGTAACAGCCTCGGCAGTTGTGGCAGAGGTTGGCCAGGTAGCTCAGATCGCCGGCGGAGAATTCGCGGCGTAATTCGACTGCTGGGAAGACGGCGCAAAAACCCTCGCAGTAGCGGCAGGCGTTGCAGATTTCCATTTCCCGCCGAGCATTGATGACGGCATCAGTTTCTTGCACGACGAGCTGCCTCCTGGCCGGCGATGCGGCCAAATACGGTTCCGATGGTCATTCCGAAGCCGGCGAGGTAGCCCTTGCCGAGGATATTGCCTGACATGATTTCGCCTGATGCGAACAGGTTGCCGGCGGGTTGGCCGTTGTCCATCAGCACCTGCGCCTTGTCGTTCACCTTGACGCTGAGATAGGTGAAGGTGATGCCGGGGCGCAGCGGGTAGCCGTAGAACGGCGGCTTGTCGACCGGGCGGGCCCAGTTGGTCTTGTTGGGCGTCAGGCCGGCGGTGGCATTGCCGTCCAGCTTCAGGTTGTCGAAGATCTGGCCGGGTTTGACCGCTTTGTTGTAGCCGTCGATGGTTTCGCGAACCTTGGTTGGGTCCAGCTTCATCTTCACCGCCAGTTCTTCCAGCGTGCCCGCCTTGATTGCGGGGAACACCGACGGCATGAACAGCGGGAAGGCCTTGGCGTCGCAGATCGAGTAGGCGATCTGTCCGGGCTGCTGGGCGATCAGACGGCCCCAGATGGCATAGCGCTTGGGCCAGACGTCTTCCCCCTCGTCGTAGAAGCGGTCGCCGTTGCGGTTCACGACCACGCTGTAGGGCACGCTGTCCAGACGCGTGGTGATACCGCCGTCGAATTTGGGGGCTCGCGCGTCCAGCGCGACAGCGTGGCACTGAGTCGGGTCGCCGATCGCGGCGACGCCCTGGGACAACAGATTCTTCAACACGCGGCCGCGGTTGTAGGGGGTGCCTCGGATGACGAAGTTGTCCACCGCGTCGCCCCAGTATTCGCGCATCCAGTCGAGATTGGCCTGGAAGCCGCCGGAGGAGGCGACGACGCAACGGGCGTGAACGGTTTCCGGAAAGCCCTTGTAGGTGATGTCGATGGAGCGGACGGCGCCGTCCTCCATGTTCATGTTGACGACCTCGGTGTCGTAGAGGATTTCGACGCCCAGGCGTTCGGCGGTGAGGTAGTAGGCGTTGACCAGCGCCTTGCCGCCGCCCAGGAAGAAGGCGTTGGTGCGGCCCAGATTCAGCGTGCCGGTCAGTGACGGCTGGAAGCGCACGCCGGCGTCCTTCATCCAGCCGAACACGCCGGAGGAGGCGCGGATGGTCATGCGGGCGAGGGCTTCGTCGGTGTTGCCGCCTGTGACGCGCAGCAGGTCGTCCCAGTATTCGTCTTCCTTGTAGGCGTCGGTCAGCACGGCGTTTGGCTGATCGTGCATCGCCCGCAGGTTGCGGGTGTGGCGGCTGTTGCCGCCGCGGAACGCCTTGGGGGCCGCTTCAACCAGCAGCACGCTCGCACCCGCCTGGCGCGCGGTGATCGCGGCGCACAGGGCCGCGTTGCCACCGCCTGCCACCAGCACGTCATAGGTCTTTGTCCGATCAGGCATCCGTTCCCTCCGCCGACGGTTTCTTTCCTACGAATGGTTGCGGGATCGCGCAAGGCGTGCGAATTCCGCGCCGGGATTTGAGGGAAGGAGGTCGAGATGGCCGAAGCCGCGGACGGGCGCGCCTGGTACGAGATCGTGCGGGACGTGCTGAAACGCCACAACGTCAGCCTGGTCACCTATGTGCCGGACAACGTGCTGCGGCCGCTGATCGAGGCGATCCATGCCGATCCGTTCTTCACCGCATTCTCCTGCACGCGGGAGGAAGAGGCGCTGGGCATCACCACCGGCGCCTGGATGGGTGGGGTGCGCGGCATCCTGCTGATGCAGACGTCCGGCTTCGCGACGCTGCCGAACGTGCTGGCATCGCTGTCGGTGCCGTTCTCCATCCCGACGCTGATGATGGTGTCCGAACGTGGCACGCTGGGCGAATTCAATATTGGACAGTCGCTGGTGGCCAGGACGATGCGGCCGGTGCTGGACGCGCTGTCGATCGAGAACCACACGATGACGCGGCTGGATGAGGTCGAGTTCACGGTGGATCGCAGCATCACCCAGGCGGTGGCGACGATGGCGCCGGTCTGTTTCATCCTGTCGCCGCTGCTGACCGGCGGCAAAGTTTTCGCGAAGTAGGGGGCGGTTGTCATGGCATCGTTAGCGAACCACCCGGCGAACCGGGATCAGGCCAAGGTGATGAACCGCTACGACATCACCAAGCGGATGGTCGGGCTGCTGCACCAGGATGAGGCGGTGATCGGCGGCATCGGCTACACCAATTTCGATCTGTGGGCGGCGTCGGAGTCCGCTTCTGGGCGGCGGCAGCAGAACTTCTACATGCTGGGCAGCATGGGTCTGGCGGTGCCGATCGCCCTGGGCGTGGCGATCGCCCAGCCGTCGCGGAAGGTCATCGCGCTGGAGGGCGATGGTTCGGTGTTGATGCAGCTCGGATCGTTATCCACGGTGGCCGCCAGGGCGCAGAAGAACCTGTGCATCGTGATCATGGACAACGGCGCGTATCAGATCACCGGCGGCCAGCAAACGACGACGGGGCAGGGGGCGGATATCGTCGGGATCGCCAAGGCGGCTGGGCTGTCGCAGAGCGCGTGGGTGGCGGATGAGGAAGCGTTCGTCGAGCTGATCGGGCGGTCGTTGAAGGAAGATGGGCCGTGGCTGATCGGATGCCGGATCGATAATCAGAAGCCGGTGGACACGACGGAGCGTGATCCGGCCCGTATTCGGGACAACTTCATGCGGGGTCTGGGGGTCAGGAAGTAGTCGCCAGCACAAAGCGGCCAGGAACCAGGAGCAGGCAACAGCATCGAGGTGACGGCGTGCCCCGATACCTGATTCACATTGGGCCGCATAAGACCGGCACCACTTACCTGCAGCACGCCTTCACGCGCCTGCGCCCCGAACTGGCGGCCCGCGGCATCCTGTATCCGCCGCAGTGGGGCAGCGGCGAGCACGGGCAACACGGGTTGCGAGCGGCACTGTCCCAGCCCGACACCAATGCCTTGCCAGCGGCATTCGAACAGTTCAACCGCTCCGGTGCGGACACCGTCCTGCTCTCATCCGAGGACTTCACCTACGCGGGCGACGCGGAGGTTCGCTGCCTGCACACGTTGATGGCCGGGCAACCCGCGATCGTGGTGTTTTATTGCCGGCGGTGGTCCGAATTGATCCCGTCCTGCTGGCGCGAGTCCATCAAACACGGCTCATTAAGCTCACTGCCGGAGTATGTGCTGGCGTGCCTGGCCAATCCAACCACCTCTCCGATCGTCAATTTCCGCCACGTCCTGGACCGGTACGCCGCGGTGTTCGGTCGGGAGTCGATCAGGCTCGTCTCCTACAACGGCGTGTTGGAAGCGGGCGAGGACCTGCTGACCCATTTCTGCCGCAACTTCCTATCCTGGCCCGACCCGCCGCCAACCGACCTGGGCCGGGTGAACATATCGCTCGATATGGTCGATAGCGAAATCATCCGCACATTGAATTCGTTGGGATGGACGCAATCGCGGGACGGTTTCCCACTGTTGCAGGAATCCTACATCGCGGCGAAGGCCGATCTGCCGGTGCGCTGGATTATCGAGAAATCGATGCAGTTCGTGGTCAACACATTGCGCATCGACGATGCGGCGCCGGCTCTGGTTCGGCTGCACGACGACATCGTGCGGCATTACGGGACGGCCCTGGTGCCGCCATATCCGGCTGGCGGCCTGTTTGAACCAGCCAGCGCGAACGTCACTTACATCCGGCCGGATTACTTGTTGGCCGAAGGCGTCCTGGACGTGGTGCGGACCATGCACGCCATGTTGCTACGTCGGCCATAGCTTTCCGGCCGGAGAAGCCAGCCGTCCCCCGGTCACGCCAGGCGTGGTTGCCGTCGCAGCATCAAGGGCAGGATGATACCGACGCCGATACCCCAGAACCCGTTGATCAGGAACGACCGCAACCAGTTCAACGGCACCCAGCCGGCGCCGATCGGCAGGCCCTTGATCGCCGGCACCACCAGCAGGCCGACCAGCGCGGCGATGATCCCAAGCACCAGGCCACACAGCCACAGCGGCGCTGTCATCCGGGGGAGGAGCAGCCCGAAGACGATCCCGTAGAGGCCGCCCCAGAAGCACAAATCGAGGATCAGGGGCACACCGAACGGCGCGACCGGGCGGGTCGGATAGGGTGGCGGCATTCCCAGGCCGGGCAGGTTGAGCACATGCAGCGCCTCCCACATCGCCTGATGGAAGGTCAGCACCGAGATCGCCGCGGCGATAAAGCCCAACAAGGCACGTGTCGCAGGGGTTCCCATTGATGTTTCCTCTCCGTTTTGCTTGGCAGGACGCTCCACCACATGACCATCCGCTGTCAAATACTTTCGCGAGGGCCTGTCAGACCGCCCGTACCAGCGGCAGTTTCGTTCCCGCCGCCTGTCGTTCGGCCAGCACCTCGCGCCGGAAACGGAACAGCTTGGCCGGGCGGCCGCCTGTTCCGGTCGTTACTTCGCCTGTTTCTTCCACCAGATCCTGCTGATCGATCAGCCGGCGGAAATTCTGCTTGTGCAACAGGCGGCCGGCCAGTGCCTCAACCGTCCGCTGCAATTGCAACAATGTGAACTCGGACGGCATCAATTCGAATACCACCGGCCGATATTTGATCTTTGCGCGCAACCGAGCGATGCCGGTGGCCAGGATGCGGCGGTGGTCGTGGCGCATCGGCTTGCCCAGGGCCTCGGTCAGGGTTTCCGAGAGACGGGTCACGGATTGGCGGCCCTCGGCGACCAGGCCGGCTTCCCACAGCAATTCGTAACGTTGCAGAACCAGTTCCTCGTTCCAGCGCTGGCCGCGCAGACCGAAATTGAGCGTGATCCGGTGCTGCCGGATCCGCTGGGTCGCCGGATCGCCGCCGCTGTCCGCCCAATCGTACAGCGGCGGCGCCAGGATCGATTCCCCCAGCGCGGCACCGGGTCCGCGAAAATCCTCCCACGGGAAAAAGCGGTACCAGGGTTGCCAGGCGGCGTCCCAACCGGCCATCAGCGGGGCTTCCCGTGTCAGGCCGAGATAGCTGACCGACACCACGCGCCCGAGCGTTCCCTGTTTCCGGTCCTGATCGGCGAACGTGTAGAGCTGCTCGACATATTCCAAGGGGTGATGGGTTTGCGTCTCCACCCAGGACCGCAATCCGGCCTGCAATGAGCGGTGACCGGGTTCGAACGGACCGGACGGCAGGGCTTCGCCGTGTTCGATCGTCAGGACGCGCGGTTCCCCGTCGGTCACGGCGACGATCACCGCGGTCAACTCCGCGGCGACGGCGACGCTGTCGGTTTCGATACCATGGTCCGGCATGGGCTGCTTGTCGCACGCCAGGGGCCGGGTTCGCCACCGCCAATCTGGCGTGCCGGCGGGTTTATCCGTCCTTCAGCGTGGCATTGATCGCGGCGCCGATGCCCAGCGCCATCGCCTGAACCGCGATGGCCACGATCGCGGCGCCAATGACCGCACCGGCGAGCAGGGAGCCGTTCGGTCGCGGCGGCAGCGGTATTCCGGTGTTTTTGAGGCGTTGCATGACAGACACCTTTCCGTTCGGTTGCAGTGTAGCCTCGGCTGCCATCCAGACGCCACGTCCAACGCATGGACAGGACGGCCGTCGCGGGCAAGTATCCAAGCCGTCAACAACGGGAGACACCGATGGAAGCGCTGCTGCCCCTGGCCGAAAAGGTCGGCGCCCGCCTCAAGGAACGCAATGAGACGATCGGTATCGCCGAGTCCTCCACCGGCGGCCTGCTGTCCGCCGCGCTGCTGTCGATCGGCGGCGCCTCGGCGTATTTCCGCGGCGGCGGGGTGATTTATACCGCCTATGCGCGGAAGGCGTTCCTGGAAATCCCCAATCCGCTGCCGCCGCCGCTGGAACGGGCGTCCACCGAACCTTATGCGTTGCTGCTCGCCGATACCGTGCGGTCTCGGCTGGACGCGAGTTGGGGGCTGGGCGAAACCGGCGCCACGGGGCCGACCGGCAACCGCTACGGCGACAAGGCCGGGCATACGTGCATCGCGGTGACCGGCGCTCGGTTCTCCAAGGTCATCACGCTGGAGACGGGCAGTCCGGATCGCATCGCCAACATGCGGGCGTTCGGCGTCAGGGCGCTGGAACTGCTGCTGGAGGCGCTAGGTTAGGATCGCATGATTCACGCCTTCTGGCCTTCGGCCTCAGGCGATCATGCTTCAGTGACCGGCGGCTGCCCTCGCGGCGGACCAGACAAGCCGGGAGGACCGGTGGTGCGCATGGCAGATCGCCACCGCCAGCGCATCGGATGCGTCGGTTCGCCGCAGCGTGGCGCCGGGCAGCAGGCGGCGCACCATCATGGCAACCTGCTCCTTGTCGGCGCCGCCGGTGCCGACGACTGCCAGTTTCACGGTCTTCGCGGCATATTCGGTCACCGCGACACCGGCGAGCGCCGGGGTCAGCAGCGCCACGCCGCGGGCATAGCCCAGTTTCAGCGTCGCCGTGCCGTTGCGGTTCACATAGGTTTCCTCGACGGCGGCCTCGGCCGGGCGGTGCAGGGTCAGCAACGCCATCAGCGCGTCGTGCAGGACTTTCAGCCTGGTGGGGACCGCGGACGCGCTGTCGGTGGCGATCACGCCGTCGGCGACATGCTTCAGGCGATTGCCGTCGACGTCGATCAGGCCCCAACCGGTGAAGCGCAGGCCTGGATCGATGCCCAGCAGTCTGATCATTGGCGAATCGCATTCCTCATTGGGCGAATGCATGCTTATACAGGCGCGGCGGGACATGCCATGCTATCGTCGTTCACCCCCGAGAGCCGCCACGCATGAAAATCTTCGTCGTAACGCCGTATTTCGAGACCGAGGAAGCGTGGGTGCGCCAGGGCCATGCCAGCGTGCGCGGCCAAACCGTTCCGGCGCACCACATCCTGGTTTGCGACGGGTCGGCGCCGGCCCAGATCGAGGCGTTCCAGGGCACGCACATCATCCTGCAACGCAACTACAAGGACTACGGCAATACGCCGCGGCTGATCGGCTGCTACAACGCGATCGCCCGGGACGCCGACGCCATCGCGTTCCTGGACGCCGACAACTGGTTTCAGCCCGATCACCTGGAGAATCTGGAGCGGTTTGCCCGCGACAACCGGCTGGATGCCTGTTCCTCCGCTCGGACGCTGCACCGGCCCGACGGGTCCTATATGACCAAGTGCCCGACGGTGGACGGCCGGTCCTTTATCGATACGAGCGGTCTGCTGGTGATGAAGTCCGCCTTCCGCCACATGCTCGCCTGGGTGCTGTTCGCCCAGGACCAGGCGGCGCTGATGGATCAACACGTGTGGACCCACATGAAGAATGCCGGCGCTCGGCTTGGCTTCCTGGACAAGGCCACGGTCTGCTACCGCACGCGGCATGCCTCACATTACCGGCTGATCGGCGAGACCCCGCCGCCCGATGCGATCGACCGGGTGGATCTGCATGGCGAGCATTATCAGTAAAGGGGCTTGGTCAAACTCAGGACAGGTATGGATAGGCGCGGTAGATGGGGCAAATCTGCACCGGGAAGTTAGGCAGCATGTTCCCACACGCCACGCATAATCCTGTCATCCCGCGCCGGATACGCTCCTGGCGATCCACGCCACTTGGGAACGCGGGCGGGTCGACGCGTTGCGACATGGCACCGACGAAGACCAGCTTGCGGCGGAGATACTCCTGATACTCGGCAAGCTTGCTGGTCAGATAGTTCGTCAAATCCCGTAGTTCGGTCGCGTAACGGGACCGGCCCTTGGCCTGCCAGAAGAAGGCTTTTGCCTGGAAGGCGGTGGTCTGGCGGATGAAGGTTTCAATCTCACTGACGAAACCCTGCATCCGCTGTGGCGTGTCCCAGGGCATAGCGGCAAAGCTCAGAATCCGAGCTTCCATGGCTTTGCCGTTGGCGCGCAGTTCCAGAAAGTCGTCCTGCTCTTTCTGGTCTTCAGAAACGGACCCGCCGCCCATTGACTTGGCCTCCGCTGTCCGCGGTTCATCGGCGGGTTATCGTGCGGCATCACTGCGGGGATGTCGAGGCGTGTGTAGGGGTGGAGCAGGGCAATCGCATTTGAAACCGGCACGGTGTCGCCAAGCCGTGGTTTGGTCAGCCCAAGCAAGAATTTGGAAACCGCAGATGAACGCAGATGAACGCAAATAGGCCCTTGGACCGAACCCCTGGAATGGCACACGAAACCTGGACACAGCGCATCAGGGACGTCGAACCATCCAGGAGTTCCACAAATTATCAGTGTTCATCAGCGTTCATCTGTGGTTCCAAATTCTTGCTTGTTTTACACAATCGAATGTCCCCACTCCAAACTTATTGTTTCTACTAGAAAACGTTATGCGACCCACTTGTCACCACGCGTCAACTGTACGAGCCAGTAACCAGACCCACCCCTCAATTCGACAGCTTCTGCATGACGGCGTCGGGGATGTCGAAGTTGGCATAGACGTTCTGCACGTCGTCGTTTTCTTCCAATGCGTCCAGCAGTTTCGGCGGATTGTTCTCCACCAGCACGTCGCTGACCTCCAGGAGCCGAAGCAGCAATTCCCGACCCGACGGCTTCCTGATGTCAAGGGTGGCGGA
>Ga0207933_1002594_pt1 | contig 11491 bp, 9 predicted proteins | sample NGESurdeep092012_4_FD_184488 | JGI IMG/M metagenome (GOLD analysis project Ga0207933, IMG submission 184488) | Arctic peat soil microbial communities from Barrow, Alaska - NGEE Surface sample F53-3 deep-092012 (SPAdes) | ecosystem: Environmental > Terrestrial > Soil > Wetlands > Peat ... | reverse complement strand
GGGTAGCCGAGCGCGACAAGATCGTCGCCGTTGATCGCGAGATCGCGCAGGCGGTGCGGGTTATGACGCTCGCGCTGAATGACCTTCCGGAAGCCCGCCAGGCGCTCGAGCTCGGCCTCGGGCGGGATAGCGCCCTTCCCGAGCAGGTCGGCCTGCTTGTGGTCGAGCAGGTCGAGCGTGAGCCCGGTGCCGTAGCGGGCGAGGAGTGTCCGGGCGCGCAACGGGTCCGCCTTCCCCGGGTCGAGCATGTGGCCGCGAACGATGCGGACGACTCGCTTCCGCAGTTCGGTCGGGTAGCGGAGGCGCTCGAGCGCTGCGTCCGCGAGCTGGGCGCTTACCTGCTCGTGGCTCTTGCTCGAATAGCCAGGGCGGGCGTAGTAGTGGAGGCGGCCGTCGGTCCCGCGCCAGGCGACCCGTGGCTTGCCGGTGTCGTGGAAGAGCGCCGCGAGGCGCACCCGCAGGGGCGCACCGGCGTCGGCAGCCGCCTGCACGACGGCGAATGTGTGCTCGTCGACCGTCAGGTCGTGATAGCGGCTCTCCTGCACGAAGCCGATCGACGGTGCCAGCTCGGGCAGCAGCTCCACGAGGACACCGGTGTCGCGCGCGATCCGCAGAGCCTTGGCAGGGTGCTGCCCCAACAGGAGCTTCGAGAGCTCGCCGAGACCGTCCGCAGCGAGGCCGCCGCCGATCCGCTCGCCCGAGACCAGCCGCACGCTCGCAGCCTCCTCGCGCATCTGCGCCAGCGTCTGCTCGTCGGGGTCGAGGTCGAGCTGCGCGACGAACCGGAGGCCTCGCACCAGCCGCAGTGGGTCTTCGGCGAAACTCTTCGGCGTGACGGTGCGCAGGACACGTCGCTCGAGGTCGGCTGCGCCGCCGTGTGGATCGACGAGCGTTCCGTCCGACAGGCGTCGCGCCATCGCGTTGACCGTGAAGTCGCGGCGGCGCAGGTCGTCCTCAACCGATGCGCTCGGGTCGACGACGATCTCGAAGTCGTGCCGCCCCGGGCCGGTCGAGATCTCGCGGCGCGGCGGCGCGAGCTCGATCCCGGTTCGTGCGAGCGACCGCACCTCCGGATCCCGTGGGTAGTAGCGAACACCGACGGGGCGGCCGGCCACGTTGAGCTCTTCGGTACGTCCAGAGGGTGCGAGCGCTTCGCGCAGACCTGCGATATCGACGCCCGGGACCAGGAAGTCCGCGTCCTTGGCGTCGACGCCGAGCAGTTCGTCGCGCACGGCACCCCCCACGACGTAAGCGTCGAGATCGAGCGAGCGGACGTGGTCCTCGATCGCCTTCGACACGGAGCCGCCTAGAGGCTTGGTGTGGATTGACGTGCTCGCGGGGATGCGTCAGACCAAGCGGATTGGCCGGGACGGACGCAGGCCATAGCGGGGACTACGGCTAAGTCTGGCCCGGCCGAGCCGCGCCGCGTCTGACGCACCAGCCGTGAGTGCGAGAAATTCACATCAAGCCTCTATAGCAGCGCGATCGCTTCGATCTCGACGAGTGCGCCCGACGGCAGTTTCGCGACCTCGACCGTCGAGCGAGCAGGCGGCGTGTCGCCGACATGCTTGGCGTAGACCTCGTTCATCCCGACGAAGTCATCGAGGCGCTGCAGGAACACCGTCGTCTTGACGAGCTTTGCCAGCGACGAGCCGGCGGCCTCGAGAATCGCGTCGAGGTTGGCGAACACCTGCTCGGTCTGTTCGGCGATGTCGCCCGGCACGAGCTCCTTGGCGCCGGGCTTCAGCGCCAGTTGCCCGGAGACGAAGACGAAGCCGTTCGCCTTGATCGCCTGTGAATATGGGGCGCCCTGAAACGGAGCGGGGGCAGCCTCGGTACGAACGACATCCTTGCTCACGAGCTCTCCTCCTTAGGAAACGGGTACGGGACGGCAGGCCTGGCCGAGCGCAGCGCCGACCGCCTTGAAGATTGCCGCCAGAACGTGTTGCGGGTCGGTGCCCTCGACGAGCCTCACGTGGAGATTGATCCCGCCGGCCTCGGCAGCCTCGGCCAGGAACCGCGATGCGACGTCAGTCGAGAGCCCGCCGACGCGCTGATCGGAAAAGTCCACGTTCGTCACGAGCCGCGGCGTCTCGTCGCGTTCGAGCGCGGCCAGCGCGAGCGCCTCGGCCGCAGGCGCGAGCGCCCAGCCGGAGCCGGCCACGCCGCTTTCCCCCAACCGCTCTCGCACTGCGCGCCCGAAGGCGCGGCCGGCAGCGACGACCGTCTCGTCCGCGATGCCGGGGGCAACCTCCAGCGCGAGTGAGAACCGGGCCGAGCGCGCAAGCTCACCGATCAGGTGGTCGAGCACCGGCAGGCCCGTCGCGACATTCGCACTGCCTTCGGCAGCGAGTGTCAGGCGCACTCCGGCAGCGGTCTCCGACATCGGGTGAGCGTACCCGCCCGGCCGTGGCTCTTACGCTTCGACGCGTTCGATGCGTGCGCCGAGCGCCCGCAACCGCTCGTCGATGCGCTCGTAGCCCTTGTCAATCTGGTGCGCGTCGCCGATCGTGGACGTGCCCTCGGCGCACAGCGCCGCGATCACCATCGCCATCCCGGCCCTGATGTCGGGGCTCGACATCCGCTGGCCGTACAGCCGGGCGGGCCCGGTGACGACCGCGCGGTGCGGGTCGCAGAGGATGATCCGCGCTCCCATCGAGACGAGCTTGTCGACGAAGAACAGCCGGCTCTCGAACATCTTCTCGAACACGAGCACCGTGCCTCGCGCCTGCGTCGCGACGATCACGGCGATCGACGTGAGGTCGGCCGGGAACTGCGGCCAAGGGCCGTCCTCCACCTTCGGGATCGCGCCGCCGAGATCGTCGACGATCACGAGCTCCTGATCGGGCGGCACGCGCACCCAGTCGTCTCCGAGCTCCACCTGGATGCCGAGCCGCCGCAGCACCGGTAGGACCGGCCACAGATCGTCGCGAGAGATGCCGTCGATCGTGATGTCGCCGCCGGTGACGGCCGCCATCCCGATGAAGCTCCCGACCTCGATGTGCTCGGGGCCGATCGCATGGGTGCCGCCCGAGAGGCGTTCGACGCCGGTGATCTCGAGCACGTTCGACCCGATCCCGTCGATCTCGGCGCCGAGCGTGATGAGGAAACGGCAGAGATCCTGGACGTGCGGCTCGCTCGCAGCATTCGAGATCGTCGTCCGGCCCGGCGCGAGGGTCGCGGCCATGACCGCGTTCTCGGTTGCCATCACCGACGGCTCGTCGAGGTGGATGTGCGCGCCTCTCAGCACACCGGACAGCTCGTAACGGACGCCGTACTCGAGCGCCGCTCCGAGCTCCGCGAACGCGTGGATATGCGGGTCGAGACGGCGGCGCCCGATCACGTCGCCACCCGGCGGCGGCACGCTCGCGCGCCCGTGCCGCGCGAGCAGCGGCCCTGCCAGTAGGAACGATGCGCGGATCTTGCTCGCAAGCTCGAGATCGATCTCGTAGCCAATCTCGCGGGCCTGGACGCGCACCTCGTTCACACCGATCCAGTCCGTGTCGGCGCCGAGGTGGGCGAGCAGCGACAGCATCGTGTCGACGTCGCGGATGCGCGGCACGTTCGTGAGCGTCACCGCCTCGTCGGTAAGCAGGCAGGCGGCCAGGATCGGCAGGACGCCGTTCTTGTTCCCGGCGGCTCGCACGCGGCCCGAGAGCGGATGACCGCCCTCGATCACGAACGAGTCCGTCACTGGGGTGGCGACGGTCGAGGCCACGAGGCGAACTATGCTACCGCCCGCGATGGAACCGACCCGCGACCAGGCCTGGGCGACGCTGACCCGTTACACCACGAACGGGGCGCTACTGCGCCACGCGCTGGCAGTGGAGGCATCGACCGCGTCGTATGCGAGCCGGTTCGGCGAGGACGAAGAGCTGTGGCGCGTGACCGCGCTGCTGCACGACTTCGACTACGAGATGCACCCCACGCTCGACAAGCATCCGCAGGACGGCGCACCGATCCTGCGCGAGGAGGGCTATCCGGAGGTCGTGATCGACGCGGTGCTCTCGCACGCCAACCACCTCGGGTTGGCCCGCGACACACCGCTCAAGCGGGCCCTCTTCGCCTGCGACGAGCTCTCGGGCTTTGTGCACGCCTGTGGCCTCGTGCGCCCGACGGGCCTCGAGGGTCTCGAGCCGAAGTCGGTGAAGAAGAAGCTGAAGCAGCCCTCATTTGCCGCCGGTGTCTCACGTGACGACGTCTACGAGGGCGCACAGCTCCTCGAGCTCGAACTGGACGAGCACATCGCGAACGTCGTCGCTGCGCTGCAGCCGATCGCGGGCGAGCTCGGCCTCGCGAACTGAGCGCCGTCAGGCGAACTCGGCGAGCCCTTCCAGCAGCCGCTCGAGGTCGCTCTCGTCGTTCCACCAGCCGACCGACGCACGCAGCATCCCGGTGCCCGGTAGCTCGCGCATGATCACGCCGCGCTCGTAGAGCCCCGCAGCGATCTCGGCCGGGTCTCTGCCGCCCCGAGCGCGGAACGAGACGAGGGTCGCCTGGCCCGGCTGCGTCACGACGTCGTGGCCCGCATCGCGGAGCAGTGCCTGGCACCGCTCCGTCAACTCGCGCGCTCGCTCGAACCGGCCCGCGGGCGGGTCGCTGAGCGCGGCCTCGAGTCCCGCCAGCGAGGCCGCCGGCGTGAACACCGGATCGAAGCGCGCCGCACCCGGCTTCGGCTCCCACGTCCCCGCGGCGATGTCGTAGGCCGCCTGCGACGGGTAGGAGACGAGCCTCGGCGGCAGCGCGTCGGGCTCACGAACGTACAGCGCCCCGGTCGCGTCAGGCCCGCAGAGCCACTTCTGCGCGCTGACCGTGTAGTAGTCGGCCTCGGTGGCGTCGACGTCGAGCGCGCCCGCCGACTGTGCGCCGTCGACGAGAACGGGCACCCCGGTTGCCTCTCGCAACTCACGCCAGGGGAAGACCGTGCCGTCGAGCCACGACACCGCGGAGATCGCGATCAGCCGAGTGCGTGCCGACACCTGCGAGCGCACCGCGTCGAAGACCTGCTCGGCCGGCAGGCCGTTCACGCGCGCGATCCGGAGCTCGGCGCCGGCGGCGAGGAGCGGACCGGTCAGGCCGAAGTGCTCGGCGTCGGTCGTCGCGACCTCGTCGCCCGGGCCGAGCGCGAGACCCGAGAGGACGACGTGCACCCCTTGGGTCGTCGACTCGGTCAGCGACACACGATCGGCCGGTACGCGGATCTGCGCGGCGAGCAGTGCGCGTACGCGATCGCGGCGGGCCAGCATCTCGTCGAAGTAGGCGCGGCCTCCCCGCCCGCTCACGCCCTCCCACTCGCGGAGTGTCGACATCGCGTCGAGCGCAGCACGAGAGAGCGGCCCGAACGTGCCCGCGTTCAGATAGGCGTGCTGGTCGAACACAGGAAACCGCGCGCGCACGTCGGGCCAGTTCATTCGACATTCACCTCCACAGGAGCATGATCCGACAAAAGCACCCCATTGCGCAGCAGCTGCGGATCATTGAGCAGCCGCTGCGCTTCGGGCCAAACGTGGAGCGCCGACGAAGCCGCGCCGCGCACGAGCACGTGGTCGATCCCCGGCCCGGGCTGTGAGAAGCCCCAGTCGGGGCCAGCGAGCTCGCCGAGCGTCTGGGACGTGTCAACCGAGACGTTGAAATCGCCGGCGAGCACGACCGTGTCGTCGGGCTTCGCCTCCGAGACGGCGAACCATGCCGCGCATAGCAGTTCTGCGTCGGGAAGTCGCCGGTCGGGCGAGCTCGTGCAATGCGTGTTTGCGATCAGGAACGTTCGGCCGTCGGCGTTCGCGATGCGCACTGCCTGCACGATCCGCCGCTCCTTCGCCCAGGCGAGCCGCACGCGCGGCGACAGGCGGAGCGTCCGCGACTGAGAGCGCCGAAAGCGGCGAGTGTTCAGCGTCAGCACGCGATGCTGCAGCACGCGCAGGCTGGGCGACAGCGCGATCGCATTGCCCTGGCCCGAAAACGCCGAACGCAGGATGCCGTTATGCACGGCCGTGAGCCTGCGGCCGGTCGTGCGCGTGATCGGCAGCGGGCCGGCCATCGGCCGCGCCGCGACGTCGCCGACCGAGAAGCGGCCGAGCGCCCACGCGGGCACCTCCTGGACGCAGAGCACGTCGGGCTCGTCGGCGAGTGCGAGCTGCAGCATCTCGTCGAGAAACGCGCGACGCTGCGGCGGCTTCGCATTCCCGTGGAAGAGATTCCAACTGCGGATGAGCACGCATCTACGCTACTTCGGTGCGCGTACTGCTCGCCGACCCGCCCGCCTTTACCCCGTGGTACGACCACGAGCTGGCAGCGGCGCTGGCGCGGGCCGGCGCCGATGTCGAGCTCGCAACGTCACGCTTCCGCTTCGGAGACGTCCCGGCCCCGGACGGCTACCGGCGCACGGTGCGCTACTACCCGCTCTCGTCGAGAGTGTTCAAGCGTTCGCGGCTGCGACTGCCTCTGAAGGCGGCCGAGCATCTCGGTGTGCTCGCGTCGCTCGCTCGCGCCAGGCCCGACGTGGTGCATGTGCAGTGGCTCGCGCTGCCGCAGGCCGACATCCACCTGCGCTTCCGCGTCCCGTCGGTCTTCACCGCACACGATCTGCTGCCGCGCCGAACCTCGGGGCGCACCGAGCTGTGGCAGCGGCTGCTGCACCGCTTCGACCGGGTCGTCGTGCACTCCGAGCGCGGGCGCGAGACGCTTGCCGCGCTCGGCATCGACGCGACGGTGATCGCCCACCCCGTGTATCCCAGCCGCGCGACGCGGGCAGATGATGGCCGCACGCTGCTGTCACTCGGTGTGATCAGGCCGTACAAGGGACTGCCGGACGCAATTGAAGCGACGAAGCGCATTCCCGGCGCGCGGTTGCTGGTTGCCGGCGACCCGGCAATGCCGCTCGACGGCCTTCGCGCAGCGGAACGCGTGGAATGGCGCCTCGGTTTCCTCTCGCAAGCGGAGCTCGATCGCGCGCTCTCGCAGGCGACCGTTGCGGTGTTCCCGTACCGCGCGGAGCTCGATCAGTCAGGGGCGCTGCTCCAAGCGCTCGGCGCCGGCGTGCCCGCCGTCGTCTACGACGTCGCGGGACTCGGCGAGCCGATTCGTCGCTTCGGCGCCGGCACCGTGGTGCCGGCCGGCGACATTGCAGGACTCACCGAAGCCGCACGGACGCTGCTCGACGATCCGGTGGCACTCGCCGCTGCCCGCGCAGGTGCAGAAGCTGCGCGGCGTGAGCTCACCTGGGCCGCTTCGGCTGCCCAGCACCTGGCGCTGTACGAGGAGCTCGTGTGATTTTTCGGCGTTTGCGGTATCAGGAGATCATCGACCGGCAACTCGATCTCTTTCTGCGCGAGCATGTCGACGTGCTCGAGGACGTCGACACGCGCCTCGAGCGGTACAACGCCGCCGACCGCGACGAAGCCGAGGAGCTGTACGGCGACTACGTCGACGCAGTCGAGACCGGCACCGAGCTGCTCGCCGACCTGCGCGACAACTACGCGCAGTCGCTCGACGACGCGGAGCCGTATCTCGCTGAGTTCAACCGAGCGGTCGCGAAGCGCTTGCCAGCCTACGCCCTCGAGATCGAGAATCGGTAGCCAATGGCCGAACGCATCGAGGACTACGCGCTGCTCGGCGACCTGCACACGGCGGGGCTCGTGGGCCGCGACGGGTCGGTCGACTGGCTCTGCTTCCCACGGTTCGACTCCGGCGCGTGCTTCGCCTCACTGCTCGGCTCACGCGACCACGGCCGCTGGCTGATCGCCCCCAACTCGGGTGGCCCTGCGACCGAGCGGCGGTACCGGGAAGACACACTCGTGCTCGAGAGCGAGTGGCAGACGCCGACGGGTCGGGTGCGCACGATCGACTTCATGCCGCCTCGCGGCAACAACCCCGACATCGTCCGGATTGTCGAGGGCCTCGAAGGCGAGGTGACGATGCGAACCGAGCTGATCATCCGCTTTGACTACGGCGGCATCCTCCCGTGGGTACGTCGAGTCGACGAAGAGACCCTGATTGCGGTCGGCGGCCCGGACGCACTCGTGCTCCGAACCCCGATCGATCTCGAGCCGGAAGGCATGACGCACACGGCCGAGTTCACCGTCCGTGCGGGCGACCGGGTGCCGTTTGTGCTCACCTGGTTTCCATCGGCCCAGCGCCAGCCGAAGCGTGTCGACCCGGAGCGCGCGCTCGCCGAGACGGAGGGTTTTTGGCGCCAGTGGATCGAGAGCTGCGAGTACGACGGCATGTACCGCTCGGCCGTGCACACGTCGCTGATCGCGCTCAAGGCACTCACCTACCTGCCAACCGGAGGCATCGTCGCGGCTCCCACCACATCTTTGCCGGAGAGGATCGGCGGTGACCGAAACTGGGACTACCGCTACTGCTGGCTTCGCGATGCGACGTTCACTCTGATCGCGATGCTCAACGCCGGCTTCACCGAGGAGGCGCGCGGGTGGCGTGACTGGTTGCTGCGAGCCGTCGGCGGCGACCCGGCCAAGATGCAGATCCTCTACGGCGTGGCAGGCGAGCGCCGTGTACCCGAATCCGAGCTCGACTGGCTCCCGGGCTATGCCGGCTCGAGCCCGGTACGGCTCGGCAACGCAGCCCACGAGCAGTTCCAGCTGGACGTCTACGGCGAGTTGATGGATTCGCTGCACCTCGCATGGGGACACGGCCTGCGTCCCGACGAGCACGCATGGTCGATGCAGCTGCATGTGATGGACTTCCTCGAGGGAGCCTGGGACAGGCCGGATGATGGGATCTGGGAGGTCCGCGGCGGGCGGCAGCACTTCACCCACTCGAAGGTGCTGGCCTGGGTTGCGTTCGACCGGGCGATCGAAGGTGTCGAGCAGCTCGACCTGCGTGGCCCCGTCGACCGCTGGCGGCGCATCCGGCAGGAGATCCACGACGAGGTGTGCCGCGAGGGATTCAACGTCGAGCTGAACTCGTTCACGCAGGCGTACGGGTCCGCCGACCTCGACGCGTCGACGCTCCTCATCCCGCTCGTCGGCTTCCTGCCTCCAGACGACCCGCGTGTGATCGGGACGGTCGAGGCGGTCCAGCGCCACCTCACGCGCGACGGGTTCGTCGAACGCTATGCCACGAAGGACAACGACGGTGTCGACGGCCTGAGCGGCGGCGAGGGTGTGTTCCTGCCCTGCTCGTTCTGGCTCGTCGATGCGCTGTTGATGTTGGAGCGAAACGACGAGGCGCGCGAGTTGTTCGAGAAGCTGCTCGACATCCGCAACGACCTGGGCCTGATCTCGGAGGAGTACGACCCGGCCGAGAAGCGGCTACTCGGCAACTTCCCGCAGGCGTTCACGCACGTCGGCCTGGTCAACTCGGCGTTCAACCTCACGCACCATACGCGGCCGATGCACCAGCGCTCGCACCGCAAGCGCTAGCCCGAACACCATTGCCGGCCGCCCCCAGCAGGCGAAATGACGGTCGTTGCCGCAGGCGGCAGAGAACCCGCGGCAACCTGGTTGCGTGCCTTCCTTCAGCGGTGCCCGAAGTGATGCGCGCGTGGCAGGGCCGAGTTGACCTCGGCTTCGCTCGCGGCCTTGCGCGCCAGCGGGCCTAGCGACTCGAGGCCCGACACGAGCAGGTTGATGTTCTTGCCGTGCCGTTCGAGCTTCCCCTGCGCGAGGATCAGCGGCTCGCCGCGGACGATCCCTCGATGCGCTTCGTAGACGTGCGACGGCACGATCAGGTTGGACTGGCCGTGCTCGTCTTCGATCAGCATGAAGACAACACCCTTGGCCGTCGCCGGCCGCTGCCGCGCGATTGCCATGCCCGCCACGCGCACCTGAGCTCCGTGCGGCGCGGTTGCCAGCTCCGCCGAGGTGAGAATGCCGGCGTCGAGATGCGGGCGCAACAGTTCGAGCGGATGGATGCCAACCGAGAGCGACGTGTGCCGGTAGTCGGCGAGCATCAGCTCCCACGGCGTCTGCTCGGGCAGTTCGGGTGTCTCGGACGTGGGCTCGAGCGGCAACGCGAGCTGGCGGTTTCCCCCGCGGACCGGCTCACCGCGTGCCGTCGTGCCGAGCTGCCAGAGCAGATCGCGACGTTTTCCCCACTCGTCGCAGGCACCGGCGGCGATCAACGCTTCGAGCACTCCGCGTTTCACCGGTGCGCGGCGGGCGAGGTCGCCGAGGCTCTCGTAGGACGCTGCCGCTTCGACCGCACGCGCCTCCGGCTCGCCGACCGACTGCACATAACCGAGCCCAACCCGCACCGCGCCCTCCTCGATCGAGCACTGCGCGCCGGAACGGTTGACGTGCGGGGGACGGACGTCGACCCCGCGCCGCTGCGCGTCGCGCACCAGCGACGACGGCGGATAGAAGCCCATCGGCTGCGCGTTCATCAGCGCGCAGAGAAACTCAGCCGGGTAGTAGCGGCGTAACCACGCCGACTGGTAGGCCAGCAGAGCGAACGCGGCGGCGTGTGACTTGGGGAACCCGAAGCCGGCGAAGCCGACGAGCTTGTCGTAGATCGTGTGCGCCGTCTCCTCACCGATGCCGTTGCTGAGGCAGCCTTCGACGAAGCGCGGCCGGTACGCCTCGATCGCCTCCTCGCTGCGCTTGCGACTCATCGCGCGGCGCAGCCCCTCGGCCTCGCCGATCGTGAAACGTGCGGCCGCCATCGCCACATCGAGCACCTGGTCTTGGAAGACGACGACGCCGAGCGTGTCGCGCAACGCCTCACGCAGCGACTCGTGCTCGACCGGCGGCTCGAACGCCGGGTCGGCTCGACGCTTGCGCCGGTGCTCGATGTAAGGGTGAACCGCCTTGCCCTGGATCGGCCCGGGACGCACGAGCGCCACCTGCACCGTCAGGTCGTCGAGGTTCTCGGGCTGCGTCTGCAGCAGGCTCTGCATCTGCGCGCGGCTCTCGATCTGGAACACGCCGACCGTGTCGGCCTGCTGGATCTCGGCGTAGACCGCCGGATCGGTGAGCGAGATGCGAGACAGGTCGATCGTCTCGCCGCGGGTGGTCGCGATCCTGTCGACAGCGTCCTCGACAGCCGACAGCATCCCCAGTCCAAGCAGGTCGATCTTCAGGAACCCGGCGTCGCCGCAACTGTCCTTGTCCCACTGGCAGATTTGCCGGCCGGCCATCGCCGCGGGCTGCACGGGGACGAGGTCGATCAGCGGCCGAGTCGAGATGATCATGCCGCCGGGGTGCTGGCTGATGTGACGCGGCAGGCCGGCGATCTCACGGGTCAACTCGCGAAACGCCGCCCAACGTGGCCCGGTGTGATCGCCGGAGAGCCCGTCGAGCTCACCGGAGATCTGCTTGGCATCCCAGCCATCGACGATGCGCGCAATTCGCTCCAGCTCGGCGAACGGCAGCCCGAGCGCCTTGCCGACGTCACGGATCGCACTGCGGCTGCGGTAGGTCGCGAAGCTCGCCACGAGCGCCGCGTGCTCGCGTCCGTAGCGCTCGGTGACCCGAACGATCAGCTTCTCCCGGATCTCACGCGGGAAGTCGAGGTCGATGTCGGGCACGGC